>Ga0209212_1006397_pt1 | contig 13495 bp, 14 predicted proteins | sample RifGroC2_FD_183996 | JGI IMG/M metagenome (GOLD analysis project Ga0209212, IMG submission 183996) | Groundwater microbial communities from Rifle, Colorado, USA - Groundwater C2 (SPAdes) (version 2) | ecosystem: Environmental > Aquatic > Deep subsurface > Groundwater | place: Rifle, Colorado... | reverse complement strand
CAAGCGCACGGGCGGGCACAAGACTGGAAAATACTCGATATAAAATTTGAGCCCATCGGGATTCCCGATGGGCTCAAAGCGTCGCCGAGTACGTCCGGCATGGATTTCTAAAAATTGGCGCCGTTTTCAAGACACAGTTCGCACCTACTTTGCGCAACATCCTGAGGTAACTTTATAAGTTCCGCTTTTCCCCTCGAAAAGGAAGGCCGATCTTATCCGCGAGATGCCGCACGGTCGGCCACGCGGCGCGGCCGCCCATGCTTGCCGCTAAGAAGGGCGTTCGCAGGGCTCCGGCACTACGCGCCGTCGCACCTGCTCCCAAGGTGTTCTGCATCTTATCAACACCTCCGATGCGCGGCCGGCCGGCCCCAAACAGGCCTTACCCGGCCGCTCCCGTCCGCCTTCGGCGTCCGTACAACGCAGAAAATTATTTCCCGCGCCCACTGCAAAGAGTTGAACCAATATCGTTACAGACTTTGCCCGCGCTCGCCCGTGGCTGCTGCCACTAGCGGCGCGGGCCTGGTCCTGTTATCTATCTCATGAATTGCCGGTGGCAGCCGTATTTATAAAACACCAGCCCGGCGTCCGCTGCTGCGGCCGCCGCGCTGGTCTTTTCTGTGAATGATATGCAGCCACCGGGGGGGAATGACTGGGGACGCAAGGAAGGGGAGGCCAGGCCGGGAGCGTCTTGCGCGCGGGCGGCGCCGCCGCCCCCGGCCTGGCCCACCTGACCTGTCCCCGCCCATTCATGATACGGCGTAATGACCCACCCGGAAGAATTATATTAACGGCACTATAACGGCAATTTATCGGCAATTATCTGGAAAAAACTGCCTTTGCAACGCGACACGCCTTTGTCGGGATGGTCTGCTATACTAATAATACGGTTGATGGAGGTTTTATGGGGCATGGCGGACAATTAACGTGTTTTTCGTGCGGCTATAGCCAGGAAGTGTTCTTTGGCATCGGTTTCGCGCATTGCGGAGCTTTTGAAGTTCTTGCGGACAACGAGACGGTATCTTTTTCGCGCAGGCTTCGCGCCTGCATCCCGAACAGGACCGAGCGCAACCTGGTAATAGACCTTCTGAAAAATAAGAATGGCGCGGCGCTTGCATACGGCTACGGCCTGTATCGCTGTCCAAAATGCGGCAAGTTCCATAACAAATTCCATTACCAGATTAAGCATGACGGCGGGATGTATGAGCCGGAGTACGAATGCGGAAAATGCGCCGTTAAGCTCGATTATCTAGGCGACGAGGCCGAGAACGAGGCCGGGACGGGCCAGATAGACGTCTCAAAATACCAGTGCCCTAAGTGCGGCGCGCACGAGTTGATCCTGGGCGGAGGGATAATGTGGGATTAGGGAGGCTTCGCCCCTCGTTAATTGAAGAGGTATCTTGCAAGTGCTAGAATATAATCATATCTATATGATAAGTCGCTTGTCGGTCGGGTAAGGATTTTGTGCCTAAAAAGAAAGCGGTTAAAACCAAGCCGAAACGTAATTTGTATCGTGCCGGCAAAAAGATCACCAAGCGGAAACCGAAGAAAGGTTTCGCCGCAGGGGAACTGCCGGAGTTCTACGGCCCGAAACATCTAAAATCCGTGTCGCTTTTTAGCGGCGGCGGCGGCATGGATATCGGGGTGGAGGCGGCCGGCTTTGAAAACATAGCCTGCGTGGAATTTGACCATAATGCCGCCGAGACTTTGCGCTACAACGCGCTCCTCAAGAAGTCAAAGACAAAAATAATTGAGGCGGATATCCGCGCTCTGGACCCGTTATCGGTGGCTAAACCGGGCATCGACCTGCTTCACGGCGGTCCTCCGTGCCAGGCGTTTTCTCTCATCGGCAAGAGGGGATCGCTTTGCGACGCCCGAGGCCCGTTGCTCTTCGAGATGATACGCTTCGCCAAAGCCCTGCAGCCCCGCGTAATTTTATTGGAACAGGTTAAAGGACTTCTAAGCGCTCCCGACGAAAAAGGCGAGCGCGGCGGCGTTTTTAAAAGGTTTTTAAAGGAATTGGAAAATCTCGGCTATTGCGCCAAGTGGACCGTTTTATGCGCCGCCGACTTCGGCGTGCCTCAGTTGAGGGAAAGGGTCTTCATTGTCGCCCGCAAGGGGGGGAATGGCTTTTCGTTCCCGCCCCCTACCCATTCCGACAGCCCGGAGGACACGCCTCTGTTCTCGTTGAAACCCTATACTGGCGTTGGCGAGGTGATTCATGGTTTGCCGAAGCCGGTTTTAAAAGGAAAAGATCCGGCGTTCCCCAATCATATCGACGTGACCCCCGCCCGCGACAAGGAACGTATACACCCGGTCTTGGAAGGGGGATTTCTGTCGGGCACCCCTGGGGTTCCGCCTGAATTGAAGGGGAGACTCTCCAAGAAAGATACGACCAAGTACAGGCGCATGCACCGCCTTGAACCGGCGCTGACGCTCAGGTGCGGAGAAATATTCTTCCACCCGCTGGAGGACAGATACCTGACGCCGCGCGAGTGCCTGCGCATTCACGGCTATCCGGATTCCCATATCCTCTGCGGTCCAATCCGCGGGCGTACCGGCACCGTTAAAAATCTGGACCAACACCGGCTCGTGGCGAATTCGGTGCCTCCGCCGTTGGCTTATGCGGTGGCGAAGCAAATCGCGAAGGCTTTGGAATGAGCTCCCAAATATTCGAGTTATTCGGTTTTCCTCTTGAGGACAAAAGCGCCGAGGCCACGAAGCATAGAAAGCAGTGCACCTGCCCTTTCATGGGCCAAATGTGCGACGGCGGCGGGAATAGGTACCAGTCCTTTCTCCATTTGGACGCGGTGAAAGACGCGGCTTTGGTGAACTTCTTCAACGGTAAAACCAAGGATATTCCCGCCGGGGTCTGCTCGCTTCTCACTTCGAGCCAAACGTGGATAGTCTGCCCCAGGCGGATATTCGTTTTAGACAAGGGCGGAAACCACACGGCGCATGAGGGTTTCTGTGAAGGGCTTTTGAAGAGGTTTCTCCCGGCGACCTTGCCTTGCAAGGTCGGGGTATGGTCCGAGGTGAAGCTTAAGTATTCTACGGAGGCTGACGGCGACGAGGACGATAAGGTCTTCGATTACACATTTGACTACATCATATGCCCGATATCGCCTAAACCGCTCGCCGAGGCGGCCGCCGCCCTCAAGATCGGGGAGCGCAAGCTTGAGTCGTTGATGGAAAAAAACGGCTACACGCTGGCTAATCGTGCCGGCACGAAATTTATAGAGGAGTATCCCAGCGGGCAGCCCCTGGTCATCGAAGTGATGACTTCCAGCACTTCGGGGGGGAACAAGACGAAAGGCACGACCATACAAAACTCCTTTCGCAACGCCATTATGGGCCAGCCCCACCAGGCGCCGGGGATTAATTACCGGCAGGTCTGGGCAAGGATGGTCAGCCAGTTGATAGTCAAGTCGCAAATAGGCAAGGCCTGGGGCGGGCAGACCGTCTGGGTGCTTCAGGATTCGCTGGTCAACTACATTTCCAGCACCACCGACCTGAATTTTAAAAAGCTCGTGTGCGAGGCGTTGAAGGAAGTTAATATCTTGAGCCTTAAATACAAGAACAAGTCCTCTCAACAACTTCAGCTTTTGGAGATCGATAATCTGTACGCCGGGCAGATCCCCGCCATACATGGAGACACGGATTTCAATAAGCTTTTGCAGGCGGCGAACATACCGCCCAAAACCAGTTTAGAGTTGAAGCTTTTAAGCAAAAGACCGCGCACTTTGATTTCATTGTGAAGAATGCACTTGGACGATAAATGAAATTCGTAGACTTATTTGCAGGATTAGGCGGCTTCCATGTCGCGCTTTCGAGATTGGGGCACAGGTGCGTATTTGCGTGCGAGTTAAACGAAGAACTTCGTAAGACGTACGAACTTAATTTTGGAATAAAACCTTTTGACGATGTGCGGAAGATTAAAAAGTCCGACGTTCCGGCTCATGACGTGTTATGCGCAGGGTTTCCTTGTCAGCCGTTTTCTAAAGCCGGCGAACAGCGTGGGTTTGATTGCCCGAAGTGGGGAGACCTTTTTGGGCACGTAATGAGAATCGTGGAGTATCGCAAGCCTCGCTACATCATTCTTGAAAACGTTCCGAATCTCGCCCGGCATAATAATGGGGATACTTGGGCGGAGATGGAGAATCAACTTAAGTCTGCGGGATATTTCGTCAAGCAAAAAACTATATCGCCACATAGATTGGGTATTCCTCAGCGGCGTGATCGCGTCTTCATTGTCGCATCGAAGAAATCTTTGGAGAATTTTAATTGGCCTAATCAAACAGAGAAAGTCGCAAGTCTTGCCACAATCCTAGATGTAAATCCTAAAAATTCGCGCAAAGTGTCCTCGCAGGTTGAACAATGCCTGGAAGTGTGGCAAGAATTTATCTCTCGCTTTCCAAAGGATGAAGCGTTGCCATCGTTCCCTGTATGGTCTATGGAATTTGGCGCGTCGTATCCGTATAAGAAGAGTACCCCTTTTGCGACTGGGTTTAGCAATCTTAGCCGGTGCCGTGGAAGTCATGGCGCCCTCATCTCAAAGCTCCCTCCGAGGCAACGAAAATCCGCGCTTCCTTCATATGCCCGTAGCGCTAGAGTGCACTTCCCTGATTGGAAGATTGAATTCATACGGAAGAACCGTGAACTTTATGCTAAACACAAAGAATGGATAGACGAATGGCTTCCCAAAATTCTTGCATTCCCGCCATCTTTGCAGAAGCTTGAGTGGAATTGTGGCGATGCAGTACGGGACGTGTGGCAGTATTTGGTGCAATTTAGGGCCTCCGGCGTCCGCATTAAAAAGCTCTCTACCGCCCCGACGTTAATCGCAATGACAGCCACGCAAGTGCCAATAGTGGCTTCTGAAAAAAGATACATGACTACCCTGGAGTGCAGCAGGTTGCAGAGTCTCGAGTCTTTAAAGCATTTGCCGAGCGCAGTCACCAGCGCATATAAAGCGTTGGGAAACGCGGTTAATGCGCATGTAGTAGAGTCCGTGGCGAAAAATCTTTTTATTGTGAGACCTTCCAAGGCTGCGCCATCTAAGCGCAAACAGACTAAATCGGTAAGCGAGGATCTTATATGTCAATAAACAATCAAATCTATTATGCGCAACTTGATGAGCTTAAATTGGATCCGTTGAATCCGCGATTGGGGCGGAGCAATATCGGACCTTCTCTAACTCAATCTGTAATAATGGATTTGATGCAGGATTGGACATTGGAAGAACTTGCTATGTCATTCCTGAACAGTGGCTTTTGGGTTAATGAAGCGCTCTTGGTGGTAAAGGAAAAGTTGTACGGGAAAGAAACCTTGGTGGTTGTTGAAGGTAATCGACGTCTTGCGGCGCTTTTGTTTTTAGAAGACGCATTTAAGCGTAAGCCTGCCTCAGCTAAGTGGGCAGAGGTGGTAAAGGGCGTAAAAGTCCCTGAGCAATTATTTAAAAAAATACCCTACATGCTAATAGACTCTCGGAAAGACGTTGACGCTTTCCTCGGTTTTAGGCATGTTACGGGCATTAAGGAATGGCGCCCCGCTGAAAAAGCTGAATATATCGCGAAGTTGATTGACGAACGGAAGCTTTCATACGACGAGGTTCGCGTAAAGATTGGCAGTAAAACGGATACCGTGCGCCGGAATTATATCGCCTATCGCGTGTTGCGGCAGATGGAAGAGTCAGAGGCTATATCGCTTAAACACGTGGAGGAAAAATTTAGCGTGCTATATCTTTCTTTGAGAACGGCGGGGGCACAAAAGTATCTCCATGTCGATATTAAGGCGGATCCTGCCACTGCGCGTCGGCCGGTCCCGACTAAAAAACTCAAACAATTGGAAAACTTTGCGCTATGGCTGTTCGGGAATGATAAGCGTCCGCCGTTGTTTACGGATTCGCGCTACGTTGATGAATTCGGAACAATTCTGGATAGCCCTGCAGCTGTCGATTATTTGGAGCGAAATGAAAGCCCTAACTTTGACGCAGCTCATCGGTTCGCCGGCGGAGATGAACCGGAAATACTCAATCTAATCTCCTCTGCGGCGGATAATATTGAGTTGGCTCTTTCGAAAGTCCATCTCTATTCAAAGTCGCAAAAAATAAGGAAAGAGATTATGCGCTTTAAAGCAGATTCTGAACAGCTATTGAAGGTGTTCCCGGATTAGGATATTTTAAAAAGCCATGCTGGGAATACCCGAGAAAAACTTTCCGCGCTCCATCGGTAAGCATAACATTAAAATTGATGTGTGCGCGGACTGGATTGAGGCTTCCGTCTTGTTCGACGGTGAGACAGTAACAGATTCGAACATTATTGACGCTTTGTTTGAAAATCATGTGTATGATTCCCAGGATTTTGCGAGAGACTTCTTTGATAATGTTCTTCGGGAATTGAATCGAAGATCTGTATGTTTGGGAAAGGCCGCGGTCTTCGAAAGAGAATCGTCGCACCTAAAGCCGACCAAATCATGGGAAGACGCCCCGGCTTATGCTTTTTGTTTATTGATTTCATTAGCAGAACTGTATCCCGCCTGGGCCAAAAAGCAACTCACTAACTATTCGCAACAGGGCGAACTCTTCGAACTCATTACCGAAGCTGCCCTAAAAGATGCTTTTCCGGGGTGGGAGGCATGCCGTGTTGGGTGGGCTCCAGGCAAGCCGGAAAAGCTTCAAAAGGTTGCGGAAACAGTAGCGAAGTGCTTAAGGGATAGTGTGTTGGATGTGTCAAAATGGGCTGATGGCGCGGCCCAAGATGCTGGCTTAGACATTGTCTTGTATCGGCCGTTTTCGGACGAAAGATGTTCCTTGCCGGCGTACTTGTTCCAGTGCGCGAGTGGCGCATACGAGAACAAGTTCCATACTCCGAATCTGGGTATTTGGGAGAAATTGGTTGATTTCTCATCTCGACCTCGCAAAGCATTCGCTACCCCATACACTTTTGACGAGAAGAGTTTTCGAATTAATTCAAACAAGGTCCGCGGTCCATTATTTGATCGTTATCGGTTGATAGTATCTTCGAAGGAAGAGAAAGATTGGCTCCCATCGCCTTTGTCTTTAAAGTTGAGTAAGTGGATTAAACCGAAGCTCTCGAAACTTCCTCGTTTGACTGACTAGAATTTATGCGGAAGCGCTCTGCATGTTTTTGCCGGCAAAGAATAGTTCGAAATAATAAAGACAGAATTTCCATAAAAGAACGCTCTGAATTGATGTCGAAAATCCGTTCAAAAGGAACTCGATTTGAAACGGAATTCATTAGGGAATTAAAAAAGGCGAGTAAACTCCCATTTAAAACCAATTGGGCTGAGCTGCGTGGAAAGCCTGATATTGTCTTTTTGTCGAGCCGGGTGTGTGTGTTTCTGGATAGTGATTTCTGGCATGGCTGGCAGTATCCGCGTTGGCGGCATCTTTTGAAGAATGCGTATTGGAAAGAGAAAATTCTGTCTAATCGAAGACGTGACGCCATTACAACGAAATATTTAAGGCGTCATGGATGGCGGGTACTCCGTCTCTGGGGGCATAACATTTCTCGCGATATGGCGAGCGCAGTGCAAAGAGTAGTTCGCCAAGTCGGTCTTAGTCGTAATGGGGGGGATTGTGAAAAAGAAAAAAGCCGGGGGATATAATCCGGAAGTTGAACTCGCAAAAGGCGCCAAGCTGGAGGCTGCCTCTTATGACAAAACGCAGAAGATAGTTGTTGTCGCCGGAAAAGTTACCGTCGGCGGAATCGCAGGGCTTCTGGAGATTTCCGGCACAGCTACCGGACGGCATGATGCCAGCATAGACGGCTGTTTGGGGATATGGCTCTCAATTTTTCGCTATATGCGGCCGGATGGGACCATCGACCATGTGGCGGGCTTGAATATCATGGCCGAGACCGCGGCTGGACAAACGCCGGATGTTACCGCAAAGTCCTTTGCCGTCAAAATTAATGCTAGCGGCCGCCCTTACCGCGCCACGGCCAAGGGAGCAAGGCTGGAAATTGTTTTTGCAATCAAATAAGCCTTTATGGAATTTACAGATTACGTAAATAGATGCATTGGCATTTTTAAAGAAGCTAAACGCAAAAAGATGATAGCTTCAAGAGTTGCGCGGGGACGCGCTGGCAGTTGCAGCGCGGAATGTGAAAACCTTCTTGCTGTTGCCGTGTCTGAAATCCTTCCTCAAAAGTATACCTTGCTGGTTGATTATCCATTGTCAATCAGTCGCCAGGGGGCGGCGCGCGCGGAAACTTTTTACCCGGATATCGCTATTTTATGTGAGAACAAGCTTGTTGGCGTCCTGGAAATTAAAAATGATCTTGGGTACATGTCGGAAGATTGGGCGAATAAGAGCGGAGAGAACTTAGAGAAGCTTCAGTCCACCGTATCCATTACATATCGGGAAGACGTGAATGTCCCTTCAAGTGAATTGCACTCTATTGAGCCTGCAAAACCGATGAGGCACGCCGTTATTGTGATTTCCGGGAAGAATGCCCACGGGCGTATGGCGGCGTTACAGGCGCGGCATAAATGTTTTATCCTCATGCCAAAGCATCATCCTAACGATTTTGACGTTGATAGAAAAGTGGGCGATATTCTGAAGAGTCCCGCCGGCTGGAACGACATGCGGGAATATTTGTCTTCGCAGTATCAGTAGTAAGGGGGGAATATGCAATATTTCGTGGCGTTAATGATCTTGCTCTTAGGCGGGCAGGCGGCTGTGTCCGCTGCCGAATCCAAGCCGGTGTATAAATGGGTTTCCGCCAATGAGTATTACATGATCATGCCTGCGGGGCAGAGCCTGGACATCTCCGGCGGCGGCAATGAGACTGTCAAGCCTTGGGGCTTTGGCTTTCGAGCCGTCGGGCATGAAACCATATCCAAGACTGGCGGCTTGCAGTTCCAGAGCATTAAGGTTGATAATCCGCATACTGGGAAAGACACGTTTTATCTTTTTGATCTCCTGCTCGGCATGGAGTACATGACTCCAAAGGTCCAGGGAAAGCCCCTGCGCTTTACCGCACAGGCTTATGCCGACCTTGGACTGTCTGACACGACGCTTTACGCCGCGCCCATGATTTCCGCCGGGATGCTCTACACGACCAATGAGTTCGCCGATACGCCTACGGGCTTCACCTTTGATATTTTCTATAGGCTTATCGACCTCGACCTGGACAACGTGGGCGGGGGGAAGGCCGGGACGCTGAAGCCGGCGCTCGGATTTAAGATCGGATACATCTTTGAAGGCTTCTGGACTACGAAAAGTGCCGAGAAGTAATTCTGGTGACGCCAAATGAAACTTTTTTCACGAGACTATAACGCTTTGCTCCCCGAAGAAGAGAAAAGATTCGCTCAAATTAAGAGGCGTGAGCGTATCAAGGGGAGCATTGGTCGGAAAAATCTCTTCCGGAAATACCCGAGGGCCGCGCGGCACAATCAACAGCTCTTTCCTAATAACTATCTTGATGTCGTCGAGTTGAAGGACGAGGAAAAGTTGCGCCAAAAGTTGGGGAAATTCCGTCGCCTGCTTGAGAATCGAAAATGCACGGAACGAGATGTGCTTCGGTTCATAAAGACCAACAAGGCGTATTTCATCGTGGGTTCGATCCTGAAGAGATATCAGTTCGGGCATCATGGGGCGTTTCTTTTCCCGGAGTTTCCGCTGGGCAATTCTCATGTCGCCGACTATCTTCTCGTCGGGGATAGTTCCGGTGGATATGAGTTCCTGTTCGTTGAGTTGGAAGATCCGGTTCGCAAAAGCGTCATGGCTAAGGGCGCTTTTGGAAAGACATGCCGGAAGGGGCTGGAGCAGATAGGCGATTGGAAGTCTTGGTTGGATTCACATTACTCTTCATTACGCGAGGTCCTTAAAAGCGCGAAGAAGCCTGGAACGGCTCTACCTGATGCGTTCATTGACTATGATAGTTCACGAATGCACTTCGCTGTCATTTCCGGGACACGGAAAGACTATTCTGAAAAGACCTATCGCCTTAGACGGGACAAGCATAAGAATGACGGCGTGTTGGTTTTGCATTATGATAACCTCGTTGATGATGCAGCGGCTATAATAGGCGCAGAAACTTATTAGAAGTGTTCGTAACAGCAAGAGGCCGGGCAAATAAGCCCGGCCTCTTGTTTTGAGGTTGAATCCAAAGGTTACGCTATTGGATTTAAGCGGCCGGTGCGGTTGGCGGTGCGCATAATCTTGTGTATAGCGGATAAAATCTCGCTGTTTTTCAGGCCTTTCAGTACCGCCAGGAATTTGTCCTTCTCTTCCTTGGATTTGCCGTGGAGGATGGCCCTGACTTGATTGGTTACCTGGTAGTCAAAAGGGTTTTCCGGCTTAAAAGCCTGGGTTGAGAATATTTCCGACATTGAGACATTGAGCGCCTTGGCGAGTTTGCCCAGCGTGTCCAGGCTGGGCGCCTTCTTGCCGTTTTCGATATAGTTGAGGAAGCCGCTGTCCATGGCTGCCAGTTCCGCGAGCTGGCTGATGGTCAGCCCCGCCTGCTTTCTTAAAGCTTTTACTTTTGAGCCAAGCATGATGTTCATTTTCTTTTCCATGGTTTTTGTCCTAGAGACATTATAGGGATAATGAGCCAAGGACAGAATATCCGCATAGACAATATAACAATATTGACTACAAGACATTTATCATCTATAATATTTGCAGTTCCCGCACCCCGTATTTCACCCTTCCATAGTACCGCAACGGCAAAACTATCGGCGTTAGGTCCAGAGGGGTTATGGCGCAAAAGAAAATACTCGTTATCGACGATGATCTGTTCTGGCACCGGCTGCTCAAGCGGCTCTTCTGTGAGATGGATTATGATGTCCACACCGCCGCCAGTTGCGAGGACGGGGTGCGTATGGCTGAAACGCACAGGCCGGATTGCATTTTGCTGGACTTTCACTTGAAGGACGGCGACGCGGTTGATGTTTGCGCGGCGCTCAAGGCGGACGGGGGGAAACCTAAGTTCCCTGTCATTGTGGTCAGTTCCGACCCCGAAGCGGAGATAGCGGCCTATGCGGAATGTAAGGCGGCCTATTTTGTCTTAAAGGGGTCTCACAGCATGACGGAGCTGCCGAAGATAGTCGGGGAGGTTCTTGGCGATGGCGGGCGGACTGTTTTGTCGGAGCCAGGTCATTAAAAATTGCGGCGGACGGCCTTTCCGAGCCTGCCCCTAACCCAAACCCCAGGAAAGGCCGTCCGCCCCTGCTTTAACGGCGAGGAAAACGAACGAAAGGTGTTCCGCATCTTAGATTTATGGGCGCGGGAAATAATTTTCTGCGTTGTACGGACGCCTGCGGCGAACGGTATGGCCGGGTAAGGCCTGTTTGTAGCCGGCCGGCCGCGCATCGGAGGTGTTGATAAGATGCAGAACACCTTGGGAGCAGGTGCGACGGCGCGTAGTGCCGGAGCCCTGCGAACGCCCTTCTTAGCGGCAAGCATGGGCGGCCGCGCCGCGTGGCCGACCGTGCGGCATCTCGCGGATAAGATCGGCCTTCCTTTTCGAGGGGAAAAGCGGAACTTATAAAGTTACCTCAGGATGTTGCGCAAAGTAGGTGCGAACTGTGTCTTGAAAACGGCGCCAATTTACGGAGTTGCGAAAATCAGGGTCAAAAAAATCCGCCCGAGCCCGCAACTCCCGCAGTTTCTCCGACGGAAAATTAAATTTTAATTTTATTTTCTGCCCGCCTAAGAGGAAGTTCAGCGCTGACGCGCTGGTAAACCGAGGAACGGTTTACCGAACCGATTTTAATTCCTTATGGCCGCCGGTGCGGCCGGCCCAGCGCTGCTGCGCCTGGCCGGCCTTACCAGCGGCAGGGAGTTGAAGAATTCGCACTTAAGTCCGGTTCCGCCCTGCTGGGCAGAACCGGCCTTAAGAGCGGGGGAGGATAATGTATGGAGAAGCTTAATATGCGGTACTTTCTTTACGCGCGCAAGTCCACCGACGAGGCGGACAAGCAGGTGCTGTCCATAGAAGCGCAGTTGGTGGAACTGCGCGAGTACGCCAACAAGGAGGGGCTGCCCATTGCCCGCGAGTTCGTGGAGAGCAAGACCGCCAAAGAGCCGGGCCGCGAGGTCTTTAACGAGATGATGGCTAAGCTTGAGCAGGGCGCGGCCGACGGCATAGTGGCCTGGCACCCGGACCGGCTGGCCCGCAACTCCGTGGACGGCGGGCGCATCATCTATCTGGTGGATACCGGCAGGATCACGAAGCTTAAGTTCCCTACCTTCTGGTTCGACCCCACGCCGCAGGGGAAGTTCATGCTCTCCATCGCTTTTGGGCAGAGCAAGTATTACGTGGACAATCTTTCTGAGAACGTAAAGCGAGGGTTGCGCCAAAAACTTCGCAACGGTATCTGGCCTTCCTGGGCGCCGATGGGCTACCTTAACAACCAGGAAAACCACACTATCTATGTGGACAAGGAGCGCGCGCCGATTATCAAGAAAGCCTTTGAACTGTACGCCACCGGCAATTACTCGATACGGGAGCTCCGTCAGTTCATGAACTCGTCCGGGCTTGTCGGGCGTAATCAAAAGAAGGCGCTGTCCATCGGCAACTGCCATTACATGCTGCGTAATCCAATCTACTACGGCGTTATGCGCTACTATGGCGAGGTTTACGAGGCCAAGCACGACCCCATAATCTCAAAGGACGTATTTGAAAAATGCCAGGTGCTTCTTAAAAACAAGAGCAAGCCTAAGCAGAGGGGGTTCAAACCTTACGTTTACCGGGGCACTTTCCACTGCGAGCATTGCGGTTGCTTCATCACCACCGAAACGCAAAAGGGCCACAACTATTTGCGCTGCACCAAACGGAAGAGCCCTTGTCCCGCGCGCTATACCCGCGAGGAGGAGGCCGACCGCCAGATACGGGAGATCTTGAAAGGAGTTTCCTTACCCCCGGCCCTGGCCGCCGATGCTCTTGATAACATAAAAAAGGATAAAACTAAGGCGGCCCAGGCCGGGGAAGAAGCCGCCCAAAATCTGCGAGATAAGTTGGTTATCCTTAACGACCAATTGGGCAGGTTGCTGGATATGGTACTGCAAGGCTCCCTGACGCGGCCCGAGTACACCCACAAGAAGGCCCAATTGGTCGATGAAAAAAAGGAAATCGAAAACAAACTCGCAGCTTTTGCGCGGGAGGAGAGTACGCGGAACGAACCGTTGAAAAGGTTCTACGAGCTCTGTGTTGTCGTCGGAGAGTCGGCGGTTTCAGGAAGTCCGGCCGATAATCTGCAAATAATGAGAAAAATCGGTTCGAACTTCCTTTTAGGCGGGCAGAAAATAAAATTAAAATTTAATTTTCCGTCGGAGAAACTGCGGGAGTTGCGGGCTCGGGCGGATTTTTTTGACCCTGATTTTCGCAACTCCGTAAATTGGCGCCCCCATGGGGATTCGAACCCCAGATCTCTGCCTTGAAAGGGCAGCGTCCTAACCGCTAGACGATGGGGGCGCATGACCGCGTCTACATTAAAAAGCCGGCTTGTAGCCCGGCTTTTATTT
>Ga0209212_1006396_pt1 | contig 13498 bp, 8 predicted proteins | sample RifGroC2_FD_183996 | JGI IMG/M metagenome (GOLD analysis project Ga0209212, IMG submission 183996) | Groundwater microbial communities from Rifle, Colorado, USA - Groundwater C2 (SPAdes) (version 2) | ecosystem: Environmental > Aquatic > Deep subsurface > Groundwater | place: Rifle, Colorado... | reverse complement strand
GTTTGTCATACACCATCAAAGACATATTACGATAGCGAAATCAAACGGGCAAGAGACCTTTCGAGCGGTGCATTTAGAATCTACGTTGAATTTGAATACCGCCGTGTATTTTGCAAGACATGTAATGCCGTGAAAGTAGAAACGTTGTCATGGCTTGCCTCGAATACGAGAAATACCAAGCGATACGAACGTCATGTTGGCAGACTCTGTCGTGAACTTACGATCAAGCGAGTAGCTGAACTGGAACGGCTGAGCTGGTATCAAGTCAGGCAAATGGAAATAAACTATATGAATGAAATTGTTGATCGTTTTGGCAAAATCACCAAGCTTCGAGCCATAGGGATAGACGAAATTTCTGTCCGTAAGGGGCATACGTATATGACCTGTGTGAGTGATTTGGATAAAGGACGTCCCATATGGATAGGTGGTGAAGGTCGTAGAGAAGAAGACCTGGATTTGTTTTATAATACGCTTTCTGACAGCCAGAAGAAAAACATAGCCATTGTTGTCATGGACATGTGGAAGCCCTTTCGGAAGTCCACGATCAAGCATATCCCACATGCTCAAATCATCTACGACAAATTTCACATCATTCGCCATCTTGGTGATGCTATGGACAAAGTCCGTAAACAGGAGTATCGCCGTGTAAATGAGAAAGAACGAATATTTATCAAAGGACAGAAGTATACGCTTCTGTCACACAAAGCCAATTTAGATATAAAAGGCAAACGTGCATTAAAGCTACTTTTCAAGGCCAATAAACGTATCTATAAGGCTTACCTCTTGAAAGAATCATTTGGTAAGCTCTGGGATTACAAAAGCGCTAGCAATGCAGAACGATTCTTTACCAACTGGAAATCCCAACTGAGATGGTCAAGACTTAAACCGTTTCACCAATTTCTAAAAATGATTGAACGGCACTGGCACAACATTGTGAGTTACTGTAATCCCAACAATAAAGTTTCTCTTGGATTGGTTGAAGGTGTTAATAATAAAATCCGTGTCATTCAACGAAGAGCCTATGGTATTAAAGATCGAGTGTATCTGAGACTTAAAATATTGACCTCTTTTTTACCAGATTTGTGAAATTTTACCCACACAAAACTTAGAAGACCCATTTTATTTAATAGTAGACACTGCAAATTGGAAACACATGATATACAGAGTTAGTAATAAAATATCCAAAAACAAATTTGAAATTGAGAATCAAAGCAAAGATTCCCCCTCTTTTGATTACTCTAATGTGATAGTTAAGAAGCCCTGGGGTTATGAATATTTAGTGTTTAAAAATGATTTTGTTGCTATATGGATGTTACAGATAGTACGTAAACGAAAGACATCCACGCATGCACATCCTAATAAAAAGACGGGATTAGTTTTATTGTCTGGCAGTGCTACGTCCTCTCATTCAGAGGGGATAATAGAGCTAAAACCTATGGATGGTATTATTATTGAAAAAGGAGTTTTCCATTCAACAGAGGCTTTTAGTCCCCATCCAATTCAGCCATTATCAGAAAATGGGATCTGGGTAATGGAAATAGAATCGCCCCCAATAAAGACTGATTTGGTACGTATGAAAGATGAATATGGGCGTGCAGGTGCCTCTTACGAAGGCGTAGATAATATGGTCTTTGAACCGAAAAAATGTTTGAGACTTCAAGCGCCTCCATCAAAAGAAGTCGTCAGGGAGGAGTTCCTCGATTATGTGTTTACTATCAGGCGAGGTCCTTTTAGTGCTGAGGGAAATTATCCAAACCCAGAGGCATTAGTTTCGATAATAGCAAGAGATGATATCTCATATTCTTACAATCCTTATCTTAATATCGGTGAATTATCCACGTTTGAGGAATTTTGTGAAAATACAAAACAGGAAGATTTAACCAACTTTACGATTTTGACAATAGAAAAGACTCAGACCTTAATTAAACTCTCCGATTATATGTTTTCATTTATCGCCGAATTAGGGGTAAGAGAAGTTTTCGCTGTTTGCGGTGGCGCGGCAATGCACTTAGTAGATTCTCTGGGAATGAATAAAAACTTGAAATACATTGCAACACACCATGAACAGGCAGCAGCTATGGCAGCGGAAGGTTATGCACGTATCACTGGTAAACCCGGGGTGGTGCTTGTAACTTCCGGCCCTGGTGGGACAAACACGATAACAGGAGTTTGTGGGGCATGGATAGATTCGATCCCTGTCATCTTTATATCGGGACAGGTGACCACTGATACCTTGATCGGTGATACAGGTCTTCGGCAATTTGGTATCCAGGAAGTGGATATTGCGAAACTCGTTAAACCGATTACAAAATATGCAGTAACCGTCACGGATCCAAATTTGATTAAGTATCACATGCAAAAGTCAATTTATTTGGCAACAAATGGAAGACAGGGACCTGTTTGGCTAGATATCCCTCTTGATATTCAGAGTAGGTTGATAAATCTTAATAATCTTGTTTCATTTAACCCTGATGAATTCGTGCAGATAAACAGGCAAAGTTTGCTTAAAACACAGGTAGCAGAATGCGTGAAGTTACTTCAGGGGGCGAGGCGCCCGATAATAATAATCGGGTATGGAATTAGGTTGGCAAAGGCAGAAAAAGAATTTCAACAGCTCATAGAAAGATTAAGAATACCTATAGTTTCTTCATGGACGACCAGCGATTTAGTCCCAACTAATCATGAACTTTATGTTGATAGAAGCGGCATTTTTGGGGGAAGAGCCGGAAATTTCGCAGTACAAAATGCTGACTTACTGCTCATTATAGGCTCAAGAATGTCTATTCCGCAAGTAGGGTATAATTATAGAAATTTTGCAAGAGAAGCAAAAAAAATAATTATCGATATAGATGAAGTAGAACTAAAAAAACCTTCTACAAAGCCAGATATTCCTATTAAAGCTGATGCAAAGGAATTTATGGTTGAAATGTTACGACAAGTAGAAGAAGAAACGGTGCCATTAGAAATTTGTCATTGGCTTCAAAGGTGTCAACACTGGAAAGCGAAATATCCTGTAGTTTTACCTGAATATAGAGAAAACAAAGAATCGGTTAATTCTTTTTATTTTATAGATATTCTCTCGGAAAAACTGGGCAATGATGCTGTGGTTGTTACAGACATGGGGACAAGTTTTACCTGTACTATGCAGGCTTTTAAAACGAAGGCAGGTCAACGTCTTTTTACCTCCAGCGGACATGCTTCGATGGGATTCGGTCTTCCCGGGGCTATCGGCGCTTGTTTTGCAAATGGTAGAAAAAAGACCATTTGTATTAGTGGAGATGGCGGACTCCAAATGAATATACAAGAACTTCAGACATTAGTTCATTATAAATTACCCATTATACTATTTGTCTTGAATAATGGTGGATATTTAACCATTAAGCTAATGCAGCAGAACCATTTCGGGAGGTACGTTGGGTCAGATGCCAGTAGTGGTCTTAGTTGTCCTGATATTATTAAGGTTGCCAATGCTTATGGAATAAAGGCAGAAAGAATTTTAAATAACGATGAACTACACGAAAAGATCGACAATGTTTTGGCTCAAGATGGACCTTTTATTTGTGAAATTATTATGCCAGAGGATCAGCCGTTAATACCCAGGGTTTCTTCGTTGAAAAAACCTGATGGAACAATTGTTTCAAAACCATTAGAAGATCTGTTCCCTTTCTTGAGTAGGGAAGAATTTATGGAAAATATGATTGTTAAACCTATAGAGATTTTAAAAGAATAATTCCTAAAAACTGCATTTGGACGCTGATTTACGTAGATTTGCACTGGTTTTCAGGGAGTAGAGACTCCCCACGGCAGGGCGTATTTATTTCGATGTGACATCACCTTTCTGGTGAAATCTTTATATAGTGTAAATATCTGTTTTATTCGTGTTTATTTGCGTTTATCTGTGTCCTATTACAGAATTTAAATAATTGTTAAATGTGATCTAATGAAAAAGAAACTCGAAGATATTGCAATTGTGATGAATGTTGATTTAGATCAGGTAGCAGTTGCCAAAGAAGACATTCCTTTGGGTTGTGAGTTAGAGCATGAGGGGAAACTTATCAAGATAAAAAATTTGGTAAAAAGTGGACACCGTTTTGCCCTGGTTGATATAAAAGAAGGAGGGTTTGTAAGACAATATGGTTATCCTTTTGGTCAATCCAAAGGTATTGTTCAGGGAGAGTCAATTACTGTTTCAAATATTAAAAATGTGTTACCCCAAACGAACTTAAAAGATTTTAAAGAGCCTGGCGAAACTACCTTTAAAGCACAATACTTAAACAAAACGTTTCTTGGCTATATTCGCAAAAATGGATATGTGGGGACAAGAAACTATTACTTAGTTGTACCTACATCCATGTGCGCTAGCGAAACAGCTCTTCAGGTAGCATTGGGTTTAGAAAATGATGATATTCTTCAAAAATATTCTCATATTGATGGGATTGTTGCAATTCCTCATACAGAAGGGTGTGGTTGTGATTCTGGCTTACAAATTGAACGCCTGCTGACGGTATTAAAGGGTTATGTTTCTCATCCCAACGTAGGTGGGTGTCTTATTATGGATTTAGGGTGCGAACAGACAAATTACGAAAGAATGTATACCTATTTAAAGGATACAATCGAAATCGAAGATGCTTTAAAGCCAATAGATTGGATCACTATTCAAGAAAATGGTGGTACCCATTCCACTATTGAAAGGGCTAAGGCAGTAATTAAGGATAGGTTAAGTGTTGTAAATCAGGTTAAAAGAGAGCATTGTCCACTAGGTAAACTCATTATTGGTACAGAGTGTGGAGCTTCAGATTCTTTTTCTGGTATTACAGCAAATCCAGTTATAGGAAATACTGTAGATAAAATAATCTATGGTGGTGGATCTGCAATTTTGTCTGAAGTACCAGAAATGCTAGGAACATTTAATATGTTGTTTCCTAGATTCAAAACTTTAGAAATAGCAAATAAATTCGAAGGTGTTTTGAAATGGTATATTGATATTGCCAGAAAACTCGGTTTAACTTTAGAAGCCAATCTCATACCCAAAAATATAGATGGGGGATTGATAAATAACTATGTCAAAAGTTTAGGGGCAGTTATGAAGGGTGGCACTACAATAATCGAAGATATTGTTGAATATGCGGAACCAGTGAGAAAAAGAGGATTAAGTATTATGCAAGGACCTGGTGGTGACCTTGAATCGGTAACAGGCATTGTGGCGTCAGGAGCAACAATCGTTTGCTTTTCTACGGGGCAAGGCACGACAACGGGAAATGCGATTTGCCCAGTTATAAAAGTGTCTTCAAATGATGCTACATTTAGGAAATTGCCTGAGGATATCGATTTTAATGCGGGTAGATTACTGACGGAACAAACTACTATTAACAAGCTTGGTGAAGAACTTTTAGAGATAATTATTGATGTTGCTTCAGGCAAGGAAACATGGTCGGAGAGGTGGAAACAACGCCAATTTCAGGTTTGGACTGCAGGCAAATTGTCGCTATAATACATGAATGATAATTCAAATTATGTGAAGGAGTACTCTTGATGAAACAAAAAAATGATAATAATGATATAAAATTAGTCACGAATATTCCCAAGGAATTAAGCACAAAAGAGCGGGGCGGGCATAAGGTCAGGACCGGCAGAGAAATCGTAGATAGATCTAAACTAGAGCAAATTATAGTAAAAGAATCCGGTGAAAAACAGCCAAATACCTATACTGGTCATACATATAAAAATATTGGTGAGAAATTTAGATTAGATGGACACAAACTTATTTATCATATTGAGAGAATATTGAAATGGCAGAAGGGTGAAAGGGTCGCACCGGTTACAATTGACATGGGACTTACCAAATTCTGCAATACTGCATGTATTTACTGTATAGGTGTTACCCAGGGTGGTTTTACAAAGGGACAGATGATAGAGCCTGATGCTCTAATGAGACTTATTGAAGACTGTGGCAGACTTGACGTTAAAGGTATTGCCTTTATTGGTGATGGGGAACCAACCCTTAATCCGGCCATGTATGATGCGGTAGTTTTAGCAAAAAAAATAGGAATTGACATAGGGATAGGTACTAATGGATTAAAGATCGATATGAATCGAGCCGAAGATATATTACGGGATGCAACGTATATCCGGATTAATTTAAGTGCTGGTTCTCGCGAAGGTTTTACAAAAATCCATCAAAGTTCACCAGATAATTTTGACATGCTTTTGGAGAAAATCAAAACAATGGTGAAAATTAGAAAGAAGAATGACTATAAGTGTACCATTGGTATTCAGATGGTTCTCATTCCTGAAAATTTTAATGAAATTATGAAGTTAGCAAAGATCGGGGCAAATTTAGGTGTAGATTATCTGCAAATTAAACAGTGCTCAGATACGGAATATCATGAGTTGGGAATTAGCCCAAAAGACTATGAAAGGGTGCAGGATGTTTTGAAAGAGGCAGAAAAACAAAGTACTGAGAATTACCTGGTAAAAGTCAAATGGAATAAGATCAATATCATGGATGAAACCGAAGTATACAGGGGCGGATTCAGGAAATATGATATCTGTTATGGAACACCATTGCTGGGCCAGATTAGTGGAAATGGTAAAGTCTATCCATGTGGTCCTTTCTTTGAAAAAAAGAGGTTTCTCATGGGAGATATTAACAGGGACTCCTACTATGATATTGTGAAAAGTGATCGGTATTGGAATGTGCAGCAGGATATCGTAAACAATGTAGATGTCCATTGTGATTGTACTATAGGTTGCCGCCAGGATTATATAAACAAATTTCTCTGGGATCTAAAAAACCCACCAGAACATATCAATTTCATTTGATACCAACGAATATTTAATACTAGATACCTCAGTTTGCCATGATTATTAGTTGCTAAATGTGCTTCAGGCGAGAAGATATTTGATTATATAGGAGAGGCGTGCATTGTTGTTGTGTTATTTATAAATTATAGTTGGATATATCTGAGAAGGGCTGGAAGTCTAGACATTTCCTTGGATACAAAACACCAAATCAGGTATTCTTGAATAAAAACCAGGTTGCATTTTCTAATTAAATTCAGATGCTATATGACTGGAATCAAAAACATTAAGGAGGGATAAAATGACTACAAAAACACCCGTGAGAAATGAAATAGATATTTCAATGTCAGGCATAGTACCTGATAATCTTATTCAGAAATATGACAAACAAAAAAATTCCTTCTATACATTTTATCCGATGTTAGGGCTATGGGATGAAAAGGTAGGTTTTTCTGAATTTAAAAGTGCATGGAAATCAAGGATTAAAGAAAATCCAAAGGAGCCATTCCAACTGTATTTACATTTCCCTTATTGTCCAACTCAATGCGTTTACTGTCAATGTGCAATGGTTGCCTCAAAAGATATCAATGCTTACAGCACTAGCGTTGATTTCATGATTAAAGAAATTGAGATTTTAAATGAAATTTTTAATGAATACAAATTTAAGCCAAATGTTGCAGAAATACATTTTGGCGGCGGTTCCCCTTCAGTGATACCAAAAGAGGATTTTGAGAGACTCTTTGACGCGCTAGGGAGAATTATTGATATAAGTAAAGTCTCAGAAATTGCGATAGAGATCGATCCGAGGAAAGATAGATTACAAAAAGACATATTAAGATATTATGCCTCTAAAGGTATAAATAGAATCTCTTTTGGTATACAAGATTTTGATTTTGCAGTACTAAAAGCAATTAATAGAGCTCCTTTTTGTTCTTGTGAAGATATATCGGATTTACTTAAGCCTGACATAAGAAAACTCTTTAAAAATGGCATAAATTTTGACTTAATTTATGGTATGCCTTTTCAGACACTAGATTCATGGGAAACTACCATGGATCAAGTTTTGAAAATTAAACCTGATAGGCTTGCGGTTTTAACTTACGGACACAGACCTGAAGTTTTTCCTCATCAAAAAGTAATTAAAGGAACGTTACCTTCAGATGAATTAAAAAATGCAATGTTTAATTTGGCTACAAACAAACTAACGAGAGAAGGTTATGAACGTATTGGTATTGATTATTTTGCACTTCCACATGATGCATTAGCTATAAGCAAAAAAAATGGCACTCTTTGTAGAAATGGCTTAGGGCATACGCCTGGCAGAGCACATGAAATCATTGGCATTGGCCCTTCTTGTCAAATGATTATTAACAATAATTATTTTCAAAATTATTTTTCATTAGATTCGTACTATGCTTCACTCGAAAAAGGATTAACTCCTATTGTTAGAGGTTGGATGTCAAGTAAAGATGATATAATCAGAAGAAAGATAATATTTGATTATATAAACAAACAAAAGGTGTCTATTCCAGAAATAGAGGAAATGCACAATATTAATTTTAACAGTTACTTTAAGGATGAATTATCAAAATTGGAAGAGTTCGTTGCTGATGGTATTTTAATAATAAATAAAGAATTTATCCATCCTACGACAATCGGTAGATTTTTTCTGAGACAAGTATGTGAAGTCTTTGATAAGGTCTTTCATGCCAAAGGATATAAGCATTCCAGGGATTATGTTGATGGCAGAAGATCATTTACAACATACTCAAAAAAGGCACACAAAAAATATATTCAATCATAACTATCAGGTTAAAAAACCAATTCAATAACCGAATTTGATGTCTGTAAGGAGAAGATAATAACACATCCAGGACAGACTATAAAAGGGTGCTACAACAAAAAAGTGCACGTATCTAAGGCATGTCGCTTTATTGAAGTTAATTAATTTGATTCAAACTTGAGTCTCCAGGCTTAGAGTTTTGTGTTTTTGATTGAAATTGTTTCATATGGAATTGAAGAAACAAGTTATGTTCGCAACTACTATACCCTTTTGAATTTTATAAAAAGAGATTTATGGAATTGAAGAAACAAGTTATGTTCGCAACTACTATACCCTTTTGAATTTTATAAAAAGAGATTTTGATAGTGAGCTTTCTTCTTGCAACAAAATGTGCCCCTGACAAAAAAATCCTGAAAAATGTTAAGGATGCCGGGATTGATGCTGTTGAGCTTTATACATCAAAGGAGATATTAAAGGATCCAAAAAAAGTGATTGAAATATGTAAAGAATTTCCCCTTGAGTATGCTATTCACGCACCTAACGATGACTACTGCCCTGAAAAACTTGCAGAATTGTCAATGGGACTAAATGCCTCGGTTCTTGTGATACACAATATATACTGGGATGATGAATGGGAAAAGTTATATGAAATTTTCAAGAATATGAAAACAACAATTTGTATAGAAAATGTTATTTCGGCAATTGAACAAAACAAATTTGTAAGGCGTTTTAATTTTGGAAGGTGTTTGGATATTGAGCATTTACAGATAGAGTGCGCTGGCGTTATGGAAAAAGAATTCATACCTGTTATTCAGGAAGCTAACCATATTCATTTATCAGGATATTATTTTGGCTCGAACTTATGGCATTCGCATATTCATCATTCACCTGAGCACAGTCATTCCTTGTTAGACTTGATTAAATCGGCCAGATATTCATTTATGATTGTTTCTGAAGCATCTGTTAAACATCAAACTTTAGATGAGTTTAAAAAATTAAATGATTTTTTTAAGAATTGGGCGGATACGAAATATTGATTTGATGATTGATTAAATTGTATGTTTACAAGCAATAAGAAAGGAAAAGTTGTGGTATTAACGCATTCTCCAAGTATATCAATAGTTGTTCCAGCGCTTAATGAAGAAGACAACATTAAGGCAGCTGTTAATTCTGCACTCTTAGCATTGGATGATGCAAATGTCAAAGGGGAAATTATTATAATTAATGATGGAAGTACTGACAATACAGGGAGGATTGCAGAGGAAATGAAGCAGTCAGATAAAAGAATTTCTGTCATTCATCATAGCACCCCTATGGGCATGGGTTATTCGTTTTGGGATGGAGTTTCAAAAGCAAATAATGAGGTGGTAACGATATTCGGAGGCGATAATGAAGGTGTTCCTTCAGAATATTTTTTATATCTTCATTTATTTAAATATGTAGATATTGTGGTGCCCTTTTTTACAAATGCTCAGCGTTCAGCACTTCGAGTTGTAATTTCAAAAGTTTATTCAATTGCTGTGAAAATATTGCTTGGACTAAAAGTCCATCACTCAACGTCACCGGTTTTATATAGACGATCTATTCTAAATGACATTAATTTAAGGAGCCATGGATTTTGTTACCAACCCGAGCTTTTATTCAAAACAATTCGCAGGGGGTATCTTTATGCGGAAGTGCCATTTTTTACATTGAGTCGCGTGTCTGGTAAATCAAGCATATTTAGATTGAAAAGCATTCTAAATATAGTATATGACTTTAGTATAATATTTCTTGATAGACTTTTTTCAAAAAAACAAGAAGAGCTTGATCCTTCTTCCGCCACAGTGTGCAGAAGAAAAAAGGTTGAAAAATTATTGGGATAGGGATAATAGCTTAAAATATTTTAGTTTAAGACAAGACTAGGATAGAGCATTTAAAAAGATCATTGTTAATCAGCTAAAAAATTTAAGAATTTTGTCTAATATGACTTCCTCCAGAAAAAAGAGAGACTTTTTCGGGGGCGACTAATTAGTTTTCAAGAAACCTTTCTAAGCGCACTCTCAGCCAGAAAGAAGTAGCCATAATGCGTAAGATTAAAGTTGCATTAATAAATCCAAGAGGATTTGATATAAAACAATATTTACCTATTAGTCTTGCCTATCTGAAAGCTAATTTGGATGATGAGGGATTTGATGTCAAAATCATTGATTGTTCTTTATGGGGGATTAATCTATTATCTCAAGAATTGAAAAAGGAATTACAAAATTTCGATCCACACATTCTTGGCGTTACAGCATGGTCATGTGTGTATAAAGAGGCTTTAGCTATAATACAACTTGCTAAGTCAATTCTTCCTGAGGTAATAACCATTATAGGAGGTCCACATGCAACGAGTTATTATAATAATGTGATGGAAAATAAAGAAATAGATTTTCTTTTTAGGGGTGAAGCAGAATTGTCATTTCCATTATTTTTAAAAAGAATGAAAGAAAACAATTCTGTTTATGACATAAAAGGACTGGTTTATCGAAACAAAACAGGTAAATTGATAGCAAATGAACCAGTGATGGTTGATAACTTAGATGTTATTAAGATGCCAAATTATGATGATATTGATTTAGACAAATATATTGAAAATGGTTACAGATATGCTCATCATTCCGGAAGAGAACGTGTTGCTCCTATTCTAACGACAAGAGGCTGCCCTTACCGCTGTCAATTTTGTTCAGCACCACAACTTACTGGCAAGCTGGTTAGGAAGCATAGTCCTGAATATGTTATCAGATGGATAAAACACTTATACAAAAAAGGAATACAACACATAAATATTATAGATGATAATTTTACATTTGATGTGGCATATGCAAAAAAAATATGCAGAGGAATAATCTCTCTTAACCTAAAGGATCTTTCTTTTGGTACACCAAATGGTATAAGAATGCAAAGGGGGGATGCTGAACTGTGGAATTTGATGAAAAAAGCTGGATGGAATACTCTTGTTGTCGCTCCAGAAAGCGGTTCTCAACGCATGCTTAAAATTATGGAAAAAGACCTAAATTTAGGCATAGTTCCGGGAATTGTCAATGAGATAAAAAAAGCAAGGTTGGGTGTTGTAGGTTTTTTCATAATTGGTTATCCAGGAGAAACTAAACAGGATCTTCTTTGTACTCGAAATTTTGCCGTGAAAACTAATTTTGATTTTGTAGTTCTTCATAAATTCCAACCCCTTCCAGGGACACCTGTTTTCGATGCTCTTATCAAGAAAGGAGAAATACAAAGTGATTTCCTTCCAGCTGATATGGCAACTGCAAACTTAGGCTATCTAAATCCAACATTAGAGGGATATAATTTACAACGATTTGTCTTAGTAACTTACATGTATATGTGTTTTTTCAGACCAAAGAGGATTATTTACCTATTGAAACAATTTGGAACAACCCATATTCTCAGAGGTTTAAAAAAAATGATTTTGCACCTCAAAGCCAAGGCATTTCTTCGGGTTCAAAACACCCAGTCAGGTATTTTTTGAAGAAATAGCAATTGCTGCACTTACTACTTGAATCAGGTTTGTCTTAATAGAACAAATATTTTAAAAACAGTCAAAAGAGCTTGATCTATCTTCAGCCATAGTGCTTAGAAGGAGAAGCGTTGGAGAATAAAGGAGGATAATGATATATGAGAAAACGTGTTTTACTTGTTTCTTCGTGGACTAACTCTATAAAAGTCCTTGGATATTATCTGTCTCCCCCTATGGGACTTTATCGTATACAACACTGGCTTGAAAAGAAACATGATGTGGATATCTTGGATCCAAATGTGGAAGATCCGATACATTTTCTGGAGAATTGCGGTTTCTATGATGTAATCGGATTTTCACCAACCAAAGATAATCTGCACAACGACATTGCCCTGATACATTATGCAAGAAAGCTTTATCCACAAACTCAGATTGTCCTTGGAGGATCTGAGGCTTCAAATAACTACCAAATGTTTCTTAACATGGATATTGTTGACTTCATCATCATGGGAGAGGGCGAGAAGGCATTGGAGTTTTTTCTTGAGAACAAGTTCAACATACATATTTCTCCCGGTATTATGTTCAAAAATAAATCCACTTCTACTTTTTTATCTACAGATGAACTGACATGGGTTACGAGTCTTGATTTTGGCCGTTTGCCGTTAAAAGAATATTGGAAGAGGAATGCTTCAGTTACAAATAACGATCCCTTAAGCACTAATTGCATCAATCTCTACATTACGAACAACTGCCCAATAGGATGCAAGTTTTGTTCTACAACGCGCCCGGATGTTAAGGTTGTTGGTATAAACCCACACGGGCTTGTCAGGATGCTTGAAAAGATTATGATACAGGTTCCGGATACCAAAACTATTTATTTTCACGACGACAATGCTTGTGGAGACCGCAAAAACACAATCGAATGGTGCACAGAAGCGATAAGAGCGGGCATAAACGTCAGTTATGTCGCCAGTTCCCGAATTCGCCATTTTGACTCGGAAATGCTTGATATAATGATAAAGGCAGGCTTCCGGAAGCTATCTTGTGGTATAGAGGCCTATTCCGATTCATTACTGAAGAAAGTTCGAAAAAGGCGCAGAGAGTCAAGGACATAGACAACTTCATATCACTTATGAGAGATGCAGGTATACCGGTACATGTAAATGTAATACTTTGTCAACCTGAGGCAGAGATTGATGATGTGAAAAGAACTGCGGAATTCTGTTTAAGAATACTGGAGGATAAACGAAACACTGTGGGAGTTGAGCCGTATATTAAGGCTTATACAGGCTCATGGTATTACGATAATTGGGATCTTATTGAATACACATATAACACTGTTCCTTCAATTAATGGTACTAAGTCGGAGAAGATTCGCATTCCTGGACGTTTTTTGCCTCGCGACAAAAAAGTTC
>Ga0209212_1006395_pt1 | contig 13503 bp, 12 predicted proteins | sample RifGroC2_FD_183996 | JGI IMG/M metagenome (GOLD analysis project Ga0209212, IMG submission 183996) | Groundwater microbial communities from Rifle, Colorado, USA - Groundwater C2 (SPAdes) (version 2) | ecosystem: Environmental > Aquatic > Deep subsurface > Groundwater | place: Rifle, Colorado... | reverse complement strand
CACGCCGCGGCGGGCCGCGGAGATCTTCCGCGTCCTGTCACGGATCGACCGGGAAATGAAGGGGGAGAGCAGGCTCTCCCCCGGGCAGGTGTACGAGATCCGTCTGCTGTCGCTGCTGGCGTAAAACCGAGGTTACTTCTTCGTCGCCTTGTGGACGGCCTTCGCCAGGCGCGAGACCTTGCGGGACGCGGTCTTCTTGTGAAGGACGCCTTTCGACCCGGCGCGCTCGAGGACGGACGTGGCCTTGCGCAGCAGTTCGGCGCTCTTCTCCCCGGTTCCCCCGGCGATTTCGGAACGAACGTCCTTGACGGCGGTCTTCACGGTGGAGCGGACGTGGCGGTTGCGGGCCCTGGCTTTCAGGCTCTGCTTGTGCCGTTTGATTCCGGACTTGATCCTCGCCAACCTGTGCCTCCTCGCGATCCGTTCGGTGAATTCTGTAAAGCGGTATTAGACACCAGCAGGGGCGATATGTCAAAGAAATACATCCTCCACTGCCGGGACGGAGGGTCCTGCGGAGTCGCCGCAGGAGGGGGGGCGAAGTGAGGTAAAGCGCAGCCGTGCAGGTTCATCGCACGGCGAGCCACGAACGGAGCCCCGCCCTCCGAGGCGACGCAGCCGGAGGGTGAGTCCCGGCACTCAGTATCGTTACGGACGCCTCCGGGGTGCCCAATAAAAAGGCAATCTGACGGAGGGGCACTCCGGACACGCGCGAAGGGGATTTTCCACAGGGGAATCCACAGACATTCCCCAAAGTATGTGGAAAACGCCATGCCGGTCAGGCGGTCGACTTCTTCGCCATCTCCCAGAGCCGGTCGAGGGTCGGCATATCGGCATTCTCGATCGAACACCCCGTTTCGGCGGCGATTTTTTCCATCTCCCGAAACCGGCGCTCGAACCGTTCGTTGACGGACACCATCGCCACCTCGGCGTTCAGGCCGAGGAAACGGGCAAGATTCACCAGGGAGAAGAGGACATCGCCGAGTTCGTGCTCCGTGTGGGCCGGATCCCCCTCCGCCATCGCAGCTTTCAGCTCGGAGAGCTCCTCATCGACCTTTCCCAGCACCTGCTCCGTCCGTTCCCAGTCGAACCCGGCCCTCGCCGCCTTTTTCGACATCTTCGCCGCGCGGAGAAGGGAGGGGAAATCCTTCGGGATCCCGCCGATGATCGATTCATGGGACCGGTTCTCGATCGTCTTCTTGATGTGATCCCACTGTCGCGACACCGCTTCCGGCGTGCCGGCGGTCGCGTCCCCGAAGACGTGCGGGTGCCGGCGCACCATCTTCTCCGAGATGGAGGCGATCACGTCGGCGATGTCGAACTGACCGTTTTCGGAAGCGATCTGCGCGTGGAAGAGAATCTGCAGGAGAAGGTCTCCCAGCTCCTCGCACAGGGAATCCGGGTTCCCGCCGCGGATGGCGTCGATCACCTCGTGCGTTTCCTCCACGAGATATTGGCGAAGCGTTTCGTGGGTTTGGGCGCGGTCCCACTCGCAGCCGCCGTTCGCTCGAAGGCGGGCCATGATCTCCACCAGTTTGCGGAATTCGTCCACGAGGTTTTTTCCCTGGAGGAATGTTAACATAAACGATTATGACTCGACGGGTTCCCAACCGATCCCGGAGGTCGTGGGCGTGTAGCGCGCTCTTCGTCCTTCTTTTCCTTTTACCGCTCTTTCCCTCCCGGCTTGCCGCGGCGGACTCCTTTCCGGGATATCCGGAAGCCGTCCGCAACCAGGCCGTCCGGGTGGTCGAGGCGGCGGGTCCCGGGAGGGAGGAGGCGCTGGAGCGGGAGGTCCGCGCTCTCCGGCGCGCGATGTTCGACCACGCGATCCTTTCCATGAACGCCCTCCCGGACCGGATCTTCGACCGCGCGGTCCGTGAAGGGTGGAAACGCCGGTCGTACGTGTCGCTGCGCGCGGTGACGCGCGTGGCGCCGCTCTCCGTCCCCCTCTGGTCCTGGCTCGCCTGGGAGGACGCGGCGCGCTTCCGGCTCGAGGAGTTCCTCTTCGACGTCGACGGGTTGTCGGGAGCGCTTCGCCAGTACGGACCCGGGCTGCTCGGCTACGCCGTGGGACTCGTCCTGTTCGCCGCCGCCTCGGCGTGCTGGTTCGCCGTCTGGGCGTCGATCACCCTCCTCCTGCGGGCGAGCCCCGCGCTGACGTCGGACGTTGCCCGCCTTTTCAAAGGAGTCCCCCGGCCGGAGATCTTCGCTTCCGTGGTGGTCCTCGCCGTTTTCGCCGTTCCGGTCGCGTGCGGGGTCGGGATCGCCGCCGCCGCGGTCTTCTGGATCGCGCTCTCGATCGCGTACCTGCGCCGCGGCGAGCTTCTGATCGGGGGAACGGCGATCGTGCTGCTGGCCGGCGTCTTCGTTTGCGGCGGCTTTCTCGATGCGATGCGCCCGGTGGCGGAAAAGGCGCGCCAGGGGGGATGGCTGGGAGGGGAGGGGTACTTCTACCGGGGGACGCCGGAGTCGGGGGATGAAAATCTCGACCTGCTGACCGGGCCGCAGTGGGAGCGCATGGCGCGGTTCGCCCGCGCCCGGGCCGCGATGCAGGGGGGGGACCTTCGGACGGCGGAGTCGCTCTGGACCGGACTGATCCGGGAGGGAGGGGATCTCGCCGACGCGTACAACAACCGCGGGATCGTTCGGGTCCGCCTCGGCAGGACGGCGGATGGGTTGGCCGATTTCGAGGCCGCCGCTTCGAGCGGCAAGGCGGCCTCCCGGGCCCAATGGAACGCCTACCAGCTGTACCTGCAGGAGTTCCGCCTGGAGCAGGCCTCCCGGATCCAGCCGGTCGCCTGGGCCGGGATCCGCAACCTCGTTCCCTTCGACTACCGCGCCGAGGAGATGACCCACGGCGAGCTTGTCGCCTCGCCGCTGCGGGTCGGCGACGTGTGGAGGTCCCTGTTCGCCGTGCGGGACGAGTGGGTCCGGGGGGCCCGGGGGAGCGCGTTCCACGACCTGTTCTTCCGTCCCGTCCCGGGGGAATGGGCCCTGGCGTTTCTCGCGACCGGGCTCCTCTGGGCGGTGCTGTGGAAACTTCTCTCCCGGAAGTTCTGGATGAGCAGCGTCTGCCGTTCGTGCGGCGCCGGCACGATGGTCGTCGGAAGCCGCGAAGCCGCCGACGTCTGCAACGCGTGTCGCGCGCAGGTCGGCAGGGGGGTCCGCGTCGGGGAGGAGCGCGAGCGGCGGGGGTTGAGCATCGCGCTGCACCGCCGGTACGTCCGCGCCTGCTCGGTCCTCTTCCCGGGGGCGGGGGCCCTCTGGGCGGGGAAGGAGATCCGGGTCATGCTCTACGGCATCCTCCTCTCCCTTTCGGCCGGCCTGCTGACCGTCTCGTGGAGCTCCGGCAGGCCGGCGGGCGGACTGATCGTCGATATGCAGACCGATCTCTGGCGGGCGGCGCTGGGGGCGGTCGCGATCCTGTGGCTGCTCGGGGCCGCCTGGGGATGGCGCTCCTTCGAGAACCTCCAGCTGTATCACAACGTCGCCGGGGAGCGGCTGTAGCCATGCAGGGGAAGATCGCCGACTTCAGCATCCCGGATATCTTCCAGCTCGTCTTCTCCCAGGGGAAGAGCGGTTCCCTCGCGGTCTCCGGGGAGGAACGGGTGACGATCTTCCTCTTCTCCAAGGGAAAGATCGTCGATGTCCAGCCGGACCGCCGCGAATCGAAATCCCTCCTCGGCACGATGCTCCGGGACGCGGGGTACCTGACGGACTCCGAGCTCAAGCGGTTCCTCTCCTTCCAGGGGGCGGGCGGGAAGAAGATCGGCGAAATCCTGGTCGAGAAGGGGAAGGTCTCGAGGGAGGTCGTCTCCCGGTACCTCGCCCTGCAGGTCAAGGAGTGCCTGTTCGACGTTCTCAAGCTCCGCGAGGGGGAGTATCGATTCGAGGGGTTCGCCGTTCAGCCCGTCCCGTGGGGAGGGGAACCGATCCGCCCGGATGTCCTCCTGATGGAGGGGATGCAATACCTCGATGAATATCCGCGATATCGCGAAATATTTCCCTCCGGGGTCTACCGGGTTGCCCGGAAGAGGGGGGAGCGCGTCGACCCGTACATCTTCTCCGAGGAGGAAAGGATTTTGTGGAAGGCCCTCGACTTCTCGGAGGACCCCGACCGCGTCTATCGGAAGGCGTGCCTCACGGGATTCGAGGGGATCAAGGCGCTGGCCGCTCTCCTCCAGCGGGGGTTGATCGAGGTCTCCGCGGTGGATCCCGGGGACCGTGTCGATCCCGGCCAGCGCCTCCGCGACGAGATCGCGTTCCGGCGCCGGTTCGACGCCATCCGGATGGCGCTTTGGGGTGCGGCGGCGGCGGCGGCGGCCGTTTGGGTCTACCGGGGGCTCCTCTCACCGGGCGCCCTCCGGAATTTCACGACGTGGGTCGACTTCTTCTGATGCGGGAGGCGGACGCGGTGAACGACGCGAGGGAAGAGACGATCCGGTTCGAGGACGCCTCCGTCCTGCGGGACCTCTTCGGCGTGCACGACGCCCACCTGAAGGCGCTCGAGCGGGCGCTGGGGGTGACGATCCGGCCCGGCGGCAACGAGGCGCGCGTCGCGGGGGACGCGATCCCGGTGGAGCTGGCGGGGAAGGTTTTGTCCGGACTGTACCGCGTGCTCCGGCGCGGCATCCCGGTCCTCGGGAACGACGTCGAGGCGGCGATCCGCATCGTCTCCGCCGACAGGAACGCCGACGTCTCCTCGGTGTTCGAGGACGTGGTGTTCAAGTCGTCGCGGAACCGGACGATCACGCCCAAGAGCGTCGCCCAGAAGCGGTACCTCGACGCCATCCGGGAGTTCGACATCGTCTTCGGCGTGGGTCCCGCCGGGACGGGGAAAACGTTTCTCGCGATGGCGATGGCGGTCGGGTGCCTCCGGCGCAAGGAGGTCAAAAGGATCGTCCTGGTCCGGCCGGCGGTGGAGGCGGGGGAGCGGCTCGGCTTCCTCCCGGGGGACATGGCGGAAAAGGTGAACCCGTACCTGCGCCCCCTGCACGACGCGCTGTACACCATGCTCGAGTTCGAACAGGCGGCGAAGCTCATGGAACGGGGGACGATCGAGGTGGCCCCGCTGGCCTTCATGCGGGGTCGAACCCTGAACGACTCCTTCGTCATCCTCGACGAGGCACAGAACACGACCTCGGAGCAGATGAAGATGTTCCTCACCCGGATCGGATTCGGTTCCCGCGCGGTGGTCACGGGGGACATCACGCAGACGGATCTCCCGTCGGGGAAGGTGTCGGGGTTGAACGAGGCGATCGCCATCCTCGACGGGGTGGCGGGGATACGGTTCTGCCGGTTCACCGACATCGACGTGGTCCGGCACCCCATCGTCCAGGAGATCATCAAGGCGTATGAGCGTTTCGAAAAGCGCGACCAGGAACAGTAACCGCCCGCCGGAGAACGGGGCGTCGCCGCGGGGCCGCTACTGGCGGCTCCTCGGCTTGAGCCTCGGGTCGGGGGCCGTCTTCGCGGTCCTCTTCTACCTGTGGGGGCACGAACTTTTCCCAAGGGGGGCGGGGCGGTGGGGGGAGACCTTCCCCTTCGTCGGCGCGGTCGCGCTCACGCTGGCGGTCGCCCTCTTCCTTTCGGAATGGTTCGGGTTCGCCGGGCGCGAGGTCCGGAAGGTCCGCCTGGCGGCGCGGGATTTCCTCTTCCTCTGCTCCCTCGCCCTCCTCCTGTTCTTCGCGGCGAAGGCGGTGATCGACCTGCTGGCCGAGATCCCGGCGATCGGGCACGGGGTCCCGACGCGGGTGTACGCCTACCTGATTCCGCTCCCCGCCTTCGCGATGGTGGTCCGGGTGCTCATCAACTCCGAGACGTCGATCCTCTTCACGGTCGCCGCGTCGGTCCTCTCGGCCGCCGCCGCGTCGGGGAGATGGCCCGCGCTGCTCTTCCTCCTCCTGGCCGGAACCGCCGGCGCCGCGCGCGCGCGCCGGGTGCCGGACCGGTACCGGATGCTGCTGGTCGGCGTGCAGACCGCGCCCGTGTGCGCTCTCGCCGCCGCGGCCCTCGAGTTCTCCTTCCACGGCGGGGGGGGGGTGCTGTGGGCCGGGATCTTCGGCGCCGTCAACGGCCTCCTGTCCGGCCCGATCGCCCTCGCGGTCATGCCGGTGGCGGAGTCCGCCTTCGGCTACGCGAGCGACATCCGCCTGATGGAACTGTCCGGCACCGGCCACCCGCTCCTCTCCCGCCTGATGAGGGAGACGCCCGGGACGTTCCACCACAGCGTGGTGGTCGGGACGCTGGCGGAGGCAGGCGCGCTCGCCATCGGCGCCAACCCGGTGCTTTGCCGCGTCGCCGCCCTCTATCACGACATCGGGAAGCTCGGGAAGCCCCAGTACTATTCCGAGAACCAGGCCGGCGCGGGGAACGTTCACGACGTCCTGTCCCCCGGGCTCTCCCGGGCGGTGATCCTGTCCCACGTGAAGGAAGGGGTCCGGATGGCGGAGGAGTTCCGCCTGGGGGAACGGATCACGGAGATCATCGGGCAGCACCACGGGACGAGCCTTCTGTACTGCTTCCTCGACAAGGCGAGACCGATGATCCGGGACGGGAAGGCGTCGGAGGATATGTTCCGGTACCCGGGGCCGAAGCCGAGAACGCGGGAGGCGGCGATCATCATGCTGGCCGACGCGGCCGAAGCGGCGGTGAGGAGCCTGGACCGTCCCGCGCCGCGGGAAGTGGAAGCGGCCGTGACCGGGATCGTCAACCGGATCTACCTCGACGGCCAGTTGAACGAGTGCGACCTTACGCTGCGCGACCTGCACGCCGTCGGCCGCGCGATCAGCCAGGTCCTCGCCGCCGTCGCCCACGGCCGGGTCGACTACCCGTCGGCGGGGAAGGGCGCGGGATGAAGAGCGATCGGTATCGCGTGAGCGTCCGTCAAGATATTCGTCCGGCCCCGTTTCCGGGCAGAAAGCTGAAGGCGTATGCCCGCGCGGCGCTCGCCTACCTGTCCGCGAACGGGGCCGACGTGCGGGTCCGCGTGGTCGGGGACGCCGCGATCGCGCGCTGGAACCGGGAATATCTCGGCCGGGACCGCCCCACGAACGTCCTCTCCTTCCCGGAAGCGGAAGCGGACGGCGCCCCGGCGCGCGGCGCGAGCGTCGCGGGGGACATCGTCGTTTCCGCGCCCACCTGCCTTTCGGAGACCGGGGGATGGAAGGAGGCGCCGGAGGCGCGCGTTTTCTTCTTCGTCCTCCACGGCATTCTCCACCTCGCGGGGTACGACCACGAGGGCGGCGGCGCGCAGGCGCGCCGGATGCGCAGGAAGGAGCTGGCGCTGTACCGTCGGGTCCTCGATGAGGAAGGCCGGGGGCGGGCCCGTTGACCCGCCCGGGCCCGGCGGCGCTCTTCCTGACCGGGGGGCTGTTCGTCCTTTCGTACGCGCTCGGGACCCCGGGATACGACGTTCCCGGGCTCCCGCTCGTCTGCCTCGCCCCGTTCCTCGCGCTCGCGGCCTCGGCCCGCTCGGCGCGGCAGGCCGCCCGGCGGGGATGGGTCGCGGGTACGGCCGCAAGCCTTCCCCTCTACTACTGGATCGCCTACACCATCGCGGTGCAGGGGAAGCTCGGATGGGCGCTCGGGAGCCTCGCGGCGTTTCTCGTCTCCGCCTACGTCGGCGCCTACTTTTCGGTCGCCGCAGTCGCCGCGCGCCGCCTCGAGGACCGGTTCGGCGAACGCGGCCTGTGGCTGTTCCCCGCCGCCTGGACCGCCCTCGAGATGGCCCGAAGCTACCTGTTCTCCGGGTTCCCCTGGATGCTCCTCGGGTACTCCGTCGCGGGGAGCGCGACGCTGCGCCAGGCGGCGGACCTGGCCGGCGTTCACGGACTCTCCTTCCTCCTCGCCCTCTCGGGCGTCTCCGTCCACCTCGCGGGGAGGCGGCTCTCCGAAGGACTCCCCGCGAAGGCGACGATCCGGCTGATCCCGGGGATCGCGGCCCTCCTGCTCCTGGTCCTCTACGGCAGGGCCGGTTCCGCGAGCCCGTCCGGCGCAGCGGGCCCGCTTTCCGAGGTGAAGGTGGCCGTCGCCCAGGGCGGGATCGACCAGTCCGTGAAGTGGGCCCCGGAGAACCAGATCGCCACGCTCGAGATCTACAGGGAGCTGACGCGGCAGGCGAGGGACGCGGGGGTGCAGCTGGTCGTCTGGCCAGAGACCGCGGCGCCGTTCTTCTACGGGTGGGAAGCGGAGCTCACCCGGCGGCTCGACGCCATCGCGGTGGGGGCGGGGATCCCGATCGTCTTCGGGGCTCCCTGGTACGACCCCGCGGAAGGGGGGAAATTCTACAACAGCGTCTTCCACATGGATGGGCGCGGGGTCGTTCTCGGGCGGTACGACAAGCGCCACCTGGTGCCGTTCGGCGAATACATCCCCCTGCGCTCCGTCCTCTTTTTCCTGCGGAAGCTGACGGCCGGCGATGCGGACTTCTCGTCCGGGACCGGCCCGGCCCTCTTCCGGATCGGCGGCCGTCCGGTCGCCGCGTCGGTATGCTACGAGGCGTTGTTCCCGGCGCTGATCCGGGAAGGGGTCCTCGGGGGGGCGGCGTGGCTCGTGAACGTGACGAACGACGCCTGGTTCGGCGACACGGTCGCTCCGCACCAGCACCTCGCCATGGCCCGCATGCGATGCGTGGAGTTCCGGCGCCCCATGGTGCGCGCCGCCAACGCGGGGATCAGCGCGTTCATCGACAGGGACGGGGAAACCTCCGCCTCCATCGGCCTTTTCCGCAGGGGGGTCCTGGTCGCCGCGGTCCGGCCGGCGACCGGAGAAACCCTCTACGCAAAAACCGGGGAAATCTTTGGGATTTCCTGTAGTATACTTACGATTTTCGCGTTAATTCTTCCCTTGCGAGGTTCCCATGGCTTCCGGCGGTCTGGAAGAGAAAACAACGGCGCTTGAGGCGCGTTTCAACGCGCTCCGGGGCTATCTTTGAGGTAGACGCGAAGCGGTCCCGCCTCAACGAGCTCACGGCCGAGGTCGCGCGCGACGGCTTCTGGGACGCCCCCGAAGCGACCGAGCGCGTCCTTCGGGAACGCAAGGTGATCGGGACGTTCCTCGTGCGCTGGTCGTCCCTTGAATCGTCCCTGGCGGACCTGCGGGCGTATATCGCCCTCGCGGGCGAGTCGGGCGGCGAGGGGCTGACCGCCGAGATCGAACAGCAGATCGGCGTCGTCGACGAGGCGCTGGACGCGATCGAGCTCGAGCGGATGCTCTCCGGCGAGAACGACGCGCTGAACGCCATCGCTACGATCCACGCCGGGGCCGGCGGGACGGAGTCCCAGGACTGGGCCGAGATGCTCCTACGGATGTACTCCCGGTTCGCGGACCGGAACGGATACGGCATGGAGCTCGTCGAGCGGCAGGAGGGCGACGAGGCGGGGATCAAGAGCGCCACCTTCCTCCTGTCGGGCGACCACCCGTACGGGTACCTCAAGGCGGAAACCGGCGTCCACCGGCTCGTCCGGATCTCGCCGTTCGACGCCAACAAGCGTCGCCACACGTCGTTCGCATCCGTGTTCGTTTCGCCCGAGATCGACGACAACGTCGATATCAAGATCAACGAGTCGGACCTGAAGATCGACACGCTGCGCTCCGGCGGCGCCGGGGGACAGCACGTGAACAAGGTCGAGTCCGCGGTCCGGTTCACGCACATCCCCACCGGGGTCGTCGTGCTCTGCCAGCAGGAGCGGTCGCAGGGGAAGAACCGGGCGCTGGCGATGAAGATCCTCCGGTCGAAGCTCTACGAGCTCGAGATGCGGCAGCGTGCGGAGAAGGCGAACGAGGCGCACAAGGCGAAGAAGGAGATCGCCTGGGGCTCGCAGATCCGCTCCTACGTGCTCGCGCCGTACCGCATGGTGAAGGACCACCGCACGGGCCACGAGACGGGGAACGTCGACGCCGTCCTCGACGGGGACATCATGGAGTTCATCCGGAAGTACCTGCTCGGCGGCGGTCCGGAAGGGGAGACGGGGGACGCGGCGTGAACGATTCGTGGAACGACCTGATGAAGGAGCGCTTTCTCAAGATCGGCGCGCTGAAATCGGGGGGGCGGAATCCGTGGCCGAACGACCAGGCGCCGGGGTGGACCAACGCGGGAGCCCGCGCCGCCGCTTCGGGGCTGACTTCGGAGGAGCTGGCCGCGCGGCCGATCCGGGTGGACGTCGCGGGACGGGTGATGGGCCTTCGGCGCTTCGGGAAGGCGGCGTTCCTCGTCCTGTCCGACCGGTCGGGCCGGCTGCAGGCGTACCTGAAAAAGGATCATCTCGGGGAGGAGGCGTACGACCTCTTCCTGAAAGCCGTCGACGTGGGCGACATCCTGTGGGTCGACGGGCCCCTGTTCCTCACCCGCACGGGCGAGCTGACCGTCGAGGCGGCGAGGTTCCGCGTGCTGACGAAGGCGATCCGCCCCCTTCCGGAGAAGTGGCACGGCCTCTCCGACATCGAGACCCGGTACCGGCAGCGGTACGTGGACCTGATCGTCAACGAGGAGGTCCGGGAGATCTTCCGCCGGCGGGCGCGGATCGTCTCCTTCATCCGCTCCTTCCTGACGGCGCGGGATTTCCTCGAAGTCGAGACGCCGATGATGCAGACGGTGGCGGGGGGCGCGACGGCGCGTCCGTTCGTGACCCACCACAACGCCCTCGACATGGACCTGTACCTGCGGATCGCCCCGGAGCTCTACCTGAAGCGTCTCCTGGTCGGCGGGTTCGAGCGCGTCTTCGAGATCAACCGGAACTTCCGGAACGAGGGGATCGACACCCAGCACAACCCCGAGTTCACGATGGTCGAGTTCTACCAGGCGTACGCCACCTACAGGGAGATGATGGCCCTCACGGAGGAGATGCTCTCCTCCCTGGCGACGGAGCTGTTCGGCGCGCCGGCGTTCACCTACCAGGGGGAGACGGTCGACTTCACCCCGCCGTGGGAGCGCCTGACGGTGGCGCAGGCCGCGGCCCGTTACGGCGGGTTCCCCGAGGAGCGCCTGTCCGACGAGGTGTTCCTGCGGGCAATGGCCGCGAAGCTCGGGATCAGGGAGGCGCCGACGGCCTCTCCCGGCCACCTGCTGGTCGCGATCTACGAGGAGGTGGCCGAGAGGAAGATCGTCGGGCCGACCTTCGTCACGGAATACCCGATCGACGTCTCTCCGCTCTCCCGGCGCAACGGGGAACGGCCGGAGATCGTCGACCGGTTCGAGCTGATCGTCCGCGGCCGGGAGATCGCCAACGCGTTCTCCGAGCTGAACGACCCGGTGGACCAGCGGGAGCGGTTCGACGAGCAGCTCCGCAGGCGGGAGCGGGGCGACGAGGAGGCCCATTTCATGGACGAGGATTACCTCCGGGCGCTCGAGCACGGGATGCCGCCGGCGGCCGGCGAGGGGATCGGGATCGACCGGCTCGTGATGCTGCTCACCGACTCCCCGTCGATCCGCGACGTGATCCTGTTCCCCCAGCTTCGGAAAGAGGGGTAGGGGCGGTTGCGCCTTCCCGTCGAGTTCTACATCGCCAGGAAATACCTCCTGGCGAAGCGGAAGCAGACGTTCATCTCGATCATCACCTTCATCTCCATCGGCGGGGTCACGGTCGGGGTGATGGCGCTGATCATCGTCCTGGCGGTGATGGGCGGGTTCGAGCGCGAGCTCAAGGACCGGATACTCGGGGCCACCGCGCACGCCCACGTCACCAGCCTGAACGGAAGCTTCGGGAACCCGTTCGCCGTGGCGGAGAAGGTGCGGACGGTCGACGGCGTCGTCGCGGCGTCCCCGTACGTGTTCACCCAGATGATGATCGCCTCCGGGAGCGGCGCCGTCGGGGGCGTGCTGCGCGGCGTGGACACGGCGACGGTCGGCGACGTCACCCGCCTGCGGCGCGACCTCCGGAACGGACGGCTCGAGGATCTCCACCGGGTCACGGAAGGCGGGCTGCCGGGCGTCATCCTCGGGAAAGAGCTCGCCGGGAACCTCGGCGTCGGGCCGGGGGACGTGATCGAGGTCCTGGTGCCCGGCGGCTCGATCACCCCCCTCGGCGCGTTCCCGAAGACGGCCCGGTTCCGCGTCGTCGGCATTTCCGAGTCGGGGATGTACGAGTACGACGCCACCTTCGCCTACGTCGATTTCGCCGAGGCCGGACGCCTCCTGGGGATGGAGGGACGGGCCACCGGAGTGGAGGTGAAGGTGAGGGACATCTACGCCGCCGCGGACGTCGCCCAGCGGATCCGGACGACGCTCGGGTATCCGTTCTGGGCCAAGGACTGGATGCAGAGCAACCGGAACCTTTTCTCCGCCCTGAAGCTCGAAAAGGTGGTGATGTTCGTCATTCTCGTCCTCATCGTGATGGTCGCGGCCTTCAACATCATCTCCACCCTGATCATGGTGGTGATGGAGAAGACGAAGGACATCGCGGTCCTGATGACGCTGGGGGCGACGCGCCGCTCGATCCGGAGGATCTTCGCCATCGAGGGGCTGATCATCGGGGTGACCGGGACGGCGACGGGGACCGCGCTCGGCGCGCTGCTGTGCGGCCTCCTCCAGCGGTACCGGTTCATCCGGCTTCCGAGCGACATCTACTACATTTCGACCCTGCCCGTCTCCCTCGACGTCGGGACCGTCCTTCTCGTGGTGGCAAGCTCCGTCCTGATCTGCTTCCTCGCCACCCTTTACCCGGCGCTGCAGGCGTCCCGGGTGGACCCCGCGGAGGCGATCCGGTATGAGTGAGGCGCCCGCCCTGCAGGCCCACGAGGTGCGAAAGGTGTTCCACCGCGACGGGTACGACATCGAGGTCCTGAAGGGCGTCTCCCTCTCCCTCGCGCGGGGGGAGACGGCCGGCGTGGTCGGCATTTCGGGCGCGGGAAAGACGACGCTGCTCCAGATCCTCGGGACCCTCGACCGGGCGACCTCCGGGAGGGTGCTGTACGAAGGGAAGGACGTGACGGACCTCTCCGCGGACGCGATGGCCTCCTTCCGGAACCGCACCGTCGGATTCGTCTTCCAGACCCACAACCTCCTGCCGGAATTCAGCGTTCTCGAGAACGTGACGCTGCCGTGCCTGATCGCGCGGATGGACCCGGCGGAGGCGCGCCGGCGGGCCGTCGCGCTGCTCGGCGAGGTCGGCCTCTCGGAGCGCGCCTCGCACCGCACCGGGGAGATCTCCGGCGGAGAGCAGCAGCGCACGGCGATCTGCCGGGCCCTCGTGATGGAGCCGTCGGTCCTGCTGGCCGACGAGCCGACCGGAAACCTCGACCGGGCGACGGCGTCGGGCGTGGTCGACCTTCTCCTCTCGCTCAACCGGTCGCGGGGACTCTCCCTGCTGATCGTGACGCACAACGACCAGGTCGCGTCCCGCCTTCACCGGGTGATCCGGATCGACGACGGGAGGATCGCTTCATGAGGAGATACCGCTCCGTCATGGCGGCGTGCCTGTGCGCGGCCCTCCTTGCGATCGGCGCCGGGACCGCGGCGGCGGACGGGTTCCTCGTGGTCGCGGTCGAGGTGCGGGGGGCGAGCCGCGT
>Ga0209212_1006394_pt1 | contig 13504 bp, 11 predicted proteins | sample RifGroC2_FD_183996 | JGI IMG/M metagenome (GOLD analysis project Ga0209212, IMG submission 183996) | Groundwater microbial communities from Rifle, Colorado, USA - Groundwater C2 (SPAdes) (version 2) | ecosystem: Environmental > Aquatic > Deep subsurface > Groundwater | place: Rifle, Colorado... | reverse complement strand
AGCCGGCACTCTTTTCCGAAGCGCCAAACAATGGAATTCCGGCAGCGTGGTAATCATCCGCGTGGCGGCGCTGCAACAGCCAGAAATGGGGGATTTGCCACAGGTACAGCAGACCGGCCAGCAGTACGATCCGGTAATCAGAGGGGTGCCCTCCTGCCAGGCACCAGCCGATGGGCGGCGCTAACGCACCGCTCAGGGCTCCGATCATCAGGGCCAAGGGGGTGCGGCGCTTGAGCGGGGTGTAGACGAATAGATACCATGCCAGGGCCGCAGCACCGAGCAGTGCCGGCATCAGGCCGCCGATCGCTCCAAGCAGCATCAGGCCGATCAGTATCACGCTGGTGCCGATAACCGTAGCGGAGGTCGGTGTCAGTTGACCCTGGGGCAGGGGACGCAGCTTGGTGCGTACCATCAGGCGATCCAGATCGCGCTCCAGCACCTGATTGAGGGCCGAGCCTCCTGCTGCCAGAAATACAACCCCGCAGAAGGCAGCCCAAAGGGCTATTCTCTCAGGGTCCCCCGGAAAGAGCAGATACCCGCCAACCGCAGTAACACCATTCAGCAGCGCCAGTCTTGGCCGAAACAGTTGTGCTAAAGCCCGGATCATTTGAGCCCCATGAGGTATTCCACAATCTCCCTGGTCTCTTCATCCTTGAGCATAAAGGGCGGCATGATCGGTTGAAACCCCTTGACTACGTCTGCATTAGGCTTCAGGATCGAACGTCGCAGATAAGCAGCGTTCACGGTGATGGTCCGCTCCTTGCCGCCGCTGATAACTGTCACATTCCTTCCCCAGATCCCCTTGAAACTCGGACCCGGCTTCGCCGTCCCGTCCAGGGAATGGCAACCCAGGCACCCGTGCTGCTCCAACAGTTCATGGCCAGGATGCTCTCCATTTTCCTTCTCTCCACGCTGCCATTCTGTGAACTCCTCTTCCGGCAGCGCCTCAATGGTGGTGATCATGGCCGAGTGGCCGGTACCGCAGTACGAGGAGCAGAACAGGTCGTAGGAACCGGGTTTGTCGGCCACGAACCAGGTGTAGTTCTTCATGCCCGGCACCACGTCGCGTTTGACCCGGAAGGCGGGCAGGTAGAAGCCATGGATCACGTCTTTAGAGACCAGCTCCACCCTGATTGGCTTACCTACCGGCACGTAGAGCTTCGGGCTGGTCCTGCCATCGGGATAGCTGAAGCTCCATGACCACTGGCGGGCGATAGCGGTCACCTCCATCGCCCCTTTGGGGACGTTGCGCAGGGAAAGGTATCCGGCCCAGCCGTACCAGAACATCGCCAGCACCAGCAGGGTTGGGAGCACGCTCCAGATGATCTCCAGCCACAGGTTGGTGGCAACCTCCGATGTCGGCTCCGGCGCGCGGGAGCGGTGATAACGGAACACAAAGGCAATCACCGTAGTGGTGATGCCGATCAGCAGCACCAGGCAGGCACCGAAGATGAACATGAAGACCGGGTCGATCGCTTCGGTTGTGGTTTGCAGGTAAGCAGGATTCACGGCGTCTCCTCAACCCTTGTAAACAGGATAAGCGCGTTAACGGTAGAGCACATCGAAAAAGGTGAAACCGATAAAGATGGCCAGGGTCGCCAGGGTCAGGAACAGGAGCCAGCGCAACAGCCGTCCTTCGTACTTCATGTGCATGAAGAAGGCAATCACCAGCCCAGACTTGAGGCAGGCGATGGCCAGAGCCCCCAGCACCTTGTAGCCACCCAGTTCGACCCGGGTGATCAGCACGGTCAGGCCGGTCAGGGTCAGGAGTACCAGCCAGACCGTGGTCAATTTGCCATAACTGATTATGTGTGACGGTTTGTTCATAACCAAAACCTTTACCACCCCCAGCCCCTCCTTAAAAAAGGAGGGGGGTAAAGGAGCGAAGTTTAAAGTCCCCCTCCTGATTCAGGAGGACCCAAAGGGCCTAAAGGGTTAGGGGTGGTCGGGTGTCAGCCCCTACAGAATCAGATAATACAGCGGGAATATGAAGATCCAGATCAGGTCCACCAGGTGCCAGTACAATGCGCCGTTCTCCAGCAGCACATAATCTTCCTTGTTGATCTTGCCACTTTCCACCTTGCTGAGCACCCATCCCAAAAGGGCTCCGCCGATCAACACGTGCAGGCCGTGGATGCCGGTGGTCAGGTAGTACAGGCTGAAAAAGACAGATTCTCCCGGTGCGCCGGACTTCAAGAGTTCGGACCCGGGGTAGATGCCGTGGCCGATCTTGGCGCTCCATTCGAAGTACTTGATGACCATGAAGCCGGAAGCGCACAGGATGGTGCCAATGATCGATCCCACGGCCCGGCGTTTTTCGTTCCGCTGGACGGCGGTAACCGCCATGGCCGCCAACAGGCTGCTGGTCAATAGGATCATGGTATTGGCCATGCCCAGGACCCAGTTCAACTGGCGTCCGGCCGCCGCGAACTCATGCGGATAGCGGGCCAGGTAGACCGCATACATCAGAAACAGGCCGCCAAACAGCAGTAGTTCCGTGAACAGGAACAGCCACATGCCCAGCTTGTCACCGGCGTAGTCTTTGTGTTGTGGTTTGGTCATCTATAAACACCCTGTTAAAATCAAAGGCGTTCTCATGCGGAGCCGTAGAAGATCTGAAATCGGAATTAGACAATTATTCCGCAAAACAGAAATCTTTGCCTTTGAGCTTGTCATGGTACGCGCAGGCCTCTTCGATATTAGTCAGGAATACCTTGTCATCCCAAGGCTTGGTCAGAAACTTGAAAATGGTGCCGCGGTTAATGGCGTTAGTGACAGCATGAAGATCCGGATCACCGGTCAGAATCAATCGGACGACATCCGTGGTCATCTCCTTGACACGCTCCAGAAACTCATTGCCGTTCATTAGCGGCATCCTGAGGTCGGAGATGACCACATCAACACGTTTTTCAGCCAAAACATCAAATCCGTTCGCAGCGCTTGATGCAGTAACCACATGGAATCCTTCTGTTGACAGAAGCCTCTGCAGTGACGTTATGACCTGAGGTTCATCATCTACGACAAGAATGGTATATTTCGAACTCTCTGTTTGTTGGTCGCCAAAGGTCAATATTCGGTTTTCGCGCAGCAGGGTGCAGAACTCATCGGCTATGATCGGTCTGCTGAAAAGGTATCCCTGGATCTCATCACAATTATGCATCCGCAGATAGTTCAGCTGTCCGGTCGTCTCGACGCCCTCCGCAATCACCTTCAGATGCAGGCTGTGAGCCATGGCAATGATAGTTTGTGTAATGGCGGCACTGTTCGGCTCGCTGGTGATGTCCCGGACAAACGACTGATCAACCTTCAGCTTGGTGAAGGGAAAGCGTTTCAGGTAGCTGAGGCTGGAGTAGCCGGTACCGAAGTCGTCCATGGAAAGGGTGGTGCCCAATGCCTTCAACTCGTTCAGGATGGTGGTTGCCCGGTCCAGATTCTGCATGACCAAACTCTCGGTGATCTCCAGCTCCAGGTAGCGAGACTCAAGAGCGCTTTCCCGCAAGATCCGCTCAATGATCCTGACAAGATTTTTTTGGCGGAACTGGCAAGGCGAGAGATTAACAGCAACCGCTATCGCCTGCAGGCCGCTATCCTGCCAACTCCGGTTCTGCCGGCAGGCGGTTTCCAGAACCCACTCGCCGATCGGCTCAATCAACCCGGTTTCCTCGGCCAGAGGTATGAAACCGGCGGGTAAAACCAGTCCCAGTTCCGGGCTCTGCCAACGCACCAACGCCTCCATGCCGGTTATCTGTCCACTGAGCAGGCTCACCTTGGGTTGATAACAAAGGAATAGCTCGTTTCTCTCCAGAGCCCGCCGCAGATGTTTTTCCATGGTCATGCGCGACAGTGAGCGGGCATTCATCTCGCCGGTATAAAAATGGGCACGATTCCGTCCCTGTTCCTTGGCCTGGTACATGGCCAGATCGGCATTCTTGATCAGGGTCTGCGCGATCTCTCCGTCCCTGGGTGAGATGCTGATGCCAATGCTGCAGGTAATCATAAGTTCGTGTTCATTGATTCTGAATGGTTCCGAGAGCGACTCCTGAATGGTTGCAGCTATGCGATCGGCGACATTGGCGATATCGGTGTCGGAAACCATAATTACAAACTCGTCACCCCCTTGGCGCGCAACGGTGTTACCCGTCCTGACACAGGCGACGAGCCGGTCGGCAGCAATCTTGAGCAGTTCATCGCCAATATCGTGTCCCAGGCTGTCGTTGATAAACTTGAAATTGTCCAGATCTATAAAAAAAACCGCCACTTGATGGCTGTTGCGCTGCGACATGAGCAGAGCCTGATGGACACGGTCGACAAGAAGGTTGCGATTCGGCAGACTAGTAAGACCGTCGTGGTTGGCTTGATATTCCAGTTGGGCTTCATAACGTTTCCGCTCGGTAACATCTTCAAAGGTTTCGACGACGGCCAGCAGTTCCCCTTTGCTGTTACGAACCGGAGCCGCATTGAAGGCTAGATAGCGATCCATGCCGTTCAGATTATCGAACCACCCCTCGGCATGCAATCCTTCAGGGATGAAGCTGGATTTACCAAACTCCATATAACAATCGGGCATCTGTTCTGGTGGGCCGTCGATAATAAATTCAGCCAGAATCTGGTTACTGGTCTTATAGAACGCCTTCCAGGCCTGATCACCGCCGAGCATCTCTTCTGCCCTGATGCCGGTTAGTTCTTCACAGGCCCGGTTCCAAATCAGCACCCTGCGTTCGGTATTAATGACAAAGGTCGGAACCGCGCTGTTGCGTACCAGACTTTCGGCGAAATCTTTCTGCTCTGCAAGGGCAGCAGCGGCCTGCTTTCGCTCGGTAATGTCCTGAATGATGGCAATATGGGACATTTGCCCCTCCTGCTGTGAACTGCTGATGGATATCTGTACCGGAAAACAGACACCATCCTTGCGGCAGCCGATAGTTTCTTGCAGGGTTCTGAAGGAACGAACGGACTTGCAGCAAACTTCTTCCGGTCTCACTGACGTGAGTCCGATAGAGAAATCCGGAATGATAATGGAAATATCCTGTCCGGCTATTTCCTGCGGAGTGTAACCAAAGACGCTGGACGCTGCGGGATTGATCGATTCGATGGCACCGTCATTATTGAAATTGATTACTGCATCGACGATATACCTCAGGGTTTGTTCGGTTCGGTTCCTTTCCGTCAAGGCAAGGTTGTGAAATGGTCTGACAATGAGCCACCATATGAAGGGGGCGCTCAGAATAGACAAGCTCAGTGAATCTATTATGTTCTGGACATGCATCGGGACACTCAGCAGAAATACATCCAGCAGATACATAACCACGGTTTCGATAGCAAAGACTATCAGCAGCAGTCGTAAGAAGAGACTTACCGGTTTCAGAAAGCGCGTGGTCACGGGGAAATCTTTCATGCTGTTTCCTGGTTTGCTTGATCCTGCTGTTTCGACGAAAGGCAGGGCAGCTCAAATTTTAATGACGCATAATCATAGGGCCCGTGGGTAACCACCGGCTCTTCCATAAAGTTCTCCGTGGGCGGCGGGGTGGGGGTGCTCCACTCCAGGGTGGCCCCACCCCAGGGATTTCCCACGAACGGCTCGCCCCGCAATAGTCCGTGGAACAGGTTGGCCAGCATGATCACCAGTCCGGACGCCAGGATCCAGCTGCCGATGGTGGAGGCCAGGTTCAGGGTGGCAAACTCGGGCAGGTAGTCGTAATAGCGCCTCGGCATCCCCTGTAGGCCTAGCACCTTCATGCTGAAATACATGATGTTGAAACCGGTGAACATCAAGGCCCAGGCCCAGACGGCCGGCTTTTCGGCATAGCGTCGGCCGTAAAACTTGGGCAGCCAGTAGTGCATGGCGGCGAAGAAGGCGAACCCGGACCCGCCGAACATGACGTAGTGGAAATGTCCGACCACGAAGTAGGTGTCGTGCACATGGATGTTGGTGGCGGCCGCGCCCAGGACCAGCCCGGTCAGGCCGCCGATGGAAAAGAGCAGGATGAAGGTCAGGGCGAACAGCATGGGGGCTTCCAGCGAGATGGAGCCTTTGTAGAGGGTCGAGACCCAGTTGAAGACCTTGATGGCCGAAGGAATGGCCACGATGAAGGTCAAAAACGAGAACACCAGGATGGCGGTGTCGCTCATGCCGCTGGTGAACATGTGGTGTCCCCACACCAGAGATCCGGCCGCCGCGATTGCCAGGCTGGAGAAGACGATCATCTTGTAGCCGAAGATCGGTTTGCGGGAAAAGACCGGGATGATGTCGGAGATCACGCCCATGGCCGGCAGGATCATGATGTAGACAGCCGGGTGGGAGTAGATCCAGAACATGTGCTGGTACATGACCGGATCGCCGCCCTGGGCTGGATCGAAGAGGCCGGTGCCCAGCAGCCGCTCGGCCATGATCAGCACCAGGGTCACTGCCAGGATCGGCGTGGCCAGGATCTGCACCCAGGCCGTGGCGTACAGCGACCAGACAAACAGCGGCAGCCGGCCCCAGGTCATCCCCTCGGCCCGCAGGCGATGGATGGTGGTGACGAAGTTTAGTCCGGTCAGGATCGCCGAGAAGCCGATGATGAAGACCCCGAACACGGCTAGAGTGACGTTGGTGCCGGTGCGGGCGCTGAAGGGGACGTAGAAGGTCCAGCCGGTGTCGGGCGGCCCGCCGCCGGTAAAAAGCGAGATCAGGATAATCGCTGCACCGCTGATGTAGAGCCACCAGGAGAGCAGGTTCAGGCGCGGGAAGGCCACATCGCGGGCGCCGATCTGGATCGGCATGACCAGATTGCCGAAGGCGCCCGGCAGGCCGGGCAGGATGAAGAGGAAGATCATCACCACGCCATGCACTGTGAATACGGCATTATAGGTGTCGGGTCCCATGATGGTGCGCCCCGGCGCCATCAATTCGATTCGCAGCACGAGCCCCAGCAGCACCCCTGCCAGAAAGAAGCCGAGAGTGCTGTAAAAGTAGAGCAGACCGATTCGTTTGTGGTCGGTGGAGAAGATCCAGGAGGTGATGCCGCTCTTGCCGGTATCGCTCCAGAAACCGCCATTTTCGCTGGGATGAGTCTGGTCAGCCGAGTTCATGTGTGCTCCGTATTGCGTTGTTTACGCTTCCTGGCGGTAAGAAGCAGAAACGCCAGGAAACTCCCCGCGCAGAGGATGACTACAGTGGCGCTGACCCTGAGCAGGTTGAAGACATAGGTCTTGCCCTTTGGGTCAAAGCTGAAGCAGAAGTCCATCACCGTGCGGATGGTCTTGCCCACCTTTCCCTCACGCGCCTCCAGCAGGGCCAGGCTCAGGTCCTTGGGAAGAAAGGACGTGCCGTACAGGTAGCGGACGATGATCCCGTCCCTGGCGACTATGAAGCTGGCTACCGGGTGGATGAAATCCCGACCCTGGCGCTGGAAACGGTAGCCGGCAGCAGCGGTCAGCCTATGGATGGCAGCGGCATCCCCGGTCAGGAAGCGCCAGCCATTCTCCGGAAAGGGTGCATTCATTGAGGTCAGGTACATGCGTTTCGATCTGCTGGCCTGTTGCGGATTTTCGGTCTCGTCGAAGCTGAGTGAGATAACCCGGTATTCCGTGCCTGGCCTGGCCTTGATCTGCGGCAGCACTCGCGCCAGCCCAGCTTGCAGGTAGTTGCAGACATTGGTGCAGCTGTAGTAGACCGGCAGGATGATGGTCGGTCCGGTCACCAGCTCGGTCAAGCGGACCGCTTTGCCGCTTTCGTCACGGAAGACAAGATCGAGCGGGATTTTAGCACCCAGACGCTCGTCAAGGCCGACCGATGCGGTTTGATCCTGTTGTTGCGGAGGTGCCTGGTGTTGGTGGTTCTGTTGCTGCTCCTCGCTGTGGGCGGTTGCCGGGTGAGTGGGCAGGGTCAGGGCCAGCAACAGCGCGATCAGGAGATGGTGGGAACATGGTAGCGCGTGTAAGATTGAGCCTGTCATGAGCCCCCTAAACCTAAGCATATGTCTTCCTCAGCAGATGAAACAATAGCCCCGCCAGCAACGCCCCTGCCACGGCGCACGCCCCGGCGATCTTCCGTTTCCGGCGGGCATCGTCAAGCCCTTGCAGCACATTGTCGATCTTCTTCAACTCACCGTTGATCTGTGTCGATTCCTTTTTGACCTTCTCCACATCCACATCGTGGAACAGGGTGTGGAAGCGGTTGCGCACCGCGAAAAGGCTCTGTTCCAATTTTCCGGTATCTGTTCCTTGATTCTTGAAGCCCTCGATCCTGCCGTCAATGGCAACAATCAGGAGTTCGGTCTCCAGCATTGCGTCTTTGATCAATTTTGCCCGCTCGAAATTGTGGCATTGGGTGCAATATTTCTCGCTGATCAGTTCAAGCGAGACCTTGCGCACCAGGTGGCTGCCATGGCAGGTGACGCAGGTCGGCCCGCCTTTGCCCAAGGCAAGTCCATGAGCACTGCTCAGATAGTCCTTTGTCACACCAACGTGGCAGCGGCCGCAGAAGGCGGGTATGTCTTTTTCCCCGGGTACACCCAGAAAGCCGCGGGCCGGGTTCATGGCGTTGGCCATATCCTTGGGGTCGCCACCATGGCAGGCGTTACAGGCGATGCCGTTCACTGCATGGATACTGCTTCGCCAGAGTTTGACCGGCTGGCTGTATTTCTCTTCCAGACCGGAATGACACTGGATGCAGACGATTTCCTGTTGCTCCTGTGCCAGGGCCAGAGACGGAAGAATCGGTAAAAACACCGTTAACAGCAATCCGCTCAAGACACCTTTGAATATCCTTGACTGCCCTGTCCTTGATCTGAATATCATGAGTAGTGCCCCCATATGGTCAGTCCGATCCAGAGTAGCAGACCTCCAATGGCACATACCATGAAGACCGGCCGTTTCAGTGGATGTTTTTCCGCGCCCCGGTCGATGAACGGCAGCAGGGCCAGGAAGGTCATGGCTGCCCCCTGAATTGCCAGGCCGATGATTTCACTGGGGAAGATCTTCAGGGTCTGGTAGTTGGCCAGGAAGTACCATTCCGGCTTGATGTGAGCCGGGGTCAGGTAGGGGTTGGCCGGAAGGAAGGCGGTGGCGGGAAAAAAGACGTGTGGGGCGAAGAAGACTACCCCCAGAAAGCAGGCCAGATAGATCGAGATCGATCTCAGATCATCAAGCATATAATTGGGGAAAAAGGGGATGCCGCCAGGATGCTCTTCGTATCGGTATGTGTCACCCTTCCAGGGGTTGGAGGAATCCTTGATGCCAAAAGGTGGGGTGGAGACGCCGGTGCGCTGGAGCAGGAACAGGTGTGCCCCTACCAGGGCTGCGATGGCAACCGGTATGACCGCCACATGCAGGGCAAAGAAGCGCCCCAGGGTTGCTGGCCCAACCAGCTTGCCACCCCGCAGGAACTCCACCAGGAATGAACCGACTACCGGGATGGCATTTACGCTGTTGGTGGCCACAGTGGTGGCCCAGAAAGAGAGCTGGCTCCATGGCAGCAGATAACCGGTCAGACAGATCCCCTGAACCAGAGTGAAAAGGGTGAAGCCGGTCAGCCAGTTCAGCTCGCGCGGACGCTTGTAGCTCCCCATGAACAACACCGAGAGCATGTGGAGCAGCAGCACCAGTACCATCATGTTCGAGCCGACCGCGTGGCAGGTATGGATCAACCAGCCAAATGGGACGTTGTTAGTGATGTTGGAGACGCTGGTAAAGGCCTTGTCCGCATCCGGCACAAAGTGGATCAGCAGCAGGATGCCGGTCAGTACCTGCAGACTGAAGATAACCAGCAGGATGCTGCCCATGGAGTACCAGACGTTGATGTTGCGCGGCAGGAGGTAGCCGGTCAGTTCCTTCTCAACAATGTCGCGGGCGCCGATGCGTACGTCTATCCAGTCATATAGATATTTAAGCGGTTTCATTCGGTCTCCCGGCCCTGATAAACAGGATAAGTGCGTTAACGAAGTTTTTTTCTGCAAGAAGCGCACAGAAAAAAATTCTAACTTACTGATTATCCGACGGTGATGGTTCCATTAGTCACAACGAATGGGATCTTTGTCAGAGCCTTCGGCGGCGGGCCGGAGATGACGACCCCCTCGGGGGTGAATCGTCCGGCGTGGCAGGGGCAGAGGAAATCCTGCTTGTCTTTTTCCCATTGCACGATGCATCCCAGATGGGTGCAGACGGCGGAAAGCGCTGTCAGCTCTCCACCACGTTTTCTGACCAAAACCGCCGAAGACCCGGCAAACTCAAAGAATTTTGCTTCACCTTCGGGCATGTCTTTCTCCAGGATCGTTACCTTTCCGTTTGTTACCTTGCTTGAACGGGGTGCCAGATAACGAAAAACAGGAAACGATACCGCAGCAGCTGCAAGGGTCGCCAGTCCTCCCAGACAGATACCAAGGAAATTTCTTCTGCCGTCGTTCTCCATATCCCCCCCTCGAACATGCATTATGCATGAACTAGCATAACAACTGAAATCATTAATGCAAGCCATTTAACGCCGTCGGAACCCGGTTTGACAGTTTCTGAATGCCTGATACCATAATCATAGCGGAAAAGGTCTTGTTCCTGCCGCCAATCTAACTGCAACTACCTGGTGGACGGCATGAAAATGTCTTGGCTTATTGCCGGGCTGTTCTGTATGGTGGCCGCTCTGATCGCCGGGATGGTATTGATGTACATCTTGCCATTGGATTTTAGCGAACGCTCTCCGGTCCAGCCGCTCATCTTCAGCCATAAGCTGCATGCCGGTGCGAACGGTATCCCTTGCCTCTACTGTCACCACCATGCCGACAAGTCTCCGGTCGCCGGCATCCCCGCCCTGGCGGACTGCCGTGCCTGCCACTTGTACATTTCCCCGGAAGCTCCGGAAATCAAGAAACTGATGGGATATTGGGACAGGCAGGAGCCGATTGCCTGGGCCAGGGTCAACAACCTGCCGGACCATGCCTATTTCCCGCACATGATGCATATCCGCGCCAAAATTGACTGTAGCATCTGTCACGGCCAAGTTGCTGCCATGGAACGGATCAGCCGTACGGCCAGTCTCAAGATGGGCTGGTGTCTGGACTGTCACCGTCAGCACAAGGCCAGCATCGATTGCTGGACGTGCCATATCTAACGGAGCAATTAATGAAACGACGAACCTTTTTACAGCTCAGTGGAATGACGGCCGCCGGTGCACTTCTGGCGGGTTGCCAGTCGGGAAACGAGAAGCTGATCCCCTATCTGGTCCCGCCCGACGAGGGGGTGACCCCCGGTCGGGCCACCTATTACGCTAGTTCCTGCGGTTCCTGCCCGGCCGGTTGCGGTATCCTGGTGCGGGTCTCGGAAGGGCGGGCCAAAAAGATCGAAGGCAATCCCGATCATCCGGTCAACCGGGGCCGGCTCTGCGCCCGGGGCCAGGCCATCCTGCAGGAACTCTACCATCCCGACCGGGTACAGCAGCCGCTCAAACGAAGCGGACCGCGCCGTTCGGGAGAATTCCAGAAGATCACCTGGGCCGAGGGGCTGAGCCTGCTCACCGCCAAGCTCAAGGAGCTGCAACAGGGGCAGGCCTCGGACGGTCTGGCCCTGCTGACACCACAACTTTCCGGCTCCCTGGCCGGGCTGGCCAGCGGATTCATGCGCTCCTTCGACTCGCCCCATCTCATCTCCCACGAGTTTTTGGCGCCCGACCTGCTGCGGCAGGCCGAACGACAATCCTTTGGCCAGCCGGGGCTCCCTTTCTACGACCTGGCCGAGACCCGCTACCTGCTCAGCTTCGGCGCCGATTTCGTGGAGAGCCACCACTCACCGGTCCAGTATGGCAACGCCTTCGGCCGCATGCGCCAAGGGCGGGACACGGTGCGCGGTCATTTCACCTATGTCGGCGGCCGCATGTCCCTGACCGCCGCCTCGGCCGACCGCTGGATGCCGGCCCGTCCGGGCAGCGAGGGAGCCTTGGCGCTGGGCATGGCCCGGCTGATTCTGGCCGAAACCCTCTACGACAAGGGCGCTCTGGCCGCCAATGGCCTCAGGCCGGAAGAGTTGCTGGTCCGTTTGAAGCCCTATGACCTGCCGCAGGTGGCCGTCTTGACCGGACTGCCGCAAGAGTCGATTGCCGAGGTGGCCCGTGAGTTCGCCAACACCCGACCGTCTCTGGCCATGGCCGGTGGATCGGTCGCCTATCAGACGAACGGCTTGGAATCTGTCCGCGCCGTACATCTGCTGAATACGCTGTCGGGCAACTTGAACCGTCCCGGCGGGGTCTATCCGGCCGCTTCTGCGAACGGTCCTGAAAATTCCTTCACCGAACTGCGGGCTCTGGTCAACAGCATGGGTGCCGGACGGATCAAACTTGCCCTGATCAAGGGCGATCCGGTCCATTCCGTCCCACCGGCCAGCGGTTTCCAGCAGGCGCTGGACAAGGTGCCCTTCATAGTCAGTTTCTCGCAACTGATCGACGATACCGCCCTGCAGGCCGACCTGATCCTGCCCGACCATGCCGTGTTGGAGAGCTGGGGGGATGTGCTTCCGCAGGCCGGCTCCCGCCAGGCGGTGTACGGGCTGATGCAGCCGGTGGTGACGCCGCTCCATGATACCCGCCAGTTTGGCGATGTGCTGCTGGCCGCAGCCTCCCAGATGGGAGGGGCAATGGCGGCCGCCCTGCCCTGGAAATCTTGCCTGGAGCTAGTCAAGGGTACTGCATCGCAGCTCGGCCACAAGAAGGAGGAGGATTTTGAGGCGCTGTGGGTCGAACTGCTCCGACAGGGGGGGCTGTTTGAAACTAAAACTGTACAAGGCAAGGGCTATCGTTGGTCGTCCGTAGCAGCACTGCCCGACCCGGCCCGGCCCAAATTCGCCGGTGACCGGAAACAGTTTCCGCTGCATCTGCAGGTCTACTCCTCCACCGCCTTTAGCGACGGCCGGGGCGCCCCGCTCCCCTGGCTGCAGCAGCTGCCCGACCCAATGAGCACGGTGGTGTGGGACAGTTGGATCGAGATCAACCCCAAGACCGCCGCCGACCTGGGGATCAGTCACGGAGACCTGGTGGAGGTGACCTCCCCTCAGGGTGCCTTGCGTCTGGCGGCGGTGGTCTATCCCGGCATCCGTCCCGACCTGGTGGCTATCCCTCTGGGGCAGGGACATAAGGGTGGCGGGCGTTATGCCAGGGAGCGGGGGGTGAACCCCCTGACGCTCTTGGCCTTGGTGGAGGGAGACGAGCAACAGCCGGCCTGGAACGCCACCATGGTGCGGGTAACACGGGTATCGCAGAAAGGAAATCTGGTGACGGCCGAACATCCCCAGGGGAGCTATCGCAGCGATTTGGTTGGGATATAAGGTTCGTGCAATTAAGTTATCTGATTAGAACTGATCTACCGCCATTCCCTCAGGGAGAGGGGATTGTTTACCCGCTATGGCGGGAGGTTGGTCTACTCAGGCTAAATTACGTAATATGTAACCGCGAAAGTTGAACCAACCATGGAAAAACTGACCAGTCCGTACAAATGGGGAATGGTGATCGACCTGGACCGCTGCACCGGCTGCGGCGCCTGCGTGG
>Ga0209212_1006393_pt1 | contig 13506 bp, 13 predicted proteins | sample RifGroC2_FD_183996 | JGI IMG/M metagenome (GOLD analysis project Ga0209212, IMG submission 183996) | Groundwater microbial communities from Rifle, Colorado, USA - Groundwater C2 (SPAdes) (version 2) | ecosystem: Environmental > Aquatic > Deep subsurface > Groundwater | place: Rifle, Colorado... | reverse complement strand
AATCACACATTCACTCACCATTCATAAGGAAATCTCCTCATGCTGAAACATCTCATCCAATTACTTCTTGCTTTGGCTCTCTGTTGTTCTCTGGGGAGCGCACAAATGAAGAAGGGTGAACAGCCTTCAAAGAAGGAAGTCACGAAGCTCGGCGCGAAAGAATCAACGGCGTATCGCTGCCCCATGCATCCTGAAGTAACATCGGACAAACCGGGCAAGTGCGGCAAATGCGGCATGGCGCTCAAATCGGTGGCCCCGATGGATCTCTACACCTGTCCCATGCACCCCGAAGTAACATCGGACAAACCGGGCAAGTGCAGCAAATGCGGCATGGCACTCAAATCGACGGCCCCGACGAATCTCTACACCTGTCCTATGCATCCGGAAGTGACCTCTGACAAGCCGGGCGCATGTTCGAAATGCGGGATGGACCTCGTCAAGAAGGAGCCCAAGTCTTCTCTCATGAAGATGAAGAAGTCGAAAGACGAAGTTGACGCGGAAGGGAACTACAATTGCTGCATCAAGCCGGCGTGCGAGGAATGCTATGAAGGGCACGGGGACTGCAACTGCTATCAGGCTGTGAAGCGGGGAAAATCCGTGTGCGGAGAATGCGGAGCGGGATGGAAGAAGGGGAAGGGACGCGTTTCAGGCATCAACGCGGACAGCGTGAAGAGCTCGAGCCACAAACATTAGGATCTAGATTACTCGGAGCGAGGGAGGAGCCATCATCCTCCCCTCTCCGAGGGTTTATTCTTCGACTGACGATGAACTTTTCAGACGCGCCTCGCTTCCTCGCCGGAGGATCGTCAGACAAAATCCGACCACAAGCGCCACCGTTCCGATCCAGACAAGGTTGATCATCGGCTTCACGCTGGCTTCGATCACGAGCGTCTCTCCCTTCTGTTTCGTCAATACATCCACCGGCAACGCCACGGTGATCTCAACCTTGGATCTCGATCTCTCGTCACGGTCGGGCATCATGCGCACGAGATTGAACTCGTACGAGCTCCCGTCACCGGCGAGGTACGTCGCCGGGACGAACTCGTTGCCTGCTCCGTCGTTCCGCATTTGTACCGTCAGAGGTTTCTTCCGGCCATCTTCGGCCACCTCGAGTTTGACATTGATGACGAAGTTCCTCCCCTCGAGCATCGCTCCCTTCTCGAAATTATTGAAGTCGAAATCCACGAAGGTGATTTTGAGATTACCGACAGCGGCGACGCCCCCCTTCTGCAGCGTGAGCGACTGCTCTTCTCCCTTGCTCGGTTGCTCAACCGAGACGGGAGATACATAGAAATCTTTGTTGATGAAATTGACCAAGTCGGGGTGACGTAAGGTCGACTGTTCTGTGAAATGCATCGACGGCGCCACCGTCCTACGCACGTCCCCTTTTGCGACCTCGATGTTGAAAGCGTACCGATCACGGTCAAGCGCCTTGTAGCCTACGTACGTGAGTTGGTATCCAAGCGCCTCCACCGACTTGTCCCGTTCAAGCGAAACCGTCGCTTTGTCGTCGTACCGCTCCGAGGTGACAAATCCCAGACACATGACCGCGATGCCGATGTGCGCAATAGAGCCACCGACGAACTTCGGATTCCCCATGAAGACTCCGTATCCGACCTGAAGGTTGGCAAACAAGGAAAAGGCCGAGCAGAACGTAAAGAGGAGAATCAGGAATTCTTCGGAGCCCATCAACAAGACAAGAAACGTCGTCGCGAGGGCCAATCCGGTTGGAACGGCCATGCTTTTCAGAATCGTGCCGGCTTTGGAGTGCTGCCACCAGAGCAATTGGCCAAGCCCGGAGAGAAACGTGATAGCGATCCCGAGCGGCAGATTCGTTTTCACATAATACATCATCTCGACGGCGGAAGCTTTCCCTTTCAGAATCGAAGTGATGATCGGAGAGGAAGTTCCGATCACAACGAAAAGGGCGACAAAGCTAAGAGCGAAGGCGCCCAGGAAAAGGGCGAACTCCCGTGAAAGCAATGAATGCTCAACCGGAATCTTCGGCATCTCCTTCATTCGTATGAAAAGGAGCCCGAATCCGATGGTTGCGAAGAGCGCGATGAATCCCAACAACAGCCAATAGACCCACATGCCGGGATCGACGAACGAATGAACCGACGTGTCACCCAGAACGCCGCTCCGCGTCAGAAACGTGCTGTAAAGGACCGTGATGAACGTGAGAAGACTGAGAACAAAATTCGTTTTCACGAACGCACCACTCTTCCGCTGCGTAAGAGTAGTGTGAATTGAGGCAACGCACAGGAGCCAGGGAATGAGGGAGGAATTTTCAACCGGATCCCACCCCCAGAAACCACCCCAGCCAAGAGTCTCATACGCCCAATATCCTCCAAGGATGATGCCCGTTCCGAGCACCATGGCTCCGAACACAGACCAAGGGGTGGCCACTCGAATCCACGAGTTGTAGTCTCTCTTCATTAGCCCGGCCACGGCATGCGCGTACGGCACGGTCATCGAAGAGAATCCGATGAACAGAATCTGTGGGTGGATGACCATCCAGTAGTTCTGAAGAAGAGCATTCAGTCCCTTCCCCTCCACCGGATATTGAGCCCACACGCCTTTTGCCTCATCGATCATCACGTAGTTTGTCAGTCCGGGAGGTATAGGCCCGTTCCGGAGGAGATCGTTCGGAAAGCTCTCCCAGATGAGCGTGAATGGATTCTTGACGACGAGCATGAGGAAGAGGAACGAGAGGACGAGGGAATAGATCGACATCACCTCGGGCTCATAGTCCTTTCGGGAGGAGTAGTGCATCAAAAACACGCCGATGACCGCGGCATAGAGAGCCCAGAGCGTAAAGCTTCCCTCCTGGCCCGCGTAGAAAGTCGAGATCAGGAGTGGAAGAGGAAGGTCGGTGGAGCTGTGGTTCCAGACATAGGTATACTGGAAACGATGGGTGAGAATAAGATAGAGGAAGATTGTAGCGGAGGTCATGAACGACATCGCCGCGAGGTGATAACTTGTCCGGGCGAACCCAAGCAGGCGATTTGATTGTTCTCGATGTACGCGATAGTAAAGAAACGCCGCGGCGAGCGCAGACAAGAAAGCAATCTTTACAATGACCGCACCGATATGGCCGATCAACATCCGACTCCTCCTTCGTTACCAAGTGTGTAAGAACGGTTCCTGAAAACCGCGTTGCCGAACAAAAACCCCGCCTCGCGGGGTTTGCCTAGAGCTCTCTCCTTGTGAGCCGAGCCTAGATTTTCACCGACTGTGTCTACGCTGAATTCCCGAAGCACGCAACTCGTGAAGCACAAAGGAAGATCCTTGGGTCGTTCCTCTTGTGACCCCTCTCTACAGGCTCTTCTTGACAGCTTCTGCGTCCCCCTCGTACTTCGAGGGACACTTCGTGAGAACTTCCGTCGCATGGAACTCCTCTCCGCTAAACCTTCCTTTTGCGACGACGCTCTCTGCAATCTCGAAGTTATTGGGTTTGGCCCCCTGAAGAACGACCTTTACCGTGCGATCGGCATCGTCCTTCATAAAGAACGAGAATTGAACCTTCTCCGGATCGAATGACGTTGCCTGGTCTTTCACCCAGGTCCCTTTAACCTGAGCTTTCTTGTTAGCTCGCTGAGCTGCCGCGAAGTCCATATACTCAACGTTCGACTCGATAAAATTCACCGCGCCCAGGACGATCCCGACCGCAACCACGACCACTCCGACGATAATCTTTGCCTTCATAATGTCATCCCTTCTTAATCAGTTTCTCCAGTTCAGCCAGTTTTTTGTCAAGTCTCAGCAGGTAGAGCACGATGCCTCCCCAGATAAGGAGGACGATGCCGAGAACGATATAGAGTTGATGTTCCGCCAAGAACTCTTCCATGAGATCCTCAGTGTTGTTGTCGTGAGTGTTCGTGCTCCAATCGCGCCGCGCGTATTCTCAGGTTGAGTAACCAGATGAAGAGCAACGTGAAGCCAAGAAGTGAGAGATAGAAGAACACGCGCATGTTGCCTGCAATCATCCCTGATTGCATCAACGGACCTTTCCCGCTCGGATCGTCCCTCGCCCCGGGATGGAGGCCGGCCATCATGCGAGGCATGACGAACACGAAAAACGGGACTGTCAGACCGGCGATGATCGAGTAGACGGCAGAAAGGGATGCTCGCTTTTCATCGGACTCGATAGCCGAGCGGAGCGCAAAATAGGCCCCGTAGATGAGCAGGAGAATGAAGATAGATGTTTGTCGGGGATCCCAATTCCAGAATGTTCCCCAATTGAATCTCGCCCACAATGCACCCGTCACGGTCGCCAGAATGCAGAACAGAAGCCCCAATCCCGCTGCGGACACGGACTTGTAGTCGTCCTCGATATTCTTCGTTCGGAGATAGCGAATGCCGAAGAACGTCCCCACAAGAAACGCCAGCACGGAGGTCCATGCGGTCGGCACGTGAAAGAAGATATTGCGGGCCTTGTCCTCCAAACCCGGAATCAGAGGAAACTCAAAAAATCCTGCCGGCTCAAGGGACATCGGAATGCCGATGCCGGCAACGATGACAAGCGTAATGAGGATAATGGAACCGTATTTGACGTATGTCATTCTAGTCCTTCCATACGAAGTCGAACAGCAGGAACGATCCGCCCGTCATCACAAGGATGTAGCCGGCGAGAATCTGGAAGTCCTCCAGCGCGTCCGAAAATGGGGCGCCTTCGAGCGCTTTGGTCGTTGCGTTCATTACCGTCATCAGCAGAACGATCAGGATTGGAAACGAAAGTACCGGATAGAGGGTTCCTCTGGTGTTGGCCTTCGCCACAATCGCAGCAATGATCGTGGCGGCAGCGGCAAACCCCAGACTCCCCAACAACACGGTCGCGAAGAATATCGAACTCGACTTGATAATGAAATATTCGGAAAACACGATTGTGTACAATAACGTCACCGCGACCGTAAGCGAGATGGTGAGCACCGCGTTGAAGATAAGTTTTCCGAAATATACGACCGACGGGGAGGCAACGAGTTGAAGGGTCATCGTCGTTCCTCGTTCTTCTTCACTCACGAAGATCCTCGAGAGGCTGGACATCGCCGTGAAGAAGACCACGACCCAGTACATCCCCGAGAGGGTGGAAGGGCTCGGCTGATCGGAGCGCAAGGCGAAGAGAATCGTCGCGACCGACGTCACCACAAACATCAGAAGTGCGTTCAGAGCGTACCGCGTTCGTAATTCGGACTGCAGGTCCTTCTGAAACAACGCAAATGTGCTGGAGAGCGCGCTCCTCATGACGTCCCCAAAGTAATGAAAACCTCCAGGAACAGCAAGGCATTGATCGAGGTGCACCGCTTGACGATTCCGATCATCCATCTATCCCAGGTCGATCCGCCGTTGACACCATCCCGCTTCCTGCTCGTCATTGGTCGCAACAACCAGGAATCCGGCGTTCCGCTGCTCGCGCACCACCGCCTTCACGATCTCAATGCCTTCGGCATCGAGGTTTGATGTCGGCTCGTCAAGGAAGAGCGCCTGCGGCGTATGCAGAAGGGCAAAGCAGTATTTAAGGCGTTGCTTCATCCCGGAAGAATATGTCCGAACATAATCATCTTGCCGACTTCCCAACCCAAAACGTTCCAGCATGTGCAGGGCTCGATCATGATCAGAAGTTCCGTTTGCTCTGATGTTCGAAAGCACGAGAAGATTCTCCAATCCCGTAAACTCGTCGTAGAGTTGCAGGTACGGTGAAACCAATCCCACCTTGTGCTTCGCATCGTCAATCTCCAGCATCGTTCCACCGCTCCGGTATTCGACCTTCCCCCTCGTGGGAGCCAGCAGCCCGCACAATGTCTTCACGAGCGTTGACTTCCCCGAGCCGTTCCTCCCGGTGATTGCAAGTGATTCATTGAACGCGAGCGTAAACGAGAGGTCTCGGAAGATGCTGCGGCGATTGAACTCCTTCGTTAGCCCGTTGACGGTTAACTCGAAATCGATCATTGGACGATCGCCACCTTCCATTGGAACGCCGCATCGTCGCATTGAGCGTGAACAAAGTAGATGCCGGACGGAATCCTCTCTTGAAGATCTCTTGAAGGAACATAGATCAGCTTGTTTCCGAAAACGTCGACGATCGGATATCGCTGGGAGAACATCGCATCCAATGAACCGCTCAGGAACGTGATCTGGGCATCGGCACTCCGGGTTCCGACAACCGGCAGAATCAACCGTTGCGCGTCACGGATTCGAAGCGGATTCGGAGAGGGCTCCAGGGCCGTCGCCGCATTTCCTCTCGACGAAGATTCGAGGTACAACGTCCGCCACACATGTGCCGGTGTTGAGGAGAATCCGATCATCGCGCCTCCCCTGAGCTTCTGGAACGGCGAAGAAGGATGGCTGGAAGAGAGGATGAGATCGAACGCGCGGTCGGTCGGTCTGGCGACGACTGCGGCATCCGCCTCCACGTTGACGACGATCGCGGTGACAGTGTCCGAGGCAAGGGAGAACTGGTAGAACTGCGTGGAGAGTGGATAGGCCGAGGTCGAGACACTTGTGGAGAAGCCGTTGAAATTGGACGCCATGTTTGGTGAGAATCGGGAATAGTACTTTCCCTCAGGGTAGAATCGTGCCGAGTCGGCACGGTCGGCGGTGAAGTAGTTCCAGAAACTGAAGAGCGTGAATTCAGATTCAAGGCTCGATCCTCGCCGTTGGAGAATCTTTGCCGCGCTCCTGAGAAAAGGCTGCGACTTCATCTCCGTCCAGATTTCCTTCATGACATCCTGGCCATACCGTCTCACAAGGAAATGTGCCCAGATGGACCGCTCGTAGCCATAGTAGATCGGACCTGCGTAGGTGGTGAAGGAAAAGGAGCGGTTCTGAGTATCTTTGAATCGCTCGAAGTAGAATCGGACATCGAAATGGTAGTCGTTGATGAAATCGTAGACGACGTCTTCCATCCAGGAGGAGGAGAGCTCATAGAAGTAGAAATCGAAATTCGGGACTTCCTGCCAGATGCCATAGGATCCGACTTGTATCGCGTGAAGGAATTCGTGAGCCACTGTGACCTTGAGACCCAGCAGCCCCGGTGTCCGATGCCCCAGATAATCGTTGTCAATCTCCATATAGGTTGCGAAACGCTGATTCGGAGTGCTCTCGATGAGATCGCCCGGAGTCCACCAGGTATTCCCGAAAACCCCTGTTCCAAGATCGGATACGTACACGTCATACTCGTCGCCACCTCCCTGCTGCAGATCTGTGGGAGGCGCGCTGTAGCCAAGAATCTCCACCTCGACCCGGCGGCAGTAGTCAAGCACCGCGGCCACCGAGTCGATGTATTGCTCATGGCTTTTTTCGATCAAGGCGGGATTCCCTCCCGGATTCAAGAGCGCCGGCTTGTGAGCGCCCGTGGTGTCATAATGAATTCGAAAGAATCCCGCCGGACTCAACTTACTCTTGTGTCGTCCCGGCCGCTGAAGACTTCGGGCGATCTGCACCTTTGCCATCGGTTCGAGCTGTTGCCAGCGGGCAAACGCCGCGACCAGAAGGGATGTGCCGCACTTCGGTTCCGGGGCGCTGTCCACGGACCTGTCATCTTGCCGCGCATAGCGATTGAGTGCCTCCCATGCTCCGCCTCGTTGACCGTAGACATTCGATGTGGCCAGTAAAACCAGCCACGCCGCTGCGTTGAAGGTCCTACTGAGGAGGTTCATGTCCGGGTCCGCGGAACAGCATTCTTCCATCATAAAGTTTCATCGTTCCCTTTTCCGTAAGCGTGAGGGCGAGATCAACGACGCCGTCTCCGTTCAAATCGCCGAAGGCAAAATGTCCGATGCGAGGCGCCGAGGCGAGGTGACGAGCGTCCTCGAATTTCGCGCCGCCCTTCCCTTTCAACCACTCGATGCTTCCGCGATGAGCCACATTCACCGCGATGTCGACCACTCCATCCCCGTCAAGATCAAGAATCCGGACCTGTGAGCGGTCGGTGATCCGGATGGATGCGGCGACGGTATCAGGGAGCGAATACGTACCGTCCCCTTTTCCCCAGACAAGCTTGAGCATCTCCTGCGGTTGCGGGAGGGAAAAGAGCAAATCCATCGCTCCATCTTGATCGACATCGTGAGCCCAGATATAGCTTTTCTGAATGACCTCATCCGGCAGCTCGTAGGAGAAGACTTTTTGCCTGAAGGAGAGAACCGAGTCCCCAAGGGAGACGGCAAACTCGTACTTCCCCGTGCTGTTCCGAAAGAAGTATGCGACGTCCGGAAACCCATCGTTGTTGAGATGGGCAACAGCCGCGCCCAGGAGTGCATTCGGGATGGTCAGACGGAAACTCCGTTCGATGAACCTTAAAGAACCAAGCTCTTGAAAGAGGGTCAACGAGGGGCTCCCGCTCACTGTCGTCGAATTGTAGCAGAAGAACCTCATCTCCTCATTCTCGCCTTTGCTCCAGGAGAGGAGTTCCCCTTCGCCTGCCGTCGCAATGACGGCATTGATCGTCGATTGATCTCGATGATCGATCGTCAGAAAGGAAAGTTGTTTGGTTTGCGGATAGGAGACGATGAATCGGGCGGTCGAGTCGCTCGACGAGTGAAACTCCAAGTACCGGGGATTCGCCGCCACCGAATAAGACATCTGCCCCATCAGTCCGAGATCTCTCCGGTTCAGGAACATCGAGAGAGAATTGCTCCCCCCGTTGAGAAGCGCGATATCCTTCAGTCCGTCGCCGTTGAGATCCTCCATGACGATTCCTCTTGGTCGGACGCCGGTTACAAACTCAAGCGAATCTTTCAATACGCCCGCCTGAGAAGCAGCCCGATAGAGCAGGAGTCGCCGTCCGTCTCGATCAAGCACAAGAGCATCCGCCGACGAATCTGCATCAACATCTTGAAGCCCAAGCTGATGGGGATCGGTTCCGGCGGAGAAATCGATCTGTTCACTCCCGAGTTCATCGCTGGTATTCAGGTATACGCGAAAAGCGGGCGGCCTATCTAAGGTGACGAGGTCCTTATAGCCGTCGCTATTGAGATCGGCAACACCGATGGCCAATGCCGGCACCTTGAGCGGGATACGACTTCTGAGCCGAAAATCCCCAAGGCCATCCCCCTCCCAAACCTGCATTGAGGCAGGCCGAAGAAGCCTGGCAACGAAATCAAGAGAACCCTGTGGGGCGAGCTGTGCGGCAACCAATTCTCTCAAGTCGCCCTCTAAGGGAATGTTCATCTGGTCGAGGAACTTGCCTTGTCCCACGCCATACAACAAATGAAGTTCGCTTCTCACCCAATCGTACGCCGCAAGGTCGATGATATCGTCATTGTTGAGATGAACAAACAAGAGTATACCAACGGGGGTATCGGGAGCGATCGTCACTCCCTGCCGAAATTGCGTTTTGCCTGTTCCGATGAATGGGATGATTCCGGGGTTGTCTCGATCGAAAACAAGGATATCGGGTCTTCTGTCGTTGTTGATGTCCCCCACGATGACCCCAGTGGGCGTCACGGCCAACGAAAGGCTGCCGAGCGACCTCAGCGAATCCGGATCCGTTTCCACGACCAGGGAGATCTTCTTGGCGGACTTGTCGATCAGCAGGAGCTCGGGTTTCTTGTCGCCATCCAAATCCGCCACAACGATCTCATCGAACGGCGCGGCCGTACGTAGTGCGCGCGTGCGCAGTTCCAAGAGTGAGGAATCGATTTCGGCGACCACGAGTTTGTGCGATCCTCCATTCCAGAGAAGGGCGGTTCGAGGTGATCCCGAGCGCGAGTAGGGAAGCATGCGCTCGAATCGTTCGGGAATCGGAAACGCGCGGAACTGTCCGAACGCCGTCTGCTGGGACTGAGCGAACGATTGGTGAACCGTTAGCCAAAACGAGATGAGCGTGGCGGCAAAGAACTGCGACGAGCGTTGAAGGGAATCAGAAGAATTGCACACGTCTGTTCGCGACCTTGCCATCTGGACCGCGCCTTTTTCGAGGGAAAACCGAAACGAGGTTAGTATTTTTTTCGGTGAAGAAGCCTGAGTTCACGTCTACGGGCGGCGTCGGCGTATCGCCGCTTCTCTTCTCTCGTCACGGGTCGGATCGGCGGAGCCGGGAGAGGCCTCCCCTCTTCATCGATGGAGACAAACGTCAAATATGCGCTGTTGGCGTGTAGCCGTTCGCCGGTCAGCAGGTTTTCTCGGGTCACACGAACCCCCACCTCCATCGACGTGCGGAACACCCGATTGACGGACGCTTGCAGAATCACTACTTCCCCCGCCAGGATCGGGTGGAGAAAATTGAGCTCGTCCACCGAAGCCGTTACGCAGACACGATTCGTATGCCTAGACGCCGCTATGGCCGCGGAAATATCGATCAAGTGCATCAGTCGCCCGCCGAGCAGATTGCCCAGACGATTCGTGTCGTTGGGCAGAACCATCTCCACCATTTCCACCTGTGATTCTTTGACCGTTCTTGTGCGATCGCGTTTCATCGCCGGCATCTACTGGAGGTTCCCGATCTTTGGAGCGGCCGGCTCGTGTGTCGCGTTGTTACCGGGTTTCGGCTGCCTCGAGAGAATCTCATCCCGCAGCCTCTCCGCCTCGACTTTGAGTCCGCTCTCCGGATATTTGACAAAGAATTTCTCGATTTCCTGTTTCGCCTCGACGAATTTTTTCCGACGCATCATCGCTTCCGCCTTCTTGAGTTGCGCCTGCTCGGCATAGGGAGAATCATGATACTTTTCCAGTACGTAATCGAAGAAAGTGATCGCAGACTTGTATGATTCCATATTCATGTACGTGATGCCGTTGTCGTACTCCTTCTTCGCGAGCTTCGTGTTGAGCTCGACGATCCTTCTCTCGGCATCCTGGACGAGGGAATCGGTCGGGTGATATTCGATGAACGACTGAAACTCGTCAATGGCTCGCCTCGTGAACTCCTGGTCGCGAAACGACTCGGGAGACTTGTTGAAGTAGCAGAGAGCCCGCTTGTAGCGAGCCGTCGCGACAAACTCGCTCGTCGGCATCGTCCTCAGCAGGAGCTCGTATTCGTACGCCGCGAGCTCGTACTGCTCGCGCATGAAGTAGCACTCAGCCATGTAATACTGCGCGTCATCGGCGATTCCGCTTCCCTGAAACTGCAACGTGACGATCTTGAACTCTTCGATCGCTTCCAGGTAGTCTTCCTCCTTGAAATACTCCATCGCGCGCTGGAACCGTTGGTCGGCGCTGAGCTGAACGCTTTCATCGGTTGCTGTACAACCGGCCAGCCCTGCGGCGATCATGATCGAGCATGCGAAGTACCATACTGAGGCTCCCACGCTCATCGGCCTATTTGATGCTGTTGACAAAGTAGTTCCCCGTTTCTTCGATGATTTCAACATTCGATAGTTTCACGACTCGATCAATCACTGTCTGCTTTTCGGTGTGATCGTGAAGCAAGTAGGGCTGCAAGGCAGCCTGCAGAGGAATCAATCGAATCCTCGCGATTTCGGCTTGTTGTGAATCTTTCCTGAGCTGGAGTTCCACTCCGAGCCCCTTCTGCGTCCACTCAAGCTGAGGTTGATAGAAAACAAAATTTCCGAGCGACCGAAAGATGTACGTTCCGTTATAGTATTCGATGCCCTGAACGACATGGGGATGATGACCGACAACGATGTCGGCTCCCGCATCGGCCAGGAAGCGCAATTGATACTGCGTCTTGCCGTTCGGCCGATCCATATACTCCTCCCCCCCATGAAAGCTTGCGATGAGGAGATCGACCGCGGGCCGTACACTCTCCATCTCGCTTCTGACTCTCGCTTCGTCGAACAGGGAAATCCTCCCACTCCACGGACCGGGGATGTTCACAAACTGAGTGTACGCAACGAATCCGACTCGAATGCCGTTCCTCTCAACGATCGCAGGGGGAAAGGTGGAGACTGAATCTTCAGAAGTCCCCGTGAAGAGCAGGCCGCGAGATCGCAAACTCTGAATCGTCTCCCGAAGTCCCTTCATCCTGTAGTCGTATGCGTGGTTGTTGGCTGTCGAGACGACGGAAATATTTGCCCGCCTGAGGGCCTCGGCACCCGCGGGAGGTCCACAGAAAATGAGATTATATTTCGGATGTTGCGTTTCTCCCCCTTGGTCGGTCAACTGGCTTTCGAGGTTGACGAAAACAATCGACTCCGCGGACAGGCTATCTCTCACACGCCCAAAAGGAAAATCCACATTCCCCTTCACAAGCTCCTGGCCGACGCTCCGACCGAGATTGACGTCTCCAAACAAGAGGACGTTAAGCGCCCGCGACGAATCCGAGTCCTGTGCACACAAGCCGCTCGTAACGATGAGCACCAAGAGCCACGACGGCAGGCGCACGAGGGACCTCAACTTCTCACCGTGAAGAACAAATAGACGATCAAGAACGCGCCCGTTATCGCCAGGATGGGTCCGGCTATTCGTTCGAAGAATGATCCGGATGCCTCTGAGATTCCATTGCTGTCGGAGCCAAATACTCCGATTTCCTCCCGTTGGCTGACGGTGTCAACCGCCTCCCTCGAAAACGAACCAAGGTAGTGCGCCTCTCCTCCTCCGGCCAATCTGAGTCGCGCCTCAACCACGGTACTCGCCCTCCGGCCAAATCCACCGGACGGATTTCCGGTGTACTGAACGGACTGGCGAAGCACGAGGACCTGAAGAGAAGGCCCGGCGCCCTTCTCCCCTCCGGTAAGAGTAACCTTGTATCCTCCCTGCCCGATCACATCGAGAAAAGCATTCTCTATCAGCGTCCGATTCAGATTCGGTTCAACGGCGATGGTGATCGATGCTCCCTGGCTCACGATTGGCTTGAGTCGCTGCAGCATTTCTTCGGCGATGCCGGTCATCTGACTTCGGAAGAGAAGAACCGATGGAGTATCGGGAGATTGTGCAAGTGCCCCCTTGTCGAGAAGGAGGGCAAACGTGAGAACGAGTGCGATGCACAACCGGAGCACCGAAGTCATGATCGTCTCAGGCGTAAATACCGCGCAGTTTGAGAGTTCTCGCAACCTTGTCGATCGCGAGGATGTAGGCGCCGATTCGAAGCGGCACCTTGTATCGTTCGGCGGTCTCGTAGACCGAGTCGAATGATTCCTTCATCATCCGTTCCATCCGGTCATTCACTCGATCGAGCGACCAGAAATAACCGACTCGATTCTGCACCCACTCGAAATATGAGACGGTTACGCCACCCGCGTTCGCCAGAATATCGGGGATAACGAGGATTCCCTTCTCCTGCAAGATGGGATCGGCCTTCGCCGACGTCGGACCGTTCGCCCCTTCGCAAATCACCTTTGTTCTGATTTTTTCCGCGTTGCGAGGCGTGATCTGATCCTCCTTTGCAGCGGGGACGAGCACGTCGCACTCGAGCTCCAGCAACTCCTCCGGCTCCATTGTCTCGGCACCCGGGAATCCGGCTAGTGTCCGATTTGTGCGGACCCACTCCAACGCCTTCTCGATATCGATCCCTTTCTTGTTGTAGAATGCCCCGCTGATATCTCCGACGCCGATGATCTTGCACCCTTGTTCGCGCAGGAGTTGCGACGTCACCGATCCGACGTTGCCGAA
>Ga0209212_1006392_pt1 | contig 13507 bp, 11 predicted proteins | sample RifGroC2_FD_183996 | JGI IMG/M metagenome (GOLD analysis project Ga0209212, IMG submission 183996) | Groundwater microbial communities from Rifle, Colorado, USA - Groundwater C2 (SPAdes) (version 2) | ecosystem: Environmental > Aquatic > Deep subsurface > Groundwater | place: Rifle, Colorado... | reverse complement strand
GTGCATAATACAGCTTGTGCTAAGCCATTCAAGTGGACTAAACCAGCAAACGTAATACTAGAATCAGTGCAAAGAGCACGAGAAAGCATCAATGTTAATAGAAAGAACTAACCGGACAGTCCACTAGTCGTGTAACATGTTGTGAATAAACTCCGTGAAAAACATTTAAAAAAGGAGTGAGTATGCAACCATGGGTTACTGATGCACAATTTGCTACACAGATTGATAAAGAATACATATTTGCAAATAAAAAGATTGATTCTTTTCTTAGCTCACAAAATCAATTCCTTATAGTTGCATCAAAAGGTATGGGTAAAACACTGTTAATGCGATTAAAACGTAATATGATCGAAAAATCTGAACCGAGTTATTTGTTGATTCCTCAAAATGAAACCTCCGATTATGTAAGCCTGCCGGCATCACTAAGCCATGATTTCATAAAATCAATGGAGGATAGCAGCTTTTGGGAAGACCTGTGGAAGATTTCTATTTCTATCTCAGCGCTGTTGAACTTTCCTCACAAAATAACGCAGGCAGAAAAAACAAGTATAAAGAATGAACTTGCGCGAGTTAACTTACCAGTACAACTACGAGAAGATTTGCTATCGGCATTTGAAGGTATATTCAGAAGGAAACGGTTTCCATCTGGAGTACTAGACATTCTATTGCAAGAAGGTAAAAAATCACTTGAGTATGTTAGATCAACTGCATTGCAGGTAATTCATGATTTATTTAATAGCCATATAACAAGTGGTTGCTGCATTTTTATCGACAGCTTTGACCAAGCATTAAATAAATTATTCCCTGGCAACTTAGTTATTTGGTGCGCAGCTCAAAATGGCCTACTAAAGGCTGCATGGGAGCTTTCCAGACACAATCGGCACGTCAAGGTATTTACAACAATACGACAGGAAGCATATGCATCATTTGACAGTTCGGAAAGGTCGAATATACGAGGGTCCGTATTGTTGATAGAGTATACAACTGAGGACCTTCGCAAGATATTTTTAAATGCAATTAAACAGTACGAATCACTTGACACAATTGACGATTTCGTTGGATTTAAAAAAATATTTAATGGATATTTAAAGACATATGAGGATATTTTTGATTATATTTGTCGACACACAATCAGTGTTCCAAGATGGCTAATGACAATTGGGGATGAAATATCTAACAGCAGAAGGGAAAGAGGGATTATACGCGACAGACAGAAAGTCAAAAAACAACAAAGAATAGTTGCAAATATTGTGAATAGAGTTAGCGCAGATGACCTAGCCTATGATTATTTACGTAGTGAAATGCGGCTCTTTTTCCATAACGATGACCCTGACAATTTTATTGAAAACCTAATCTCTAAAATAAACTCAAGTGTGCTATCATTGCCAAATATCACAAGGATTTCTGACAGATTCATTGCTGAGCATAGTTGGGCTGGCACACACCATCCTTTTTGTTTGTTATACAACTTGGGCCTGCTCGGGTACGTAGACAGGAATGCATCATCGACAGACAGGCAACAAATTTTTAAAAAGCCTTACGAGTTTGACTGGAATTATGAAAATATACTTCCGCTCAATCCACATACTTATTACTTGATTCACCCATCACTACATCATTTAATTCAAAAGAAAAATTATAGGTTTAATTTTAATAAAGTTGGAATCGGTGATGGCCTGCTGTGGGGGGAAAAGGAGGAGGCACGAGTAGAGCGAGAAAAAATTAGAATTTTTATTTCATATTCACATGATGATGCTGACCGAGTCGTAAAAATTTCTGAATGTATTGAAGATCATTTAAACAATAAAGCTATTATTCACGATATTTGGCTAGACATATGGAAAATGAAATCAGGCAAGTGGGTACAGGACCAAATATTTGATGGCCTGCATGAATCTGATTTTCTCATTTTCATAGTTTCACAAAACAGTTTAGGTTCTGAGGCTGTTGCACTTGAATGGAAGACTAAATTCTCCAAAAAACTCAAATCAGGAGAAGATACAATTTTCCCGTTTATTATTGACAACACTCCATTCGATCAATTACCAAAATTTCTTGAGGCAATATATTGCTACAAGTATGACAATAATCAAGAAAAAATTACCAATTTGATAGATGATATTCTATTTTGGAAGGCGGAACAAACTGCTGTAGAAGATCGCAGAAAAAATCCTCGGGCAGCATCGCCCATGGAGGGACAAGGGCCAACCAGCAGCTGAAAATTGTTTCCGAGGATAAGTGAGCGCCTTTGATGGTTCTATACTTAAGGACAATAAAATGACCAATTTCTCTCCACTTTCTTTATACTTTGTCTGGCATCCAGCTGATGAGCCTACTGTCAAGTCTCTCGTCGAGTTTTGCACGACTCAACTACAACGTGATGTCAAAAAGCCATTTTCGCGCGCGATAAATCTACCAATCTTCTATCGGACCACAAGACAAAAGGGCGTTCCTTCTCCGATTGCTACCCTGTCGGAAAAGACCCTCATTTTCCCGTTTGTCGGTAAGGAAGCTGCTGCTGACAGGGAGTGGAGCGATTACCTTGAGGGTCTCCCGGCGACCAAGGACTGTCATGTCGTTCCCATTGCGATGGATGAGGATGGATTGAGGCTGGACCTAGGCAAAAGGAACTTCATCAGGTCCTTTCAGTTTGAAAGAGCATACATGAAGGAGTATCTACTAATCTCGATAGCCCACGAGATCTACAGATATGGCCTCAATGAGTCGTTTGACCCCATAGGGCTTGGTAAGAACAACGCTCTCAAAATATTCCTAAGTCACGCCAAAGACGGCAAGCATGGCATCAATGTTGCGGCGGCGCTGAAGGCTTTCATCGATAACAGTAATATGCGCAACTTTTTCGATGCTACGGATATAGCGGCGGGCTACAGATTTGATGAGGAGATTCGCGCCCATATACAAGGGTCTACCCTTATTGCCATTCATTCGGATCCATACTCTTCTCGCTACTGGTGTCAGCTGGAAGTTCTGGCTGCGAAGGACCTAGATAGGCCGATGATTGCAGTCGACTGCCTTGAAGAGTTCGAGGACCGCCGCTTTCCGTTTGCGTCCAATATTCCCGGCGTTCATGTGCATCCTGAGGGGGATATAACACATAAAGACCTGCTGAGGATTCTGAGCGTCACGATCCTGGAAACGGTTCGCTTTTTCTACTCGAAGCAATTGCTTCTGTATTACAAAAATGTAGGGTGGATCGGCTCCGATGCAGAAATTAGACCTCGCCCTCCAGAAGTATCAGATGTCGATAAAATCCTCACTTATGATGCCGGTTCTATATGCTATAAGCACACGACGATTGTATACCCTGAGCCACCGGTTTACGTCGAGGAGTTGAAGTTTTTAAGTGAGCTGGGCATCAACATTCATACACCACTTACTTACAATACCTACGTTCTCAAGGGAAAGAACATAGGGATTTCCGTGTCGGACCCCTCAGAAGAAGAGCTGACAGCGATTGGACAGTCAGCGTTCCATCTGGTGCAACTGTCACAGGCCCTAGCTAGGCACCTACTGGCGCGGGAATGTACTCTCGTTTATGGCGGGGACCTGCGGGAGAATGGGTTCACCCAATTTATTTTCGATGAAGCTCTGTCGCTTCAAACAAGACTGCAGACACAGGACATTCATGTTGAGAACTTCATTGCTTGGCCTATCTACAACAATGACAGTATAGATGTAAAGAGATGGAAAGCTAAATATAGGTCAGTTGCCGATATGATAGAACTCCCTCTGCCGGAAGATGTCAAGGGAGTTGTGCCGTCGGCTAGTGTCTATCTGCCCCCAACCAATGTGCAAAATCTGTTCGTTTGGAGTCGCAGTCTCACAGCTATGCGCGAGCAGATAATCGAGAAGTGCGATGCCCGTATTTGTGCTGGAGGAAAGCATGCTAACTATAAGGGCATGATGCCGGGCGTACTTGAGGAAGTTCTACTTGCACTGGAAAAAGAACGTCCCATATACCTGTTAGGTGGGTTCGGAGGCATCACTGCAACTCTTTGCCAATGCATGCTAGAGGAAGTGGTGCCACAGAAATTAACAAGAAAGTGGCAGATAGCTAATAATCTGGGATATAGTGACCTGCTGAGATACTTCGCAAAGATTGCTCCGCAGTTCTCTGTAGACTATCCGGCAGTAGTTAGTAAGCTGAAGAAGGCAGACCTGCGGAATGGTCTGACTAAATCTGAAAACGAAACCTTATTCACTACACCCTTTGTTGACGAAGCGGTGCATCTTGTTCTTAAGGGCCTAAAAAGTATAGGCGAGCGCGCAAGTATCTAGTGTGTTTGTAGTTTGTAGCCGGTATGGCTTCTGAGGAAGGAAGTAAGCAATGTGTCTGTGCTGGCGGCCGTTGGCGTGAACAACCAGGTTATCACAAAATTCTTGGCGTCTGCGAAGGAGCCAAGGAAGGCAAAGCCGGCTGGTCAAGCTTTCTACGTTATTTGAAAGAGCGCGGTCTTAAAGGAGTCCGCCTCTTCGTTACCGATGCTTGCCTGGGACTGTTCCCGCCGACTTCCCCCTGAGGCAAAGTGGCAACGCTCACCATCCATTTTTACCGCAATGTCTTCAGTGTTGTTCCGGCCAAGAAGAAGGCGGAAGTGGCGGCAATGCTGAAGGCGATCCATGCGTCTGAAGATAAAAAGGCCGCCCCTTGAGAAGGCAGATGCGGTTTATGTAAAGCTGGAGTCAATGAAGCTTAAGGAGGCATAAAAAAGGATCAGGAATCAATAGTTTGAGACGCTGACCTACCATGACCGCGAACACAGGATCAGGACAAACAACGAGACATGTACAACTTCAATATTGTCAGGCGTATCCGTTTGTGTCCTTTGTCATTTGAGGAACGTCATTTTTTATTTTGTCTGCAAGAGACCTGTTGTTGAACGCCTCTTCAATATACCTTTGCATCACTACCCTGTCCTCAGTCCAGTCTCTTAGAATGGCGTAGCCTGACTGACGATTTGCCTCTAATCTCTTAGGAATCGAAAGAAGAGTATAGTTGTCAGAGCCAAAGTTTGGGTGGGTAGGTAGAAATAATCCGAGTAAGCCAGAGTATCTATCGCCGACCTTATAGTTCAATGCGCCAGAGATTTCCCAGTCAACATGTTTTCTGCATTGCGTATTCGCACCAAGAAGCACAACCAAAACTGTTGTATCAAAAAGATACTGTTTTTGGATAAGTTGTTTGATGTAATGATCGCTGTTGTCGGAATCTATATCACCGTCTGCAACTGATTTGCTAACTGTTAGATCTCCAAAAAGGCTGTCAAACCTGTCACGATAGAATTGGTCATCGCGATGGTAATAACTTATAAATGCTTTTCTTTTGGGTAGATTTTTAGGTATCTTACAATTCCAGGTGAATAGACCGTTATTGTAAGTGAAGGGGGTTCCCCTTATCCATTGCCCCCTATCATTACGTGTCATTACTGAAATTTTCTCTTGCGCAGCTGTCTTATTTACAAGCCATTGCCGCTGGAACGCTTCGCCCGCTGAGAGCACCCCACCAACATAGTCATAAGCGAAAACATCTTTGATGAGGTAGCCATCGTCTCTGAAGGAGAGTTTAGTTACAAAGTATTCCTTGTCCGGCATCCAGCCCTCCCAGAAAGCATACAAGCCCCATGTTATGATCTTTGCGGCCACATTTTTTTGATTTGTGAAAATACCACACCTACTGGTTTTCATACAGAGGTAATTTCACACAAGAGGGCCACTGCCATAAAAAAGCGAAAATACCCCTGTTGCCTGGGGGGGCGGGTGGAGACGAGACGGGTGCTATGGACTCGCTTGATCGTTCACTGGCCGATGATGCGTTAATCGTGGGGAGCCGAAAACTGTAAAGGACTTCCATAATGAACGCCCGTCGGCTACAGTCGCTTGTGATTCCAATGACAGAGCCGCTACGCCAGTACCGTTCCATCCGAAGGACTCACTTCGAATCAGAAGGAAGTCTTGCATTAAGGTCATTTAGCCTTTTGTCACTGCTGTCAAGGCGTAGGCCTTCCTCAACCGCCAACCGTGCCTTCCCTAGAAAGCTTCTTGCAGAGGCAGGGAATTCGTCTTTATCCTTATAGTATTGAGCTAACCTGATCTCAGCTAATAATCCGTTGTTATGAATGAGGTTTTTTTTGTTGGAAATTTCAACTTCCAACTTTCTTGCAGCTTCGTCTAATTTACCTTCAGCTTTTAGGCACCGTGCTTCCAAATTTGCAATTATACCTTCATCGCTAGGGGTTTGTGCAGAACGCCTCGCACCTTTTAACTGCTCACGAACTTCTCTCGGGTCTTCCTTCATATCAAGCAGAACAGCTATCAGTGAAGCTCTCGGAGTAAATTGTCTTTGGTTCAACTCAATAGCTTTATTGAAAAAAGGTATAGCCTCATTTGGTTTACCTAGTGCAACTATAATCCTGCCTAAGCGGTGTTGAATTGACCAATCGACAGGATTTCGCATTGCAGCCAACTTTGCAGCTTCATAGGCAAGACCATATTCATTTTTGCCTTCATAAATACGCGCTTCTAAATCGAGCACGTAGGGATTTTCAGACTCAACAGCCTTCGCACGCTCCAAAAATCTCAACGCTTCATCATCATTTCCTAACTCATACAGGCATTCAGCCGCATCCCTCAGAGATCTAACGTGTTCTCCAAACTCGATAACTTGAATAAAATGATCGAGGGCCCTATCGTATACCCTTGCCCTCAGGAACCTCCAACCCATTGCGTGAAGTACGCCTTTATCGGCAGGACGTTCTGACAATAACTCACGAAGAATATTTTCGGCTTCCTTCCATCGTTCTCGTCTGATGTTGACCCTAGCTTTATAAAGTCGCATTCTCCAGTGAGAAGAATCAGCTGAAAGCACTTCGTCAATAAATTGTTCAGCAAGATCATAATTTCTTCTATTATAATGATCGATTGCTGCTTCAGCTAATTCGCCAAGTAAGTCCCTTCGTATGGCCTTTGCTCTATCCATATCACCTGAAAGAGCATAAAGCCGCACGCAAATTGGAAGAAGGTCGCAAAATTGGACAGAGTCAGTGGGGAACGATCTTGCATATTCCCACACTGCCTCTGCTAAGTTTTTGGCGTATGGCTTATAATCTTCCCTGGACCAACTGGTTCTCCAAAAGTAGTCAAGCAACAATGGATGAGCTTCAAGTGCTTGGCCATGGATTAAAAAGCCAGATTGACTCGCCTGGTTTACTGCGGCGAGGAAATTGTCTTCATTTATTGAAAGGGTCTTTATTAGTACGCTTGAGGGTAATGGGGTGCGAGCAACTGCTAATGATTCCATAAGTAGCTTGGTATCATCATTGAGATTGACTTGTGATATTAAATGCCGAGCTAAGTCACGTCGCAATTGAACCAGTGGTTGAGTAAATTCTTTCAGTTGCTGGATTCCGTATTGACCGATAAGGCCTGCTGCCAATTTTGCCGCAATTGGGTGGCCATGGAGTTCACCTGCAACCACTAGTGAGTCCTCATGCGATAGTTCTTTGCCATCTGTTATTTCATACCATAATCTTATGAGCGTAGAAATGTACTTATCCTCAAGTCCGTTCACGAAAATCTGAGTTAGGCCTTCTGCCTCTACTGGGTTAGTATTAATTTTTCGAGTTGATGACAGGAAAACAGGTCGATCTTTAAAGGCTGTAATGTTTTTTGTTATAGACAATAACTCTGTTAACGGACTTATTGTTCTAGCATCTTCGTCAAGCCAGTGTTGAATATTTTTGATTACCAAAAAACGACCGGCTCTTGCAATTGTTTCAAGTGAAAGAGCAAGTTCTTGCTCAAGCTGTGCCTTGGAAAGTCCTATTGTCAATTCAACACGCCGAGCTTTTGCATTTAGCTTGAGCGCTAGTTCAGTCAGGTCGGTACCACCTGCCACATCAACAGCAATGGAATCACTCCCCTCAAAAAACCTTCGAATTGCTTCGTCTAGGAGTGCTCCTTTCCCGATGCCTTGAAATCCGGCGACACAAATGACAGAAGTTTCGGAATCGTCAATGGCTAATTCAATTCGCTCCAACTCACTGCTGCGGTTAAGAAAACGATGGCGTTGGGCTTTTAATGGTTCTTTTAGGGCTGGGACTAGCTTGTGTAGGATTTCTTCTAGAGGGTCCTCGGATTCGCACACGTCAAGGAAATGATATGGCCTGAGGTAAAGTGGTAAAGCGGTTCTGTCCAGTAGCACAACCTTGAGACGCATGGCTCGCTCGTTGAGCATTCTTATGAAAGCCATGTTCAGCTCAAGTCGAACCCACTCGCTTTTCTGAGAAGACTTGCTCCAGAACAGTACAAAATCAGAAGCCTTTTCAATACCCTCAGTGATCTTTGCTAGGAAGAGTTCTCCCCATTCAATTTCAGCTTTATCTATCCATGCCGCATCAGTCCCCAACCTTTTGTAGATGGTTTCCACTAAAGCTTTATCTGCAGATGAATGGCTTATGAAAAGTTTCATGGCTTCTCCGGCAATTTTGTTGGATCTTAGTTCAAGTGTACTCTCAGCTTGAGATGTTAGCGTTATACCATATCACTTTCTATCCCCCAAGAACTTTGATGAACCCACCCTCGGTACGTATATGGAACAAGGTGGCCCTCGTATTTGCGTTTTTGGGCCGAGGTTGGCCGAGGTGTCAGGTCTGGGTTGCCGGTTAAAACCGCGAGAGATGGTGGAAGTCCGCGAACCATATCGGCCGCAATCATGGGAGTTGCGGGGTCAGGCATGCAATCGTGCAATTAGGAGTTGCGGGGTCAGGCATGCAATCGTGCAATTAGGCGGTAAAATTGCCGGATGGCCAGAAAGAGTCGGATACATTTCCCGGAAGCACTGTATCACGTTATCGTTCGCGGCAACGCTCGCCAAGATATTTTCTTCGGTGATGCCGACAGATGCCGTTTTTTATTGCTACTGCAGGAAGAGGTTGAGCGGTTCGGCTACCGTGTTCATGCGTTTTGTTTGATGCAGAATCATGCACATTTGGCCTTGCAGGTCGGGAATGTTCCGCTGTCCCGCGGGATGCAGAACCTTTGTTTCCGTTATGCCATGTGGGTGAACCGGTGCCAGAATCGATCCGGTCATCTTTTCCAGGGACGATACAAGGCGTTACTGGTCCATGCCGATACATACCACCTGGCACTGGTCAGGTATATCCACCTTAACCCCTACCGCTGCGGAGTAGTCACGGATCCAACTGAGTATCGGTGGAGTAGCCATCGCGTGTATTGCGGGCTGGAAATCATGCCATGGCTTTCCACTGATATGACGCTCGCTGCATTTGGATCTAATATCGGCCAGGCACGAAGAAAATATGGACAATTTATTCGGGATGGACTCGATGAAGGCCACCGCGCAGAGTTCCATGGTACTTCTGGCAGCGACAGTCGAGTTTTAGGGGATGAGTTGTTTGTGGGGGCAATTGTAGCGCGGGCGAAGCAGCTTAAAGGCGCAGTAGTAACAGTGAACGCGCTCCTGAGTGCGGTGTGCGTTGTATATGACCTTCCTCTCGATGAAATCTCTAGCGGGCGCCGGTTGGCATCAGAAGCCCGAAGCATGTCTGCGTGGATCACTTTGGAGACGACGGGTTGTACACTCGCTCAACTCGCTGCTGCAACCGGGCGTGCCCCATCATCTTTGAGCTCCGCAGCTAAACGGATTGAGGCACGGGCGCGGAAGGAAAGCCGCATGCGGGATCAAAGAGATAAAATCCTCCAGCTAATTGCACAATTACATGCCTGACCCCCATGCTCTTTACTCGGGAGATCCTCAATGATTACCTGGACGCGGCAATCCCGCGGGCGGTAAGGACGATCAAGATGACCCTGTCCGACGCCATCGAGGAGAAACTTCCCGACCTCGCCCTTCCAGTCCTGGTGGTGGTCGGGGACCGGGATCCTACAGTCCCTCTGGAGTGGGCGCAAGAGGTGGTGAGGCTCCTGCCGCGCGGGGAGCTTGTCATCATCCCCGGCGCGGCGCACCTCATCAATTGGTCCTTTCCCAAGCGCTTCGTCCAAGCAGTGGCGCCGTTTCTGGAGATTTGAGGCATCGGGGGCACGATTTTCCTGCATCCCTGACATTTAAGTGCTAGAATGCCTGCAGTGCAGAGTTAGGAGGTCTCATGCTCGCCTATAAGAAGTATGTCACCATTAAGGACCCGGCAAGGCTCGAGCTGACGGGACTTCCTTTCCGTCCAGGCCAACGCGTCGAGGTGGTGATGATTGCCGAAGACGAAGAGCGTTCAGCGCGAGTTGAAGAACTGCGGGCACTCTTCGCCAAAACCCAGTCACTCCCCCAGGCTCAGGCTGTCTCTGAGGATATGATCGCCGAAGAGGTTGAGGAATACCGGTCCGGGCGATGAGAGTAGTAGTCGACACCAACGTACTGGTTTCGGCAGTGCTCAGGGATCGCATTCCTCAAGAGGTCATTCTGTTTATAACCGCACATGAAGATGTTGAATGGATCGTCTCTTCAGAGATTTGTGATGAGTACAAAGAGGTATTAAAGCGTCCAAAATTCGGCCTGCCTGATGACTTATGTCAGAGCTGGTTCGACATGCTCGACCTTCTAACAATTCCCTTCGAAGTGGATTTCCGTATCGATTTCCCCCGCGATCGCAAAGATGCAAAATTTCTCGCCTGCGCCATTTCCTCCGATGCTGACTACCTCATTACAGGCGACCGGGACTTCACCGAAGCACAGAGACTGCTTTCCACAACCATCCTTTCCGCTACGCAGTTCAAATTACTGGTCTGCGACAGGCTTTCAAGGGTATAGCAGCCAGAATCAGGCCCGTTAGCTCCCGGCGCCAACGCGGGACCAAGCCCTGTTTTCTAAGCACGCATGCAGGTTCCTCGCGATCATGACAATATCGGAGTATCAATCCGAATTTGGAAGGATATTGTCATTTGTTTCGACGAAGCAGGAAAGTCAAAAGCGGTTACGCAAAGAACGCCAGGAACCGCAAAGGGCGCAAAGAAAATCGTTCGCGGTATTCCAACTTTTGCCCCCCTAGACAGCTACTTTTCGTGTCTCCTCCTTTAGTCTGCCGGTTGGCGGTGGATGGGCTGCAGGTCGGCGTCCACCAGGACTTCAGCCAATCGCTCCGTCAAAATCCGGCCCGACGACGCTTCGGCCAATTGGCTTTCGAGGACCTCGGCCGCCGCGGCCAGCACTCGGCAGGTGATGATGACATGCTGGCCGAACCGGCTGTCGAGGGTGAGGGCTCCTTGCTGGGCTAGCAGGTGCTGCACCTTGCCGACCAGGCTGTAGTCGAGCGTTATGGTCAGATCGACGGCGTGCACGGCGGTAGCGACTCCCGCCGCCTCCACTCCCGCCACGGCGCTCTGACTGTAGGCGCGCACCAGCCCCCCGGTGCCCAGGAGGATGCCGCCGTAGTAGCGGGTCACCACGATGACGGTATCGGAGAGCCCCTGCTTGTCGAGCACCTCGAAGATGGGGCGCCCCGCCGTGCCGCTGGGCTCGCCGTCGTCCGACATGCGCTGCACGCCACCCGCCTTGAAGGCGAAACAGTTATGGGTGCCCCCGCTGTGCTCGGCCCAAATCCGCTCGATAAAGCTCCACGCTTCAGCCTCGGACCGGACCGGGGCGACGTTCGCGATGAAGCGCGATTTCTTGATGAGGATCTCTGCCTGGCCGTGGCGATGTACGGTCACGTATGCCATGTAAATCGGGTCTCCTTTTTGAAAAGAGATACTTTGCCAAACTTTACATAGAGTTGCACGGTGGGACGTTTCTGGAGGGGATCAAATCAAAGACCGGGTCGCGAGAGATGTGCAGTTGGAGACTTTGTTCCGACTGAATCCTTAGATCGAGATGAACATCCAGTCCGTTGTGCCTGCCTGTTCAAAGTCCTTTTCGAGGTACCACTGAGTGAGCCGGTCATGTGCGGATTCCAGGGTGAAATAGGAAATGGGTATCGAGTGGTTTATCGTCCGTGCCTGTTGGATGCAATACTGCAGTAGATATTCTCCGGCGGTGAGGTCACCAAGATCTTCGTGACGGACACCCCGCTGGTCCTGTGACACGAACAGATATTCCAAAACGATAGCTGGTCTTGTGTTGAAATCAGAGAGAGATATGGCGACAAAACCGTAGGCCCGGCTTTCATCATGCAGGACATGAACCCGGCACTGGTTGTTGTTTGCTCGTTTCACAACCTGCGCGACGTAGCCGCGTTCGTCCACCATTTTGCCGTATCGGAATTTCCGAACGAAGGAGCTAACGAGTATGGTGCTGGGAGGTAGGGGGGCTAGTAGAAAGCGCAAGAGCTAGGTCCGGCTCTTTCTACGGGACGGTTTTCGTGGAGAAGACGATTTTCGGGGGGGCGAAAGGAGGCTCAGAAAAAGCTCTTTGTTCAGCTGGAACTCAACTTTTGCATTGGAAGCTTTCTGTGCTATTTCATCCATGACCTTCGAATGATGGCCCTTATCCAACTGGGCCATCGCTTCAGCAGACAGGTCCTGGGGAGGTCTGCTCCCGATGATGTATTCCCGATCAGTGCTTTTCATTCTGCGAATATACCGAATCATCGGCCCTACAGCAACAGAAAACCTGCGAGAGTGAGGGCGCCTTTCTGGGCCAGTAGGTGCTGCGCCTTGCCCACCAGACTGTAGTCGAGATATTCTGCCATAGCTTACACAGAGTTGCACTTTGTTAAGTTGGTTGAGTTTCTAGGGGAACGGGCTAACCTTGACACATGCCAAGAGCTGCCCGTCTAGGGTGGCGCCACCGTCGCAATGCCCTACAAAGTGGTCCACGGTGCCTTGAATGTTGCGGCGGGGGGGCAAAGGGGGATTTATGAGGCTGGTTAGGCTGAGAGCGCCGGGAGGCTTGGAAAATCTCAAATTGGTCGAGGAAGATCCTCCTAAACCAAGGCTGGGTGAATTGCTTGTCAGGATCCGGGCCACTTCGTTGAATTTCCATGACGATATGGTGGCGCTGGGGAAAATACCATGCGCCGACGGCCGCATTCCGATGACCGATGGCGCTGGAGAAGTGATCGCGGTTGGGGACGATGTCGATGAGTTCAAGGTCGCGGATACCGTTGTCAGCACGTTTTGGCCCTATTGGCTGGGAGGCGAAATGACGCCCGCTACCAGGCGGGATATACCGGGAGATAGTGTCGACGGCTATGCCCGCGAGTACGTGTGCATGCCGGCGCACGCCTTCACGAAGGCACCGGCAGGCTACACCCCTGTGGAGGCGGCAACGCTCACCACCGCGGGAGTCACCGCCTGGAGAGGCTTGGTGGTGTGCGGCCAGGTGAAGCCCGGTGATACGGTGCTGATCCTTGGCTCGGGTGGTGTATCGCTGTTCGCGCTGCAATTCGCGAAAGCTGCGGGCGCCCGAGTAATCGCTACGTCTTCCTCCGAGGAGAAGCTGGAAAAGCTCAAGCGTCTCGGGGCCGACAGCGTCATTAATTACAAGGCCGTGCCGGACTGGGGCCAGAAGGCAAAGGAT
>Ga0209212_1006391_pt1 | contig 13508 bp, 14 predicted proteins | sample RifGroC2_FD_183996 | JGI IMG/M metagenome (GOLD analysis project Ga0209212, IMG submission 183996) | Groundwater microbial communities from Rifle, Colorado, USA - Groundwater C2 (SPAdes) (version 2) | ecosystem: Environmental > Aquatic > Deep subsurface > Groundwater | place: Rifle, Colorado... | reverse complement strand
GCGGCCAGCCGGCCCCCAAAACCGGGGGCCTTGGCGGGCCGCTCCCGGGCCGCAACAGCGGCCCGTACAGCGCAGAATTTAATTTTTTTCTTATTTTTAAATTATGGCCACCGATAAGGATTTACCTTATCGCAGTTTCCCCCCCCTCTCTCCTAGAAAACACTTAGGGTTCTAACTGTTAGCGGGATGCGGGAAAAGAGCGGGGCTTATTCTAGCCCTGTCGTATAATAATTGAGGCTGCGAGCAAACCCATCCAGGCCGGGAAAAAGCGTAGCTTCTGTAATATTCTTTGTTTTTAAATAACAAAGGATGCTGCGTTGGAGATCCTTGCAAATAACAAACTTTATGATTGCGTTCTGTTTTGAGATTGACTTCAAATCCTCTAAACATGACAACTGGGGAACAGGCTCTTTTTTTCCAGTCAAATGCAGGGCCTTTGTTATATTTTCCATGAATGTGCTATTAATTTGCAATGGGCAAAGAAATAGTCCCTGTTGAGCAACTAAGCGGTCATTTGATTCTTTGGGCTTTCCATGGATTACAAAAGGTTGCTCGGAATCCATGTCCCCGGCCGCTGAGGTTAAAGACTTGTTTACCAACATTTCCTTGATTCCATCTTCGGTAAGCGTATTTTCTGTAAGCTTAAGCATTGTAACTATTGCGTCGTCTAATGGACGTTTCGAAATAGCCCAGACAGCAGAATGATTTTCTCTTAGTTCGTTAACGGCAAAAAATAAGGCGATATCGAAGGATTCGGTGAAGTCAACAAGCCTGGTATTGCAGCCATAGTGTTGAAGCAATGCGAGCCAAGAAAAATCATCTGTTGCTTTTAGTTTGTGCCCGAGATCGACGCTGGAGTTTTGCTTGATCTCTTTAAGGGTCTGTCTTTCAACCTTTTGAATATGTCTATTCCCATGACGATTCGCTTCTCTCTCCAATGAAGAAGAAATGTTCCATGAAGAATTTGACTGTCCTCTGAATACCCAGCCATTTGAAAGGATTGTCGCAATTTCGGCAATATCCTCCATGCCATGAGGTTTGTAGGATACGTAATTGTAGACGCGAGTATCGCTCATCTCGTTACCTCACAGGATTAGGTCGGCTGGGTCGTTGGCAACAGCGTTGCTGCGGTAGTGCGGGAGATATCGTTTAATGCATGAGGTAATTATTGATACCAACAAAGCCCACGGAAAGAATGGTTGTCTGCCTGAATCTTGCCGGTTAAAGTTTCAATACAGGGTTTGGGTAAGCCTGCCATTTCATTAACTATCTTGAGGCGTGCCGAAAAATCGGTTTGCGTGATATTTGTATGGTCCGCTAAAATGCCACATAAAACAGAAGCGAATCCCATGTGTGCAGTCGGAAGTTTTATCGTTCTAATTCTACCCTGCTGTTTCGAAGTTAGTGTGTATTTTGAGAAGGTTTCAGATTTTTCTATTTCTGCTTGGTCTATGCATTCATCTGAAAGTTGCGCATGGAAAACGGGATGCTTGTCTTGCGGTGTCTCAATGTAGTCGTAGTGGATGCATTCAATTAAGGAAGCTTGTCTTTTTGCTACTTCAAAGTAATTGACTTTGATTCCTGATGCGGTGACCAAGGGTTGAGATTTTAACTTCAAGCTTTCATACCCTGTAATCAATATATCGATGTTTTTTGGAGAATCTGGGCGCCAAACGCACTTCATTAGATGAATCGGCTCTTTCAATTCTATGCAAACAGTTGTTTTGTCTGTGTATTTCTGTAAAAAAGGCGAAGAACGTGGGGAAACGGATGCCCCTGCTTTTTCCCAGGCCTCAATGAAGCGCGCCCAGAATGTCTGGTAGATTTGCTGAAAATCTATTGCTGGTTTAGACATTAGTTGTATAAGCCAAGCCAGGGAGCAAGTTCATCATACTTCGAGTTAGAAATTCTTGCCAGATCGGCACCAGGCGGAAACCAGCTAATACTGGAACGAGAGTGCTTTGCACATACAGGCTTTTTTCTTATCATGCAGTAGTATCCTGCCCCGTCAGTCTTGCCGCTCTCACAACAGATGGCAGGCTTTGTTTTTGGCATTGTCTTACGTGCATAATCCAAGCCTTTGTTAAGTTTTTCGGAAAACAGAATAGCATCAATCTTATGCCGCCACCAGAGGGTACAAATCTCGGAGAAAGGTCCGGTATATGCAGCTTTTTTAAATAGGGCGGCCGCCTTGTTTTCAAAATCATCTTCCGCGATGTTTAGATAACTTGATGCAGCGCTGGAATTAAGTAGGACACCAGGGAAACGAATTAGGGAGTCCCATACCCAGTAGCCAAGCATTCTGCTCATGTGCCTTTGTCGAACCTTGGGGTCGTTGGACGCGGCAATCATTGGGAGTATTTCTCCTAACATCCGTTGATCACCCGCGCCATAAAGTGCAATCCTATCTTTAAGCTCTGGTTCCCCAAGTATATTCGCAAGCAGTTCGGCGGGAGTTAGGACTTTTTTGATGTTGGCACATCTTGAGAAAATTTCTTCAAAGCCCTTGTAAATTATTTTTACGTCTTCGGCGATTTTAGGGAAGCCTTTGGATATATCCAGTATGATTTTAGACTCGCTCCAGCTCTGCATCCTAAGCAATTCGTTTTTTTGTGCTTGAGAGTACACACACACGGGGATGGCGTATTGGTTCGCTAAATCTGAAATTATTGGTTCGGCTAAACCAGTAAAGCTTTGCATTCTGGATAGCTCACGGTCAGTTATGAATAGTGCGACATTTTCGAGGGGATGGCCGGCTTTCTTTAGTTCTTCGACTAGGCGCGTCGAAAACGATTTATCCGTCGGTTTGGATTTTGCCTGGAAATGGTATGTCCGAACATTTTCCTTTTTAAAGGCTTTTGTGAGGATGTTGGCATAATTGTCGGCATCTTTTCCGTCTTCAAATAAAATAATAGATTTTTTCATGATTTCCCCTGTTTGCGTATCGGTAACTCCAAATGGAAGCACGTGGAAAATCCGGAAGGTGGTTTGGTTATGCGTATTGTTCCCCCCAAATCTTCAACTAGCTTTTTTATCAAAGACAGGCCAAGCCCCATGCCTGTTCCTAGCGGATTGTGAAGGCTTGATGTCGTTGTAAAAAGCGGGTCCCATATTCGCTTCTCGATTTCGATTGGGATTCCGGTCCCTGTATCAGAAACTTCCAGAACATGTTTCCCTTTCTCGTTCCAGCTTTTGAAAAGAATCCTATTGGAGTCCTTCCCGGCATCTTTTGCGACAATAGCTTTGATGGCGTTTGTGTATAGATTTAAAACAATTCCGCTATATACGGCTACACCTAACGGAGGTGTTTCAAGGTCTTTGTTTACATCAATGCTTGGTTTTATATCCCTCTCCCTGCAAAAAGCCCCAAACTTCTTTGTGATTCTATCTATTTGCGGATAAACTTTGAATGACATCGGCTTTGCATTATGTGTTGCTTCAATGAACATGGACGTATATTCCAAATGTCCGGAAAACTCCTTATGAGCATCCACGAGGGTTTTGAGGTGTGTTTCTAATCTTTTATCTTTCTTCGCAAGGTCGCGGATAATTGCGATCGCGTCTTCAAGTCCACGAATCATGCGATGGCTTTCATGGGTCATAAACCCTGCAACAACACCAAGGAGGCTCATTACCTCAAGGCTCTGCCTCGATTTGCGGTGATATTCGTCAACTTCATCGATGTGCTTCGCGAGAGATGTGTATTCCGTTATGAGCCGGCTTTTGTCCGGGGCGGTCAGCGTTGGGCTTTTTCGAATGAAATTAATTGCGCTATGAATGTTCTCGCGGGCTTCTTTTGCTGCTTTTTGGGCCTCTATCCTTGCAATTTTCTCAAGCTCAAGTTTATCCGTAACTGCTAGCAACTCTATGCCTGCCCGAACGATTTCCACTAGGTTAGTGTAGGCGGCGTTTTCCAGGAACCCTTCCCGATCAGTTGATGGGATTAGGGCAACAGCTTCGGAACTGGTCAGATGGCCGCTTTCTACAAATACCGCGCCTACCAACTGGTGATTCTTTGGCAGGTTTAGCATCGGATTCAATATCTCCGAGCCTTTTATTTCTGACTTTATTGGAAATTCCTTTTGTGCAATCGATGTGCGCCAATCGCGCGTATTTTTGGCGGCATCCTGGGAGAGCTTTAACCAATCGTCTTCCGGATATCCATAAGGCTTGACGCGGAACCCATGGTCTACCACGGCGACGCCGCTATTATCAGAGATCCATCCCCAAGCTTCGCGGCCATCGAACTGTTTTTGTTGGAAAACGCCGGCACGCTTCGGAAAAAACCTGATATCTGCGAAGAGACCAGAGCGTATCGCATTCTTGAATTGGACGTGGCGGCTTACCGTAGGGGTGCTGCGGCCTGGGAAGTAGATTTCATACTTTACGGCGTCCGATTCCGCTGTTATTAATAACTTCGCCCAGAAGGCACTAAGAATGTTTACTGAAATGTCTCCTGACCCATCCAGGGCCTCTGTTGCGTTGAATACTGTAAACCCTGGGTCATCATTTTTAAGTGATTCTTTCTGCGTAAACTTCCCACGCTCAAGGCCTTTTAGCGGGGAGATTATTCTAAGTATTTCAGTGTTTATTCTTTTGCTTATGAAATCGCCAAGTGACTTATATACCTGACCAATTACAAGAGTTGTGCCCTCCTGTGTGGATTCGCTCACTCGGAATAATTTATAGGGGACTTCAACTTTGTTTACATCCTGTTCGGAATCGAAATCTTTCCAGCAGAAGTCGGCGACAATTTTTGTTTTGCACTTTTCTGTGGGGTCGTACGCTACACTCTCTAGGTGTAGCTCTTTGCCGAGAAACCGTGCAGCAAATCTACCTATTCCTTTCGCTCCAGTCATTTTTCTGCGATACTTCTTGGATAGGCGATCAATTTGCTTGCTGCCGGTGGCAATTCGCATCCACTTCCCTTCGAAATCGGAATATGTCATTCCTAATCCGTCATCGGTTATTGATAATGTGTGCGCATTAGGGGCTGCAATGGTGCATTTAGATGCATCGGCATCGTAAGAATTTTTTATCAGTTCGATAAGTGCGACTTCTGGACTTGCGACAAGCCGTTCTCCAAGTTCTTGGAGTAAGCGTGCTTCGCTTTGAAAGTGTATGTGCCCTTGTTTAATTATTTGTGACATCGGTGCTCCCTTTGTCTTTAAAAAAATTACGTAAAATACTGTTCATTTGCCCTACTTCTATTTTTTTTAAGGACCCAGCATGAGCAACTACGCATTTTTCAAAGTCTATCTGCAAAAGGTGCTTTATAGTCTTTTGCCGATTAAAATTGCTCTTGGAATGAATCCCATGCACAGAACCTACGGCAATGGCCCCAACTTCATTTATAACAATTTTGGGACCAAAAGACGTGAAACCAGCGCCATAGATAATATCGGGAATTGGGTGCGGCTTGTATGAATACCATGGGGTGCGGGCATTGCAAGTGTAGTTGTCGTGGGCATCAACTGAAATGCTTGCTAAATATTTTTTTAGACGCTTGCTTGTTTTAGGTTCGTCAGACCTGATCAACCAGCATCGTTTACCCTTAGAGACATAATGCTCATTAAAAGCGGCAGATGTGAGTCGCCGTAGCGTTTTCGGGACACCTCTCAGTGATGTAATACACGGACGTACATCTGCGCGTTTCCAAAGATTGAGTTTAAGGCGTTCCTCTTCGGTCAAGACAAAAATTTCCTGTGAGCCTGGGCTTAATCCGCGCAGCGCCCATACTTTCTCCGGGCGGCGCAGATAATCCAGAACTGACTGATTCGATCCTGACATTTTACGCTTAGGTTCGACAGTGAAATCCGAGTCTATATCGTAAAACTTCCATGTGCCGGATGTTCCTGCCTTGTCGATTATCGAAATCGATGCCGTGGTTAGAACGCCCTTGAAAATTTCGTCTTTAAATCTGTAAACGTAAACGTCCCACTTCTTCAAATTTATGAAATCCCGCAATGCTTTTGCCGATGGCCGTGACACCCACTCATATGGTACGAGCATTGCTACCAAACCATCTGATTCGGTTTTTAAAATCGCTAAGCAAATGAAGTATACAAAGAGGTTCGCAAGGCGATTTAGCGTGAATCCTAAATCTTTTTTTATCCGTTGCGTTAATTCTTCCCGCCATTTCCCTTCGATATCATGGTGCCGGACATAGGGCGGATTCCCGACGCAAATGTTAAAGTCTTTTCGCGCCACTTCAAAAGCGCATTTGTGTATTAATTTTGCATTTGTGGGTAGGTTCGAGCGCCGCCCCCTTTCGGGGTCAATTTCATAACCTTGGTATTCGTCGTACTTCGCGCCAATAGCAAAGCGGCCGTCACCAGCGCCTAGATCTATAACGCTACCTAAGTGGCGGCGATGTCTTTTTATTAATTCCCAAAAGCCTTTTACTATTTTGTCAGGGGTATCGATTTGGCACCTGTCTAGACCGTAAGGAGTGTGTGAAGGCAAAGACTTTAATCCCAGCGCGTCTACCTGTGTTGCGGATTGTTTTTTTGCGGGGGCTAATTTGGGGATTTTAGTTGTAGCTAATATGGGCATAGTATTGCTTGCTACAACCGAGCGTTGCGCATGATATGACATAATGTCATATTTATAATTATAGGATAAATACGGAAATTCGACCAGCGAATGGGGCGTTAGCGCATTACAGGGATCAGTTATTGGCTTTCTCCTTCGTTGTCCAGAACCCCTCGAATATATAGCCCAACTTGAACCCCAACGCCGGCTTTAGCGTCCCGGCCTTCCCCCCTCCCACATTGTCCAGGTCCAGGTCGGTAAGGCGATAAAAAATATCGAAGGTGAGGCCGGTGGGCGTGTCAGCGAACTCGTTGGTCGTGTAGATGAAACCTGCAGAAATCATCGGCGCGGCGTAAAGGGTTGTGTCGGACAGCCCCAGGTCGGCATAAGCCTGCGCGGTGAAGCGCAGCGGCTTGCCCTGTACTTTCGGCGCAATGTACTCCATGCCTAGCAGAAGGTCGAACAGGTAAAAGGTGTCCTTGCCGGTGTGCGGATTATCAACCTTGATGCTCTGGAACTGCAGGCCGCCGGTCTTTGATATGGTCTCATGTCCGACTGCGCGGAAACCAAAGCCCCAGGGGTTCACTGTCTCATTACCACCACCGGAAATGTCCAGGCTTTGCCCCGTAGGCATGATCATGTAATACTCATTTGCAGAAACCCACTTCCAGATTGGCTTGCTCTCCGCCGCAAAAAGAAATGGCGGGGTCCCGGCCAGCACAAGGATTAGGATAAAAAATACTTTTTTCATGGCGCCTCCCTAACTAGTTAAACCTGTAAATACACTTCGAGCCGACTTCAACCACAACGGGAATATTCTTGTCATCCAGCATTAGCTTGAACGTCGGCGGATTCGCGAATTTTCTGCCAGGCGGCAAAGAGCCTTGCCAAATATTGAAATTAGCTTTAACTGCTTTTTCAATATCCCAGATATAAGTGGCCCATCTGTCATGTGCCATTACTACGCGTATGTTTGTGCCGTCGGTCGCCACGCCACCGCCGATGGAGGTGTAAGCCTTGTTGTCGGATAACTGCAAAATAGTCTGTATATGCCCTATCCTGAGCTGTGCGTGTTCTTTCTCTGTGACGTGATGTTGAAGTCCGATGACACCCTTTAACTCATATGGAGCCAGCAAGTGCGGCCAGTTCTTCAGCATTTCCTCCAATAGCTGCCTATTGGTCCATGAGCCATGAGGCAGCACCGCAACCATGTAAAACGCGTCAGGCAGGACATGCGCGAATAGAAGCGGACCTGTGCGCTCTGTGAAGCCGGCGCGACCGACTTTAGTGCTTAGGTGAAGGTGGTGGAGCCCCCAATCGTTAAGAAGGGAATCGTCGTAGTTTAAATCGAGGAAAAACTTGCTGAGATGAGGAATTAACGAGTTGCCTGTAGCTGCTTTCCGCTCGATCTCGTCGATGGCTTTTTGATATTTTGCATCGCATGAGAATCCTTTTGCTTTATGCACCTTGCGCGGCTGCGGGGTAATCTCCCGCAATTTTAGATTGAAGTATTTTACGGCAACTTCAAATTGCGTGTCTTTAGGGTTTGTTTTAAATCCCCCCGCATGAAGTAAACTGCGGAGAATTTCAATCCAGTCGGAATATAGGTCGATTTTAATATTTGGTGCTGTATTGCCGGTAGTCATCTTTTCCCCCCTACGGATATTATGCCCGTTTTGACGTGTTTATTAAATACGCTTTGCCCTGTATTCCGCCGCCTTCAGCCGGGCGGCTGCGCGCCGGAGCGCTGCGTTGGCTTCGTCCAGGTCCAGGTCCGCGCCCCGCACGTTGATGTTTTCCTTCGCTTTCTTATGCGCTTGTCGTGCGCGTTCTTCGTTGACCTCTTCGGCTAGTTCCGCCGCTTCCGCGAGTACCATAACCTTGTTGTGGTGGATTTCTGCAAACCCGCTTAAGACAGCGAAGACTTCCTTATGGGTTCCGTCACGGTATCGTAGTATCCCCTCTTTTAGTTGCAGCACATAAGAGGCGTGCCCAGGCAGTATCCCCATCTCGCCGCCGAAAGCCGGGAGGGTGACCGAGTCCACCGCCTTTGCGTCAAGTACGGTCTTCTCCGGGGTTACTATGGTCAGCAATAAGCGTGATTGGCTCATTTTCCCGTGAAAACTATCGCTATGCTTGCCATTGTTTTGAATCCGACGGCAACGGCTTTATAGGGTCTTTTGCCTGCATTAATGTGCGCGACAAGAGCTTTGGCGGTCTCAATCGGCGTTTGTCCTGCGGTCAGCGGCACCATTATGTTCCAGCCGGCCACGTGGTCAATTGTGCCGTCGGGGCGCATATACCGGAAGATAGAGAGCCATATTCCAAGGGTGCCAGCAATGCTGCCGTCGTGCCTGCCGGTAGCTATGCCGGATATTTCCGCCCTGCCGGGTTTGCCGCCGACCGTAACAATATTGCCCGAAACCTTGATTTTCTGGGTTTTATCGTAAGAGGCGGCATCGAGTGTTGCTCCTTTTAGAAGCTCAACTTGTGGATCATAATTATTACGGTAAGGCTTTCTTTTCATATTATTCCTCCCCCGCGGCGCCGCTGTTTATTTCCCTTTGGTGGCTAACTTTCATAATCCTTTCTTCGGTGGCCGTGTATTAAGCAATTTATGCAGAAGTGCTGTAAGTTTTGCTGCGTCCGTGGGTTGCTGTAGTAAACCTTTAACATTGGGCTCCTGCCAGATCAAGTCTTCTGTGGATTGGGCTATCTGACGGTTGGATAGGAGAATTATCGGGATATTAACTGTGTCGTCGGTCTGCAGCCCGCGCAAGGTCGCATAGCTGTCATGCGGCGGCAGACCAAGAAGTATCAGCGCAGGGTGAAGGGCCCTGGCTTTATCCATGGCCTCGCTATATGAGTCCGCCTTTTCTATCAGGAAACCTTCCTTGTGGACTATGTAATACAGCAGCTCCCAGAGGTTTTCGTCGTCTGAGGCAATGAGAATTGTCTTGTCTTGCGGGTTCCCGCGGCCGGCGGCGGCGTTAGAATTATTTGTCATAGGATTTGGTGGTCCTTGTAACTTTAATCTCTATTTCTTTGGTATCTATCGCGGTTTTTGAAACCGCTTTCACCGGCAGGTTCATGTCCCCGTCCGGCAACGCGAAGCGCATAGAGAAAGTCCCGTCGGGGTTCAGGGGCACCTTTCGCCCGGAAACTGTAACTGAAGCGTCCGCTTCCGTGGCGCCGTATAGTATCAGCTCGCAATCGGCTGCCAGCCAGAACTTGTTTTGTGCCGCTCCTTGCTGCGCCGGCGGGGTGAACGAACCTACTCCCCAGGATTCTGCTTTTGAGAATACGCTGCGCAGCGCCTCCCAGCGCTGCGCAAGCGACCGCGCCACCTCGCCGGAGCCCTTGCCTATGTATTCCACTCCGGAGAGTTGCAGGATCTTGTCGAAGTCCGGAGTGACAGATAGCCACTGTTCGTCAGTCGAATCTGATACTCTGCCGTCGGGGAGTTTCACGGCGTTGGTACGTACCAGGCTTAGAAAGGCGCCTTCGGGTGTGGCAAGTCCGACCTCGCAGCAATAAGTCCTGCCGCTCTCGGGAACGTTTATATACCAGCTTCTGGCTTCCATCAGTACCGGGTTGTCGAAGTACTGGCGACCGTCCGTATCCGCCGCCCCGGCGGCAGTTATGTCATACACCCGTATGACCTGCCGCGCTCTTTCAAAAATATCCGCCCCGTGTTTTTCGCATACCTCGGCTTTGGTCTGCCCGGTGATCTCCCAGTAAATGAACATCCAGTTCGGGTCCCTTGGCAGAAGTACGGCCTCGGTGGTCCCGTATCCTTCAGGTAACGCTTTAGGCTCCGGAACCGGGTCCGTATTTTCTTTGCGTATATGGCTTGATGAGTCCATTGTTCTACCCCCTGCGTCCGTCTAGTAATGTGCTGTTGTTCTTACGTCGGTACGGATTCCCCCTCCGGTTTTTTTACCGAGAATTCCTGCCAGATCTTCCCCAGCGAGTGGCCCATCTGATAAGCGAAGAACACCCCCGCTGCGGTTACTACCAAGTAGCTCAGTATGTGAGCGGTTGCGGCATATGCCAGGGCCGTCTCCCGGTTTATACCCCAGGCGGTAAGCACCGCGCTTATTGCCAATTCAAAGCTGCCAAAATAGCCGGGCATTCCCGGCGCGGAAGAAGCCGCCGCTCCGGTAAAAGAAAGGAGGACGCTTTTTGTTACAGTAACGGAGTTCTGCATGCCGAAAGCTAAGGACAACCAGTAATAATTGAGCGAATTCACAAACCATTGAAGCAGGGCAAGCGAGCATATAGAAGCCGCCGCAACAGGTGAAGTAAAGGCCGTGAGGCCAAGTTTTAGACTGTTAAAAGTTTTTTGCAGCCTTGCATATCTGCCAAGGCTCCTGGAAGCCGCACCGCTGACGGCTACGAGCGCCAGTACGGCTATGGCTATTGCTACAAGCAGGAGAAGCGGCCCGCGGCCGGTATAAGGTAATGCTACCCCGCTTGCGGTGGCTGCCGCGGTAGCTAATGTTAAAAGCGCCGCAAAATCCAGCGCCTTTTCCGCAAGTATCGTCGAGAGGATAGTTGCCAGGGGGATCTTGAAAAAGTTTGCGGCAAAAGCTGCACGCGCGATCTCCCCCAGCCGCAGGGGCAGCACATTGTTGAGGGCTAGGCCGGCGGCTTCAATACGAACTGCATCCCAGGCCCGGGCCGGCCCGGATGGCGCCAGCAATATCCTCCACTTTACTCCGCGTATCAGTAATTCAGCGCACACGCCCAGCACCACCAGCAGCAGCGGTGCAAGTTCAATATTCGCCAGTATTCCCGCCAGCGCGTGAAAATGCACACGGCGGCAGGCAAGCCAGAGCAGCGCCGCGCTGACAGCTATGCCTGCTGTTATGGAGAGTTTCTGTTTCATGCTGTCTATCCCGTCGTAAATCTGTTAAAATTTATGTGGCGATGAACAAGCTCTACTCTAAACTGGCCGCGCTGCTCGCAACCGACTTCTACCTCGGGTTCCTGCCTGCCAAGGTAAGCGCGAGGCCGCGCGCCAAAGGCGGCGGCACGCTTGGCACCCTGCTCGGTTTGTTGTTTGTTCCGCTGCTGCCGGAAGGCCGGATACCGTACGCCGTCTTTCTGCTGGTAGTTACTGTGATAGCCATACTGTCCTCCGATAAATTCTGCGCCGACACCGGGGTTGAGGACGACCAGCGCGTGATCATAGACGAAACCGTGGGTTACTGGGTGGCCGTAGCCTGGCTGCCGCACAATTTTCTGACGCTGGCGCTGGCCTTCGGGCTCTTCCGCGCTTTTGACGGCCTTAAGCCCTGGCCTATACGCCAGGTGGACGACGCGGTAGCTGGCGGCTTCGGGGTTGTTCTCGACGACGTGCTCGCAGGCGTGGCCGCCAATCTGGCTTTGCGCGGACTGATGCTTTTTCTGCCGATTTAAATTCATATCCAATCCGTTAACGCCACGCCCAACCCCACGCGGGTAGATGGCCTGTTATAGTCTATGAGCGTTTCGCCATAGCCTGTGAAGTACTGCACGTATCCCTTAAGGTTCCTGTGCAGTGGGAAACTCCAGTCTGCCTGGAGCGCGCCTTTGTTGTTCTTGGTACGCAGGTTGTTGCGCAGCAGTACACTGAAAGACCTGTTCCTGCCGGAGCGCAAGAACAGGAGGTCTCCATAGCCAAGGTATCGTCCCATGCCGGGGTTGTCGTCGTTCTTGGCGCGCTCGGGCATTCTTGTCCACTGCCTGATAATGAAGTAGTTTTTCCCCTTCTGTATAACCGCGCTGGCTACCACGCGGTTCCAGCTGCGGGAAAGCGGCTCTATCTGCCCGTTCGACTGGTGGTTGAATCCTAATGTAAAGTAATTTAGTCTGGCCCCGTGAAAACTGATGTCGGTGCGATAGGTCAGGAAGGCCTCAGGTTCGTAATTGATCTCTCTGAACGGCGCCGAGATACGGGCGTTGTACGCCTGCCACAGCGCCAATTGCGTATAGGCGGCATAGATATCCGCCTTTCCCCCCAGCAGTCCTTCCCACAGAGGTATCTTGAAACTTATCTGGAACTTCGCCTCCATGCTGCTCAAGTGTCCGCCGATATCCGGGAAGGAACTATACGCCGGGTTATTCGGAGACGAGGTATACGTTGCAGGTAATAGATAGTTGGGTTTGTGTGCCAATAAAGCGAACCGGGAATGCTTTGCGCCGTTCTCCTGGACTATTCTCGCCTCGATCGCTGAGCTTTCGTGGGTTGCGGGAACTGGCTGCGCCGAGATTGGGGCCCCTGTCAGCAGAAGCGCTAAAGCGGCGGCCGGGAATAAGTAAATGTCCCCAGCCGCCTTGCCCTGTTTCAATTTCAGCGCGGTCATAAGTCCCTTTACCTGTAGTACTCCGTCCCCAGGTGGGTTATCAGCGTTTCGCCCATCATGTCGCGCAGGTTATTCTCAAACTTCTCCAGCTGCACGAATAGGTCGTTCTCGGCGTACACTTCCGGCGCGTGCATGGGACTCTTGAAGAAAAAGGACAGCCATTCCTGTATGCCGCCGCGGCCGGCGCGTTTGGCCAAGTCCAGCAGCAGCACCAGGTCCAGCGCCAGCGGGGCGGCCAGAATGGAGTCGCGGCACAGGAAGTCCACCTTTATCTGCATGGGGTAACCCAGCCAGCCGAAGATATCGATGTTGTCCCAGCCTTCCTTGTTGTCGCCGCGCGGCGGGTAGTAGTTTATGTTCACCTTGTGGTACAGGTCCTTGTAAAGGTCCGGGTAGGTCTCCGGGTGCAGTATGCTGTCGAGCACGGACAGTTTGCTGACTTCTTTGGTTTTGAAGGACTGGGGATCGTCCAGTACCTCGCCATCGCGGTTGCCCAGAATGTTGGTGGAGAACCAGCCGCTTATGCCCAGCGCGCGCGCCTTCAGGCCGGGGGCGATAATTGTCTTCATCAGCGTCTGCCCGGTCTTGTAGTCGGAACCGCAGATCGGCACCCCGGTCTTTTGG
>Ga0209212_1006390_pt1 | contig 13508 bp, 8 predicted proteins | sample RifGroC2_FD_183996 | JGI IMG/M metagenome (GOLD analysis project Ga0209212, IMG submission 183996) | Groundwater microbial communities from Rifle, Colorado, USA - Groundwater C2 (SPAdes) (version 2) | ecosystem: Environmental > Aquatic > Deep subsurface > Groundwater | place: Rifle, Colorado... | reverse complement strand
TTCTCAAGCAAACACTCAAGCCGATGTTATCGGAAGTGGTCATGGCGAGAAGAGGCATACCAAAACCAATCGTCATAATGCTTGCGCCGGTGGTTATACGCGGAGAGTACGGCGGCTATGTCCTTGGCACCCTGAGCCTGGAGCAGCTTCGAGCGTTCCTCGACAAGGGCGTCGATAAGCATACCATGCGTTACACGCTGATCGATAAAAACGGCAATGTCATTATGTCCAATCGCGCCGATCAAAAGGTCATGACACCTTTTGTGCGGGGCAAGGGGAAGCTCAATCGTCTTGATGCGGGGATCAGCCAGTGGCTGCCTGCAGTGCCACCAAACACGCCGTTAATGGAGCGCTGGAAAAAATCGTTCTATGTTGTGGAGACCGCCATCGGCAATCCGGCCCAATGGACGCTGGTTCTGGAACAGCCGGTCGCGCCCTTCCAGAAAACGCTCTACGATCAATACAGCCGCAAGCTGACCCTGCTGTTTCTGACCTTGATAGTGACTCTGGTGCTGGCCGAATATTTGAGCCGCAAGATTATCGGCAAGCTAAGGCAGCTCCGTACGCTCACGCATGAATTGCCGTTCAGGCTGGCGTTGGATGACACCGAGATCGAATGGCCTGAAAGCGGCATTAAAGAGGCAAATCACCTGGTCAACAATTTCAGGCAGATGGCTACTACCTTGTCGCAGCAGTTCAATGAAACCAGGCAGGTCAATGAAACGCTGGAGATTCGCGTACATGAACGAACGGCCGAGCTAGACGCTGCCAATGCGGCGTTGACGGCAGAGGTTGCCGAACGCAGGCAGGCAGAAGATGCGCTCAGAAAGTCAGAGGCGTTGTATCACTCGCTGGTCGAAACATCGCAGGATCTGATCTGGCAATGTGACGGCGAGGGGAGGTATACCTACCTCAATCTCGCCTGGGAGCAGATTCTGGGCTATGAACTGCATGAAATGCTCGGAAAAAAATTCAGCGAGTTTGAGTTTGCCGGGAATGCCACGCGCGATCTGGCCATATTCAGCAGCTTGATGCAGGGCGACCCGGTTGATCGCTATGAATCTGTATATATCGGCAAGTCCGGCAACGAAATTCATCTGGTGTTCAATGCCCTATTTGTCACGGATGAGCATGGAGAAATAACCGGCGCCAGCGGTACGGCATACGACATCACCCTGCGCAAACAGATGGAAAAGGAGTTGATGGATAACGCTGAGTTGCTCCTCGAACAACATGATGCCCTGCTGACGACTCAAGAGATGCTGCGCGTTCAGATTGATGAATACAAAGCCGTGCAGGCGCAGTTGCTCGACGCCAAAACTGCCGCCGAGGCCGCCAATACCACCAAGAGCCGTTTCCTGGCAACCATGAGCCACGAAATCCGCACCCCAATGAACGGGGTTATCGGTATGATTGAATTGCTACAGCATACCGAGCTGACCAGGGAGCAGTTTGAATACGCCGAAAGTGCCAAAAAGTCCGGTGTTAATCTGGTGCGCCTGCTTAACGACATCCTGGATCTTTCAAAAATCGAAGCGGACAGACTGGAGCTGGAAACAGCAGATTTTGACTTGCAACCGGTGATTGCGGATACCATAAACCTGCTGTCGCTTCATGCCCGCGAAAAGGGGGTCAAGCTTGTATCGCTGATGGATTCCGACGTTCCCACAGCCTTGAGAGGCGATGCCGGCAGGTTGCGCCAGATCGTCACCAACCTTGTCGGCAATGCCATCAAATTCACTTCCAGCGGTACGGTTACGCTACAGATCAGAAAAGATTCGGAAGATGAACAGCTCACCACCTTGCGCTTTCTGGTGAGCGACAGCGGCATCGGTATCGCTGCCGACAAGCTGGAACATATTTTTGCGCCATTCATTCAGGCTGACAGCTCCACTACGCGCAGGTTTGGCGGCACCGGGTTGGGGTTGGCCATCTGCAAAAAACTGACTGAAATGATGGGCGGGGAGATTGGTGTTGAAAGTGCGGAGGGTGTTGGTTCCACCTTCTGGTTCACGGTGGTGATGGAGAAACGGTTTAATGCCCCCTCCCTTGACGGGAGGGGGGTGGGGGTGGGTGAAGTTGGCATCAACATAGACAGTGGCACGTTCCCCCCCACCCTAACCCTCCCCCGCAAGGGGGGAGGGGACTCTCTCAGTAATGCTGACGAAATCCGTATCCTACTGGCCGAGGATGAACCTAACGCCCAGATGATACTGCCCAAGTTGCTGAAAAACTATGGCTACCTGGTTGATGTGGCTGGTAATGGCAAGGAAGCCGTGCAAGCGCTTCAGAATAACGATTATGCGCTGGTGTTGATGGATTGCATGATGCCCGAAATAAACGGCTACGAAGCTACGGTGATCATCCGTGATCCAGCTTCGGATGTGCGTAATCATGACATTCCGGTAATTGCTCTCACCGGCAATGCCATGAAGCAGGATTGCGACTACTGCATTACCGCCGGAATGGACGATCACCTGCCCAAACCGCTGAATTTGAATGAGTTGCTGGCAAAGCTGGAGAAATGGCGGAAGCTGTAGATATTCTACAATTGGATCAGCAGTCGGAAATTGAAACGGATCGTCCTGAATGGAAGGAGATCCGTTTTTTTTGTGCGGGTTGACTGCTGGAGCGCTTGACAGTATCGGAATGGACGATATCATTTCAAAATATGGGCAGAGGCGGGAGGGCGCATGCTGGAACAGGTCATGAATCAGTATAACGAAGCGATCATGGACACGGACCGGGACAAGGCGTTGCAGGTCGTTCATGATGCCGTGGAGTTGGGGGTGACTCCGGAAGAGGTGATCTTCAACGTTGTGGTGCCCGCCATCGAGATGATGATGAAGTCTGTCAGCGAAAATCAGGGGAGCAGCCTGGCGCAGCACTTTATGGCTGCGCAGATCGCTTCCGAGGTGGTCGATGAAATGGTGCCGAAGTTCCGGCAGGCGCCGGACATTATTGGCCGGGTGGTTATCGGTACTCCCCAGGGTGATTTTCACGGTCTTGGCAAGCGGATCGTCAGCGGCTGTCTGAAAGCCATGATGGTCGAGGTGACCGATCTCGGCCTGAATGTGCCGGCGGAGCGTTTTGTCGATGAGGCGGTTGCCCGCGATGCCCAGGTGATTGCCATTTCCGCCATGATGGTACATACGGCACGAAGCCCCAATGGTTGCCTCAAGGTACGGCAGATTTTGCATGAGCGCGGTCTTGAGGAGCGGATGCGCATTGCCGTGGGCGGAGCTCCGTATCGCTTTGATCCCGAACTGTACAAAGTTGTGCAGGCTGATGCCTGGGCCGAAAACGGCATTGAAGCGGGGCGGGTCATTTCAGGCCTGATCCGGGAGGTGCTGAAATGATGACAGGCATGGAACGGCTTTCCGCTGCAATCAACGGCACAATGGCCGACCGGATTCCGGTGTTCTGCAACCTGTTGGATCAGGGGGCTAAGGAGTTGGGGCTTCCTCTGGAAGAATATTACTCAAGCGGCGAACACGTTGCCGAAGCGCAGCTCAAAATGCGGGCAAAGTACGGCTACGACTGCCTCTGGAGCCTCTTCTATGTCGGCAAGGAGGCTGAGCTGCTGGGATGCAGCAAGATCATCTATGCCCCGAACGGCCCGCCCAACGTGGGCGAGATGGTAATCAAGAAATATGATGACATCGCCAGACTGCAGGTTCCGGATGATATTGCGAGCCACCCCGCCTTTGCGGAAGAGTTGAAATGCCTGCGTATTCTCAAAGCTGAGGCGGGGGGGAAATACCCGATCTGCGCTTATCTGACCGCTTCTATGACTCTGCCGGCTATCCTGATGGGGATTGAAAAATGGATGCAGATGCTCATGATGGGGCCCTGCGACTTGCGAGACGAACTGCTGACCAAATGTTCGGACTTTTTCCGCAAACAGGTTGCGGCATATCGCGCTGCCGGAGCTGATGTCCTGGTCTATTCCAATCCGTTCGGCTCGACGGACGTTTTTCGACGAGTTGTCACTTCCCTGGATGGAGCGGGATCTCGGACCGGGAGGGACGGGTGGGATCGTGTATTATTGCGGCAGTTCCCGCTTCAACAATGTTATTGAACCGGTTGTCGAGCGTCTCGGGATAGGTGTGTTTTATCTCAGCCCCATGGACGACGTTGCCGAAGGGAAACGGCTGGTGGCCGGGCGGGGGCTGACCTGCGGGGTGATCAACGATATCATGATGATCGACTGGAGCCGGGATCAGGTCAAGGCCGAAGTCAAGCGGATCATTGAAGCCGGCAAGGCTGGCGGCAGGTTTCTGTTCGGCACGCTGGTCATGCCGTATGAGATTCCGGAGGATAATATCCGGGCAATGCTGGAGGCCGCCTATGAATACGGCAGCTTTGATGCGCCATGACTGAGTCAGGACAACAGCGTCCGCTGCTTCTTGGCTGCGGCATCCTGCATAAGGAAATAGGTTTCCTGATTGAAAAGAATGGTTGGCCGCTTGAGACTCATTTTCTTGATTCGAGTCTGCACATCGATTTTGGCAAGCTGTCCATAGCGCTGACAGGTGCGCTCCATCAGCATGACAATCGTGACACCATTGTGTTTTACGGCGCCTGTCATCCGCTGATGGAGAAAATCCTTGCTACCGCTGGTACTTTCAGGACCGAGGGGCAGAACTGTGTGGAGATGCTGCTGGGGCATGAACAATTCAGCTCGGAACTTGAACAGGGCGCCTTCTTTCTTCTGGAGGAATGGGCGCATCGTTGGGAGCGGATCGTGACCGCAACTTTCGGAACAAACGTGGAAATCATCCGGGAGTTATATCAAGGCGACAGGAGCTATCTGCTTGGCATAAACACTCCCTGCTCCGGCGATTTCAGGGAAGAGGCCGAACAGGCCGGCAAACTGGTCGGGCTGCCGCTGCGCTGGGTTGATATCTCTCTGGATCACCTTGAGACGGTACTGCAGGAAGCAATTGACCGAAAGGCGGAAAGGCCGTTATGCCCGATGTAGCCGCCACATCCGTGGACGAACTGTCCAGTCTGAAAGAGCGTGTGAGAAAGCTGGCCCTGGACAAGTCCTACCTCCAGCTTATCATCAATCTGATGAACAAGGTGGGTGCCGCCCAGGGGCTTGATTCCCTGGTCGATACCCTGCTGAAAAACATTCTTGATGTCATTGGCGGCACCAACATTATTCTGTATTACGTGATTGACGGCAACATGCACTACGCCGACCTTATGGGGGTGCAGCGGCGGATTGACCGGATAGACGACGACCTGGTGAAAAGGGCCTTTGAATGTTCTGAAGCAATTGAGACAGAGCACTCTTTCGATAACACGCAGATGTTGACCTGTGAGTTTTCCAAGGCCTACACCTGGGTGTTCCCCCTTGTTGCCGGCTATGAACTGGTCGGCGTGATCAAACTGGAAAACCTGCATTTGGCCATGCGTGATCTGTATGCGGAATTGCCGACCTTTTTCAACTATGTTGCCATGGTCCTCAAAAATGAAATTTTCGATAGTAGCCAGCTCAAACAGACCTATGATCAATTAAGCGGCTTGAATGAAGAGCTGGAACTGGAAATCGCAGAACGGGAGCAGGTTGAGGAGGAGCTCCGGCAGGCGCGGGATGAGTTGGAAGAGCGGGTTGAGCAGCGAACGAGAGAATTGTTGAGTGTCAACAAGCAGGCCGAAGAGCAGGAGCATCTTCTGAGCGCCATCGTTCAGTCCTCGGATGATGCAATTATCGCCAAGGATCTGGACGGGGTGATTCTCTCGTGGAACAGCGGTGCAGAGCGAATTTACGGTTATAGTGCCGAGGAGGCCGTCGGCCGGAAGATATCGATGCTGATTCCTCCTGATCACCCGCAGGAGCTGGAGCAGCTTCTGACTCACATCAAACGGGGTGAGCGGGTCGAACATTTCACGACGGAGCGGATAAGAAAAGATGGCGCGCGGATATCCATATCTCTCACCGCATCTCCCATCAGGGGAGGGGGGGGAGAGATCGAAGGGGTTTCATCCATCGGCCACGACGTTACTGATCGCCAAGAGGCCGAAAAAACCGTGCGCCGCAGTGAAGAACGGCTTAAGGAAGCGCAGCGAATTGCCAAGTTCGGCAGTTGGGAGTTGGATCTGACTGCAAATCACCTCATCTGGTCGGATGAAATCTACCGGATTTTCGAGATGGATCAGAACAAGTTTTCCGCCTCCTATGAGGCTTTTCTCGCCTTGATCCATCCTGACGACCGCGCTACGGTAGATGCCGCCTACACGAATTCGGTCAGGAGCCGTACCCCCTACGCCGTAGATCATCGTCTTCTCTTCCCTGATGGCAGGGTCAAGTACGTCCACGAGCAGTGCGAGACTAGCTATGATGTTGACGGTAATCCGCTTCGTTCCACCGGAACTGTTCAGGATATCACCGCGTTGAAGTGTGCGGAAGAGCAGATCCGCGGCCTCAACTCCGGGCTGGAAAAACGGGTGGTTGACAGAACTCTTGAACTTCAGGAAAGCCAGCAGGCGTTGATGAATATTGTCGATGACCTTAATCAGAAAACCGAAGAACTGGAAAATGCGAACTCGAAGCTGCTGGAGCTGGACCGGTTGAAATCCATGTTTATTGCTTCCATGAGCCACGAGCTGAGGACGCCGCTTAATTCGATCATCGGCTTTTCCAGTATCATTCGTGATGAATGGCTCGGGCCGGTCAATCCGGAGCAGAAAGAAAATCTTGAAACCATTCAACGTTCCGGTAAACATCTGCTCAGTCTTATCAATGATGTGATCGATGTTTCCAAGATTGAAGCAGGCAGGATCGAAGCACGATTTGAAGAGTTCGATCTGCATGATCTGTTGACGGAGGCGGTGCAGTACGTGGAGAAGGATATCCGCGACAAGGGGCTGGAACTGACGATTCAGATAGGACATCACCCCCTGTGCACCGATAGGCGCCGGTTGTTGCAGTGCGTCATCAACCTGCTGAGCAATGCGGTCAAATTTACCGAACGGGGCGGTATCTCCGTGTCTTCCGCACTTGTGGATGCGGGGCCGGGTGATGGAGGCCTGCGCACGCCGGCAAAAAAACCCCTGTTAATCAGTATTTCTGTTGGCGACAGTGGTATTGGCATCAGCAGGGAGGATATACCCAAGCTGTTTGAGGCCTTTGTCCGGTTGGATTCACCCCTCAAAGCCACTATCCCCGGAACCGGGCTCGGACTGTATCTGACCAGAAAGCTGGTTGTGGACGTGCTGAGGGGCGATATCATATGCCAGAGCGAAGAGGGGGTGGGCAGCACGTTCACATTGACAATTCCGGAGAAGATACTTGATAAGAAATAGTTGGGGAAACGCCTGGCTGGTTGTGAAAGTCCCGAACGATGCTATAGTGTAAACAGGGTGTTTGCCCGCACCCGGAAGATTTTGGAGCGAGCCATGAAAAAAGTACTGGTCGTTGAAGATAATGGGGATAATTTGCGGCTTATTACCTACGCCCTGCGCCGGTACGGCTACGAGGTTATATCAGCCGAAACCGGGATCAAGGGGGTGGAACTGGCAATCAGTGAACGCCCTTTCTTTATCCTCATGGATATAAACCTTCCGGATATTGACGGGCTTGAAGCCACCAGACGTATCCGCCAAAGCGGCTCCAATGGCTCCATTCCGATCATCGCCATCACGTCCTATGCTATGGCGGGAGATATGGATCTCGTTCTTGCGGCGGGCTGTACCGGTTATTTTGAAAAGCCGATTGATCCGTTGACCATTCTGGACAAAATTCATGCCCTGCTTGAAAAAAACGCAACCAGTCCGGCTGGAAACAAGTGACAACAATGAATGTCCTGATTGTTGAAGACAGCAGCAGTGCCCGAAAACTGCTGCGCTATACCTTTGAACACTACGGCTGCATGGTGTACGAGGCGCAGGATGGCGTTGAGGGGCTTGAAATGGCCGCGCTCCACCGTCCCGACATCATTATATCTGATGCGCTTATGCCGCGAATGGACGGTTTTCAGTTAATCCGGGCGCTTAAGGCTGATGCGGATCTCAAATCAATACCTTTTATTTTCTACTCATCCACGTACACCGGCGAAAAGGAAGCCGAGCTTGCCCTCTCGCTCGGTGCCGAAGCCTTCGTTCCTAAACCGACAGAGCCTGCGCAGTTGTGGGAAAAGACCTGTGCGGTCATGAAAGAATGGGAAGAGCGTCACAGGATACCCGCCCACCCGGCCATCGACGAAAGTGACGAGCAGTACCTGCGGGAATACAGCCGGATTGTGGCGAGCAAGCTGGAAGAAAAGGTGCATGAACTGGAAGAGTCGCTGGCCCTGCGTGAGAAGGCTGAAGAGGAATTGCGCCGCCTGAATGCCGGGCTGGAAGAACGGATCGCTTCAGAAGTCAGGAAAAGCCGGGAGAAAGATCACATCATGGCGCACCAGGCTCGCCTGGCCGCCATGGGGGAGATGCTGAGCAATATTTCCCATCAATGGCGTCAACCGCTTAATAATGTGTCGCTCATAGTGCAGAATCTCCAGATGGAGTTTGAGGCACATCAGCTCAGCAATGATTCCTGCCGGTCCTACGTTCAGGAATGTATCGGGTTGCTGGCGTATATGTCCCGTACCATCGACAATTTCAGAGCCTTCTATCATCCGGATCAGGCACGGCAGCTGTTTACCCTGCACTCCGCGATTTCAGATGCAGTGGCTCTGGTCAAGGATGATCTCGAGTCCCACGGAATTGGCATTGAGGTTGTTAATGAACAGGATTCACGGGTAGACGGATACCGGAATGAATTTGCCCAGGTAGTGTTGAATCTCATCGTCAATGCAAAGGAGGCGATACTGCTTCGCCAGCCGTCGGCGGCCCTTATTAAGATTGTCTGCTCGCAAAAGGGTGAAGTAGCTTTTGTTACGGTCACCGACAACGGTGGCGGCATCGCGCCGGAGATTACGGACAGTATTTTCGATCCTTATTTTACTACCAAATTCAAATCACAGGGAACCGGTGTCGGATTATATATGTCTAAAATGATTATCGAAAAGCATATGTGGGGAAGTATTTCCCTGGGGAATTCCGCAACAGGCGCGGAGGTCATCATAAAGCTTGCCCGGGCCGAAGAGCCTTCCCGGGTTGTCCCGCCTGAGGCCGTGCCGGGCGCCATCGATACCGGGATCCAATAATGAATGTACTCATTGTCGAAGATAATGCTGATGATCGCAAGCTGCTGCATTACACCCTGGAATTCCATGGCTGTACGGTTCTTGAGGCGCACGACGGGTTTGAAGGTGTCAGCCAGACCAGGCTCCATAAGCCGGATTTCATCATTTCCGACGCCCTTATGCCTCGTATGGACGGCTACCAGTTTCTCCGGGCGGTAAAGGCAGACCCGGATCTCGCCTCAATTCCGTTCCTGTTCCATTCCGCGGTTTATACCGGAGACGCCGAAGTCGGACTCGCTCTTTCGCTTGGCGCCGCTGCCTTTGTGGTCAAACCGACGGAACCGGAAATCCTCTGGAAGAAAATCTGTGCAATCATGGAGTCAGCGGCTGCAGGGCAGAATGTTGCTACGCCCTCATCAATAAATGAAAGCGAAGAGCACTTTCTCAGGGAATACGGACGGATTATTGCGACCAAGCTGGAAGAAAAGGTGGGTGAACTGAAGCAGTCCCTGGCTCTCCAGACCCGGGCTGACGAGGAATTACGCCGCCTCAACGAGGAACTGACCAGGGAAATAGCCGAACGGCAGAAGGCAGAAAAGACCCTCAGAGCTCAAGAGCAGGAACTTGCCGCTATTTTCGAAAACGCGCCCTTTGTCATGCTGCTTCTTGATGAAGGGAGAAGAATTCATCGTGCCAATGCTCTGGCGAGCTCGTTAGCCGGTTCGCCGGTTGCCGGCCTGCTTGAACTTCATGTGGGTGAAGCGCTGCGCTGTATTCATGTCCTTGACGCTCCCGAGGGGTGCGGTTTTGGCCCGCACTGCCAGACGTGCGTCATCCGGCAGACCGTTCTGGATACGCTTGAGACAGGGAAAAGCCATCATCAGTTTGATATGAGCCTGCCGCACTCCGTTAACGGCAAGGAGCAGTCACTGCCGCTGCTGCTTTCTACGACAAAAGTAATAGTAGCCGATAAGCCGATGATTCTGCTCAGTATCCAGGATGTCAGCGAGTTGAAGAAACTGGAAGCGCAACTACTTCATGCCCAGAAGATGGAGTCAATCGGCACTCTTGCCGGAGGCGTTGCCCATGACTTCAATAACATCCTGACGGCGATCTTTGGCTATGGGGATATTGCCCTCATGAGCATGAGCGCCGATGACCCGCTCCGGCAGCATATTGAAAGTATGCTGCAAGCGTCCCAGCGGGCGGCAACCCTGGCAAAGGATCTGCTCCTGTTCAGCAGAAAGCAGGTCAGTGACCGGAAACATGTCGATCTGAACGGCATTGTCCGGTCGGTGGAAAAATTCCTGTTCCGGATCATCGGCGAGGATATTTCCTGCACCATCAGGCTGGACAGCGGAGCACTGCCGGTTCTTGCCGATGCCAACCGTATTGAGCAGGTGCTGATGAACCTTGCCACCAACGCTCGTGATGCCATGCCCGCCGGCGGCTCCCTGTCAATTGTCACGGAGCGCATCCTGCTTGACGATGCGTTTGTTGCCGCTCAGGGGTACGGTGCCGGCGGTATGTACGCCCTGCTGACCTTTACGGACAGCGGCGAGGGTATGGATGATGACACATGTCAGCAAATTTTCGATCCGTTTTTTACGACAAAGGAACTTGGCAAGGGAACGGGACTCGGACTTGCCGTTGTCTACGGCATCGTCAAGCAGCACGACGGGTATGTAACGGTCAGCAGCGAACCTGGCCGGGGAACAGCATTCCGGATATACCTGCCGCTTGCCATGGCAGCCGAAAAAGAGGGGAAGGCCGTTGCCATGAGCAAAAAACCGGCGAGAGGTTCCGAAACCATACTGCTGGCCGAGGATGACGATACCGTGAGGGATATGGCTGTGTCCCTTCTGGAAAGTTTCGGCTACAATGTTATCAGCGCGGTTGACGGTGTTGATGCCGTACAGAAGTACCGCGACCACGGTGACAAAATCCGGTTGTTGCTGTTCGACGTCATAATGCCGAATAAAAACGGGATTGATGCCTATGACGATATCCGGAAAATATCTCCGGATATACAGGTGATATTTGCCAGCGGCTATTCCGCCGAAGCTGTCCATCAAAAGGCCCAGGAGGATGCCAATGTTCAGGCTATTTCGAAGCCGTACCTGCCATCCAGTTTGCTGGCCTTGATACGCTCGGTGCTGGATAAATAATAACAAAGAATCTAACCCCCCCCTCATTCCCCCCTTATCAGGGGGGGGGGGAAGTCTCCCCTGATAAGGGGAGATTTAGAGGGGTTGGTCTTGCTTCAATTCGTTCAATTATGCGCCAACTTCTGCGCTTCCTTGGCATTGGCCTGAAACAGGTTGGCAGTTTCAAACACCAGGTTGAGCGTTCCGCGATACCCCACCCACACCTTCTGATGAGCCCCCAGACGATCAAAGACCGGCAGGCCCGCCCGCAGATGCGCGCCGATTTTGAGTTTCGCCGCTGCCTGTCTGCCGTTGGAGTTGGCGACAATCAGGTCGGCGCCAATGGCGGCGCTCTCCAGATCCTCCAGATCCCCGACAAACACATTGCTGCACGGCAGAGCGTCAAGACCGCGGGTGCGGGTGGCGGAAAGCGCAGCCTGGATTTCGCATCCCATTCCGGCCAGAAAACGGGTCAAGGTTTTCAGGTTATCCGACTCCAGTGCGATGGCTACTTTCTTGGTGCCGAACTGGTAATGGCTGTCCACCATGGCATCCATCAGGCGGCTGCGCCAGCGGCGGTGTTTCTCAGGAATCGGCCGCTCGCTGATGGCGGCCAGCGTTGCCATGAAGCTGTCGGTTTCGGCCAGACCGGTCAGTGACGTAAATCCGTAGGCCGGAATGGCAAATTTTTCTTTCAGCCTGAGCGCCGCTTTGGCCAGAGAATCCCCGATATACAGCGTTGCACAGCTCCGCCCCGCCTTCCTGATCTCTTCAACCGTTATGCCCCCGGTTGACAGCGGAGAAACCACCTCATCAATATGGCCGTCCATGGCGTTGGAGATATCCGGGATCGTCAAAACCGTCAGGCCGAACGATTCAACCAGCTCCTTTACCTCTTCCACATCAGCCGGAGTCAGGTGCGCGCCGGGGAGCAGGTTGACCTGGTTCGGAATAATCCACTCCCCCTCTCCCCATCCCTCTCCCACGAGGGGAGAGGGGGTAGTTTTTTCTCCCCTCTCTCTATCTATCTCCCAAGGGGAGAGAGCATTCTGTTCTCCCCCCTTTATGGGGGGAGGAAGGAGGGGGGCTTCGGAGGGGGCCAGGGGGAGGGTGGCGACAATTGCCTCCACGGTCGCTGCATACCCCTCCTGCAACGAGCCGCAGTAGTCGGGGGTGGCTGCCCAGACAATGGGCACATGGGCGTATTGGGGGTTCTCCTGCCGGAAATGGACGATGGCGCTGCCGACGTCATCACCCATGGTTTCGGTCAGACCGGAGGTCATCACGCCCACTATTTCGGGGTGGAATTTCTCGATCACCCTGCCGATCCCTTTTTTCAGGTTGTCCCAGCCACCGAAAATAGCGGTATCTTCGCTCATGGCGGTGGCGTTGAGGGCGATTGATTCTTTGTAATGCCGCGACAGCTGGAGGCGGATGAAGGTCGAACACCCCTGGGCGCCATGCAGCAGCCCCAGCATGTTGTTGATGCCAAGATATGCCATGGTGGCGCCCAGGGCGGGAGAGTTTTTCTGCGGATTTACCGTTGCCGCTTTTTTGGGCACGACCACCCGCGAGGCGGCCATCTCTTCGGACAGGAAGGTTTCGGCGTGATGGAGGGGCAATTCATGGGCGGCATAGCCATCTTCCCACGGAGCGAGAGCGTTCAGCGCCGGCCAGATCGGGTTGTTAACCGTCATGTCCAGCTGTTTGGCAAACGTCACCATCCCTTCGTACCCGGCATAAGGGTGGGAGCGGCCATGATTGATGTCCAGAAAGGGGGTCTTGGTTTTGAGGGCCAGGAATTTGGTTTTGCCCCCCGCCACGATCAGGTCGGGCATTTTTTCGCGCATGACCGCCAGCAGACCGGCGGTGGAAGTGTCCTCGATGATCTTGGCGTCGGCGTGCATCAGCCCTTTCATCCGGTAAAAGTCCTCCAACGTCGAATTCTGCGTTCCGGCAGCCAGAATTTCAACACCCAGTTCGTTCAGTGAGTTGACCATCGACCAGGTTTTGACGCCGCCGGTGAAGAGCACCGCCCGTTTTCCTTCCAGGCGGGCACGATAGGGAGCGATGGCGGCGCGGCATTTTGACTCTTCCTCGGCGATCAGCCGCTCGACCCGCTCCTGCATGACCCGCTTTTCGAGACCGTTGACGATATCGTCCAGTTCGCGGGCGATATCGCGCAACGCCTTGGCGGTGTCGGTCATGCCGTAGAACGACTCCTCCA
>Ga0209212_1006384_pt1 | contig 13512 bp, 10 predicted proteins | sample RifGroC2_FD_183996 | JGI IMG/M metagenome (GOLD analysis project Ga0209212, IMG submission 183996) | Groundwater microbial communities from Rifle, Colorado, USA - Groundwater C2 (SPAdes) (version 2) | ecosystem: Environmental > Aquatic > Deep subsurface > Groundwater | place: Rifle, Colorado... | reverse complement strand
ACATTTTCGGCTGTGCCCGACAACCCCGGAAGGCTGTAGGTTGGGCACCCCGTGCCCAACATTTTCGGCTGTGCCCGACAACCCCGGAAGGCTGTAGGTTGGGCACCCCGTGCCCAACATTTTCGGCTGTGCCCGACAACCCCGGAAGGCTGTAGGTTGGGCACCCCGTGCCCAACATTTTCGGCACGCTGTGCCCGACAACCCCGGAAGGCGAAGCCACCCCTGCCCGGCAATCCAAAATCGCCACCCAAAAAATATTTGTCGGGCACGGGATGCCCGACCTACAATGGGCGCATGGAATATCGACGGTTGCGCCTCGCGGGGGCGACTTATTTTTTCACTGTGGTCACGTTCGGGCGGCGGCCTTTGTTTGCCGACGCCGGTAATGTGGCGCTGTTGCGCGAGGCGTTCGGGACGGTGAAGGTGCGGCATCCCTTCGCCATCGACGCCTTTGTGTTGCTCCCCGATCATCTGCATTGCCTGTGGACGTTGCCGAAAGATGACGATGATTTTTCCAGCCGCTGGATGTCGATCAAGCGCGAATTCACGCGCCATTGCGCGCCGCAATACAAGGCGCCCGTTTCCCCCGCGCGCCGCGCCAAGCGCGAGCAATCGGTATGGCAGCGCCGCTTCTGGGAGCATTGCATCCGCGACGATAACGATTTTCAACGGCATTGCGATTACATCCATTTCAACCCGGTCAAGCACGGTTACGCGGACACCCCGGCGGCATGGCCGCATTCGACCTTCGGGCGTTTTGTCGAGCGCGGCGTGTATCCCCCCGATTGGTGCGTTGCGCCGGACGATGTGGAACGCGGGTGACTGTTGGGCACGGGGCATCAAAAATCGTTGGGCACGGGTGCCCAACCTACGGGGCGCGAACGATTTTCGTAGGTTGGGCACGCTGTGCCCAACAAAGGCGGGCATTATTTGCGGTGTACGGGGTGCCGAATCAGGGCATGGGGTGCCGGAATTCGTTGGGCACGGGGTGCCCAACCTACGGTTTTTACATATTTCATGACGCGTGCTCTTTTACACAGGTTATTTTTTTCCACCGCGGCGCTGCGGGTGTTGATCGCGGCGGCGGCGGTGGCGCTGGGCATCGGGATGCAGTGTTTGCCGGGGCCGGGCAATGCGCATTTCGCCGATGAGTGGCTGCGCGATTATTTTGTCCGCCTGCAGGCATCGGATGCGGCGGATGCGGCGGAGCAGCGGGTGGCGGTGGTGGATATCGATGAAGCCAGCCTTAAAACAATTGGGCCGTGGCCGTGGCCGAGGGAGCGGGTTGCCGCGCTGCTGGAAAGCCTGTTGTCGGATTACGGCGCGCGCGGGGTGGCGCTGGATATGGTGTTGCCGGAGCCTGCCGATGCGGCGGGGGATGCGCATCTGGCCACGCTGGCGCGGCAGGGGCCGGTGGTGATGGCGCAGGCTTTCGATTATGTCTCACGCCCCGCCCCGTTGCGCGTGGGGGTGCTGGCGGGGGGTGTTCCGGTATCGGGTGCTCCTGCATCCGTGCCATCGCGAGCGGCGGTGGCGGGCGGTTTTATCGCCAATCATGCCGGCCTGGCGCAGGCGGGGCTGACGGGAAATATCGGCTTTGTGCCGGATGAGGATGGGGTGCTGCGGCGTTTGCCGATGCGCACGGTGTTCGAGGGGCGCGAATACCCGGCTTTGTCGCTGGCGCTGTTGGATTGTTGCGCGGCCGCCGCCCCCTCTGCCCGTGAACCACAAGCATCCGCGTGGGCACAACGACGTGCCCACCCTGCGCCTGGCGAGGCTTTCGAGCGCATTCCGTTTGCGCGCGACTGGCCGTCTTATACGGTGGTGTCGGCCGCCGATATTCTGAATTTGCGCGCGCCGGTGGCGCTGTTGTCCGGGCGGCTGGTGCTGGTTGGTTCTTCGGCACTGGGTTTGTCGGATCGCGTGGCGACGCCGCTTTCCGCGTCAACCGCCGGGGTGATGGTGCATGCGGCACAGTTGACTGCGCTGCTGGACGCGCGAGCCGGTGTTGCGCCCGCGCATTGGCCGGGACGCTGGGTGGCGGTGTTTTTTTCGCTGCTGGTGGCGGCGCTGGCGGCCTACACTTTTCCGCGCTTGTCGGCGGCGTCCAATATGGCGTTGTTGGGCGGCGCATCGCTGGCATGGCTGGGGCTGGCTTACGCGATCGTCCCGCATGATGCGTATTTTTCGGCGAGCGGGCCGCTGTTGGCGAATCTGTTTTTGCTGATGGTGGCGGTGCCTTTCGATTGGCAGGTGACGCAACGCGAGTCGCGCCAGTTGCTGGGGACGTTGCGGCAATATGTGGCGGAGTCGGTGGTGGATGAGTTGTTGCGCAGCAAGGTGAGCGATCCGTTGGTTCCGGTGCAGCGCGAGGTGACGACGCTGATCGCGGATATGGAGGGTTATACCGGCCAGGTGGAGTCGCTGCCGATGGAGGAGGCGGTGCGGTTGACGCGCGATTTTCTGGATTGCCTGACACGCCCGGTGCTGGAAAAGGGCGGCACGCTGGACAAGTACACCGGCGATGGTCTGGTGGCGTTCTGGGGCGCGCCTTTGCCGGTTGCCGGGCATGCCGATCTGGCGCTGGAGGCGGCGCGGCAAATCGTGCAGGAGGTGCAACGCCTGAGCCTGGCGCGGCAGCGGGACGGCAAGCCGCCGCTGCGGGTGCGCATCGGCATCGAGAGCGGGGTGGCGATGGCGGGCGATTTCGGTTCGTCGTCGCGCAGTATTTATACGGCGGTGGGCGACAGCGTGAATACGGCGTCACGCTTGCAGGCGCTGGCGCGCGATTTCCCGCACGATATCCTCGTCGGGCCGGGTGCGGTGGCGTGTGCCAAACGGCATCGTTTCAGCCTGTTGGGCGAGGTGACGCTGCGCGGCAAGGAGAAGCCGACCACGATTTATGCTTTGGAGCCGGATGGGGTTGTCGGGCACGGGGTGCCCAACCTACAAATTTGAATGCGGGAGGGTGTGTCGGGCTACACCACCGCGTAGGTTGGGCACGCTGTGCCCAACATTTTCGGCTGTGGTTTGTGTTGGGCACGGGGTGCCCAACCTACTTGAATGAATGTAAATTATAATGCCCCAAATAATGACACCCAGAAGTATTTCCCGATGATGTCTATTGCCGATAAATTACCGATTCCCGAGGCTGCCGATTCGCCCGGCGCGGCTAACGTCAATATTCAGATCCACCTGCGCAAAATTCCGCTGCTGGCGAATCTGAGCAATGAGGAAATGGATCAGGTCAAAGCGGATTTGCGCGTCAAGCGGTTTGCGCGGCGCGAAACGGTCATTCAGAAGGGTTCGCCCGGCGACAGTCTGCTGTTTCTGCTTTCCGGCAAGTTGCAGGTTATCGATGTGACTGAGGATGGCCGGATCGTTGGCCTGCGGATGTTGTCGGAGGGCGATTTCTTCGGGGAGATCGCGGTCATCCAGGCCTCGGTGCGCTCGGCTTCGGTGATCGCGCTGAGCGAGGTGCTGGTGGGGTTTCTGCCGAGCAAAACCACCTTGCACCTGTTCTCGCATGCGCCTTCGGTCGCCATGCATGTGATGCGTCGCCTGGCCGCAAAAATCCAGCAGGATTCGCAATTCCGCTCCCTGCTGAGCATCCACAATACCTCGAAGCGGATTTACACTTTTATCGAGCTGATGAAGGAAAAGAAGCCGGGTAATCTGGAGGTGATTGATAACCTGCCTACCCATCAGGATATCGCCAACATGATCAATACCAGCCGCGAGACCGTGACGCGCACCTTGCTCGTGCTGGTACAGCAAGGCATTGTCCAGAAAGACATGCGCCGCCTGATTATCCGTAAACCGGAGGCGTTGCAGAAGCTGGTGCAGGGCGATTCGACGTAGCCGAAATTTGTTGGGCACGTAAAACTTTTGTTCCGACACCGGCACGGGGTGCCCAACTACAAGGTTGAATGCGGATGGGGGTGACTACACCACCGCGTAGGTTGGGCATCCCGTGCCCAACAATTTCTGCACGGGGTGTCCAACAATTTCGGCTTTGGTTTGTGTTGGGCACGGGGTGCCCAACCTACCTTTTGTCGAAACTATCCCGAAAATCCCGCAGGTTGGGCATCCGGTGCCGGAACAAAAGTTTTACGTGCCCAACTACACCACCGCGTAGGTTGGGCACCCCGTGCCCAACAAAAAACTGAGATCAAAAAGAACACGACATCATGCCATCGCCCATTTCATGGAGTAGTTCTACCTATGTGAGCCTGACAGGAGCGCTGACCATCGATGCGCTGCTGGGGGACACCCGGTGGGTGAGTTCAACCATCACTTACAGCTTTCCCTGGGCCGGGTCAACATGGTCCACTGACGTTATCACCGGATATGGCCCGAGCGATAGCGGCTCCGAACCGTGGAATATATCCTTTGCGCCCCTTTCGTCTTCCAATCAGGTTTACTTTACCGCCGCGCTCCAGCAATGGGCTAATGTCGCGAACCTGCAATTTTCCCAGGTGGCCGATACTTCGACAAATGTTGGAGATATACGGGCTGCTTTCAGCTATCTGAGCAGCTACGCCAACGCGCAGGCGTGGTCAACTACGCCGGGGAATAGTTCGGATGCGGGGGATGTGTGGTTTAACAGCATCGGCAGTTCCGCGATTGATTCCTGGGCTCCGGGAAGTTTTTCTTTTTTTACGGCGCTGCACGAGCTGGGGCATGCACTGGGGTTCAAGCACCCTTTTTATGAGGCCGGCTCATTGGGTGCGGTTCTGCCCTCCGCGTTGGATACCAGCCAGTACACGGTCATGTCCTATACCAGCCCGCCCAACGATTTGTTCAGGACGATCACCTATAACGCCAACGGTTCTTTGTCGCTGCAAACCAGCCATGTGAATCCCGAGACGCCAATGGTGCTGGATATCGCCACCATGCAGTACCTGTACGGAGCCAACACGACTTACCATACCGGCAACGATGTATACAGCTTCGATACGGCCACGCCGTTTTTCAGGACGATCTGGGATGCAGGCGGCAATGACACGATTTCGGTCAGCAACTTCAGCGAGAATTGCGTGATTGACCTCACGCCCGGCAATTATTCCAGCCTCAGGATTCTGTCCGAACCCATTCCGGCGGGCTATACCGTTACCGGCGGAACCGCGCCGACCTACGATGGTACCGACAACCTCGGCATCGCTTATGGTGCGATTATCGAGAATGCCTTGGGCGGCAGCGGTAACGACACGCTGATCGGCAACGATGCCAATAACCACCTCGACGGCGGCGCGGGCAACGACAGCCTGGACGGGGGTGGCGGTCTGGACACTGCCCTCTACTCCGGGAATCGCTCCGACTTTAACGTGACCCCCTCTGGCACAGGCTTTGTTGTTACCCATAATGCCGGTAGCTACGGGACCGATACGCTGGCAAACATGGAGCGTCTTCAGTTCACGGATATGGGTCTCGCCCTGGATGTTGCTGGTGGCAACGCGGGCCTGACCGCCAAAATACTCGGCGCCGTGTTTGGCGCATCCTCTGTGTCAAATGAGTCGTACAGCAAACAATACGTGGGAATTGGCTTGAGTTATCTCGATAACGGCATGAGCTATCCTGATCTGATGCTGTTTGCTTTGAATGCAAGACTCGGCGCCGATTTTGCCAATGCCGAGGAAGTTAATCTGCTTTACCAGAACCTCGTCGGCTCACCCCCCTCAACCGCCGATCTCGACTATTGGATGGGTACGCTCACTTCGGGGCAGTACACTCAGGTTTCCCTGGCGATCATGGCAGCCGAACATAGCTTGAATACCGCCAATATCAATTTGGTGGGTTTGGCTCAGACCGGGATCGGGTTTGTTTGATAGCCGAATTTGTTGGGCATGCAAAACTTTTGTTCCGGCACCGGCACGGGGTGTCAAATTTGTTGGGCACGGGGTGTCAAATTTGTTGGGCACGGGGTGTCAAATTTGTTGGGCACGGGGTGTCAAATTTGTTGGGCACGGGGTGTCAAATTTGTTGGGCACGGGGTGCCCAACCTACTGTTTTGTCCCATTGTTGGATACGGTGTTACCTGTTTTGTCCCGTAGGTTGGGCACCCCGTGCCCAACAACGTTGTTAACGCAGTTGCGCCGCTCTGCGGCACAGGACGCGGAGCGTCCGGAGAGGCATTCCCACGCGGAGCGTGGGAACGATACAAAATAGGTAGGTTGGGCACCCCGTGCCCAACAACATTGTTTATTGGCGCCCGGCGATAAAATATCCCGCCACTTCCTGCAGGTCGCCGATACCGACCACGCCGGCGGCCTGGCGCAGGCGCAGGTAGCCGACCAGGTAGTTGTAGCGCGCCAGCGACAGGTCGCGTTTTGCGGTGAACAGTTGCTGTTGCGCGTTGAGCACGTCGAGGTTGGTGCGCAAGCCGCCCTTGATGCTTTTTTGCGTCGCCTCGACCAGCAAACGCGCCGAGCCGACGGATTTTACCAGTGCATCGATGCGCGACGCGCTGTTCAGGGTCAGGTTGTAATACTTGCGCAAGTCGATCAATACCTGGTTGGTTTTGGTCTCGAGTTCGGCTTTGGCTTTCTCGTGATTGGATACCGCCTGACTGGTCACGGCGCTGGTGTAGCCGCCCGAATACAAGGGCACGTTCAACTGGATGCCGATGCTGTTGGTTTGCGCTTCCTGGTTGTAGGTGTTGATGGTGTCGGAGCTGGTTTTGCTGATGCTGGCAATCGCATCGAGGCGCGGCGCATGGCCGGCGCGGTTTTTCTTGATTTCCTGGGCGGCGGCTTCGACGGCATGGTGCTGCGCGAGAATCTCCGGGTTGCGCTCCAGCGCGATGGCTTTCCATTCGTCGAAGCCGGCCGGTTGCATCGGCTTGACGCGAAAGTCATCGCGCAGCCCGTCCAGCACGGTGATTTCCTGCCCCACTATCGCGGCCAGCGCGTTGCGCGCGTCGGTCACCTTGTCTTGCGCTTCGAGCACTTGCGCTTCGGCCAGGTCGAACTTTGCCTGGGTTTCCAGCATGTCGGTTCTGGTGCCCTCGCCTTTTTCGAACATGCGGTCGTTCATGCGCCGCTGTTCGGCGTAGGCATCGCGCTGCACGAGCGCCAGGGCCAGATGGTCTTCGGCGTATTTGGCCTCGGTATATGCGCCGATCAGGCGCACGATCTGCTCCTGGTGGCGCACGGAAAATTGCGCGTCGCTGTAATCGGTCTGCGCGACGCCCTGATAATAGCGGGCGATGCCTTCGAGGTTGACCAGCGGCTGGCGCAATTGGATCGCGCCCGACATGCTGGTGTAATCGCGCTGCTCTGCAGTTTGGCCGAAGGTGGTGTTGGTGGTGATGTCCGCCTGATTCTTGCTGTTCGAGTAGCTCGCCGACAGGCTGGGCAGCAGGCTGGAGCGCCCCAGCACCTTGTACTGTTGCCCCGCCTCGTTTTCGTAAACCGCCGCACGATAGGCCGGATCATTTTGCAGCGCGGCCTCGTAGGCCTCGATCAGGCCGAGCGCGGACGCCGAGCCTGCCTGCAGCAGGCAAAGGGTTAACGTGAGCAGGGTGAGACGATGCTTTTTCACGCCGCTGATTTTGATTGATCTGTTCATATATTTTTCAGCCATTTTTGTTGGGCACGGGGTGCCCAACCTACACATTTTTTTGTTTCTTCACCGAACTTTACTTAGCCGTTCGGCCATCCGGGTTTGCCAACCTGCCCCTGTTGCCTTCCAGCGTTCGATTACGTCAGCCGGTAGTCGCAGGGAAATCAACTTGCGTGGATTTGGCGAGGGTGGCCTTCCACCTTTATTTACCTTTGCGCGCGCAAGCATCTCCTCGGTAAGTTCCGGCAGGTCTTCATACTCCTCTTGCTGCAAAGTGTGGGCATCGACCCGAGCCATGTCAGACTTTAAGGAGTGGCGCGATGCGTTTTTGTTCGCGTTCATTGGCTTTCCTCATACTGAAAACGTGGCGGTCCGCGCCACGCGGTGTGTAGCCTACAACGATCATCCGCCCTTCTAACAATCCGTAGCAGATAACACGCATTTCGCCGTAGTCCTTTCGCGTATCTTCGACCTCCAAAGTGACACCCGCAAAGATCGATGCAGCATCATCAAAATCCAGCCCGCGTTCAGATAACGCCTTGTCGCGCTTGGTTGGGTCGAAAGTAATTCGCATGTGGTTATTGTAGTTACATCAACCGCTGGGCGCAAGGTAATTTGAGCCAAGTTTTCTGGGCGTGACAGGGCTTTGTGGCGGCTCAGAAACCCAAGCCTGGCGAGCCGGAACCAAATGTACGGATGCCACATTAACCTGTTTCAGATTCACTTGAAAAGCTGCGCCAGAGCTTGATTTACGATTCATTATTGTCACAAATTGCGATGTCTTAACCGATAAGTGACTAACCTGCGCTATTCGCTCAACGCCGCCTTGAAATTATCCGTCAACGGCTTCATCAGGTAGTTCATCATGGTGCGCTCGCCGGTCTTGATAAACAGGTCTACCGGCATGCCGGGGCGCACTTGCAGATTTTCGATCAGCTTCATGCCTTCCGGCGTGACGACCGCTTTCATCTTGTAGTAGGGTGCGCCGCTTCTTTCATCGACCATGCGGTCGGCGGAGACGAAGGTAACCACGCCCGGAATATGCGGGGTCAGGTTCTGGTTGAAGGCGGAAAAGATCAGCTCGACTTCCAGATCCGGGTACACCTTGTCGATCAGATTGACCGGCACCTGCCCCTCGACGATCAGCTTGTCTTCGCTGGGCACGATATCCATCATGCGGAAGCCGGAGCCGATCACGCCGCCGTTGGTAAATACGTTCATGCCGACCACCGTGCCATCGGTCGGCGCCTTCACGATGGCGTTCGCCAGATCAAAATCCAGGCTGATCAGGCGCATCTTGAGTGCCTCGGCCTCTTTTTGCACCTCGGCCAATTGGGTGCGCACCTCGCTCTGATAACCCTGGTTGCGCTGGATATAGGTGCGCTCCAGGTCGAGCAGCCGGTTGCGCGCGACATAACCTTCTTTGGCCAGATCGCGCACCCCGGCGAGCTGTTCTTCCAGGATGGCGAGTTCGCCCTGGATGGCGGTGCGGCGCGAATCGAACAGCTGCTTTTGCGTGCGGATGTCGGATGCTATGCGCGGATTATCTCTCTCGCTCTCCAGCTCCGGCGGGAAGGCGATCGATTTTTTTCCGTCGCGCTCGGCGATCAGGCGCGCCTCCGTGGCGCGCGCCGCGAAATATTGCACCCGCGCGATGTCGGCCTGCGCCCTGACCTGGATGTCGTTCATTTTCACCAGCGGCTGGCCGGCTTTGACGGCATCGCCTTCCCTGACGAGGATTTCTTCGACGACCCCGCCGGTCGGATGCTGGATGGCTTTTTTGTTGGTGGCCACGGTGACCGTGCCGCTGACCGGTACGCCCTGATCCAGCGGTGCCAGCGAGGCCCACAGGAAAAACCCGCCCACGCCGGCAATGACGATCCACCATCCCAAACGGGTGTGCGCTCCCGCGTCGGTATTGACCTCCGGCGCTGCGACTTCGTGGTAAACGACATCGGTAACGGCTTCTTTGTTGCCCAATAATTTTTTCATGATGGTTCCTGTTCCGGCGCATCCGCATTGGCGGCTTCGATGCGCGCCTGGGTATCCGCAGGGGGTTGCGCTGCCGGTGGTTGCGCCTGCTGCGCCTGTTTCTGGTTCGCCTTGGCCAGCTCGGCCAGCACCTGATCTCTGGGGCCGAACAACTGTGCCACGCCATCGCGCAGCAACAATAATTTATTGGTGGTGCCGAGGGCGCTGGTGCGATGGGTAATCAGCACGATGGTCTTGCCGCGACCGCGCAAATCGTTGAGCGCCGCGACCAGCGCCTGTTCGCCCACATCGTCCAGATTCGAATTGGGTTCATCCAGCACGATCAGCGAGGGGTCGTCATACATGGCGCGCGCCAGCCCGATGCGTTGTTTTTGCCCGCCCGATAAACCGGCTCCGCCATCGCCGAGCAGCGTGTCATAGCCTTGCGGGAAATGCAGGATCATGTCATGCACGCCGGCGCGCTTGGCCGCCAGGATGACTTTCTCGGAATCGATCTCGCCGAAGCGCGCGATGTTGTCGCTGACCGAACCGCCAAACAGCTCGACATCCTGCGGCAAGTAGCCGATGCTGGGTCCGAGTTCGTCCTTGTTCCAATGGTAGACGTCCGCGCCATCCAGCCGCACCTTGCCGACCGCAGCCGGCCAGACGCCGACCAGCAACCGCGCCAGTGTGGATTTGCCGGAGCCGCTCGGACCGATGACGCCGAGCACGTCGCCCGGCACAATCGCAAAGCTCAGGTTTTTAAGCACTGCCACGGGCGAACCGGGCGGTGCCGCCGTGACCGCCTCCACCGAAACCTGGCCCAGCGGTTTCTGCAACGGCATCCCGGCCTGGCGCGGCGGGTTTGCGTCCAGCAGTGTATTCAGGCGCTGGTAGGCGCTGCACGTGCTGCTCCATTGCTTCCATACCCCGATCAGCTGTTCGACCGGGGCGGTCGCCCTGCCCATCAAAATCGAGGCGACGATCATGCCGCCGGCGGTAATTTCGCCTTTCAAAACGATCAATGCCCCCAGGCCCAAAATCAGCGACTGCATGGATATCCGCACAAACTTGGTGAGTGCGCTGACGACCCCGGCCTTCTGGCTGGCTTCCGCCTGCAGTTGCAGGAAGCGGCCATGCAGCTTGAACCAGCGCGCCATCAGGTTGGGCAACATGCCCATCGCTTCGATCACTTCCGCGTTGCGCAAATTATTGGTCGCCAGGTTGCTCGAGGCGATGGCCATCGCGTTGGCTTCCGCCAGCGGTTTTTTCGACACCGACTCGTTGACAAAGGCCAGGATAATCAGCACGACCGAGCCGCACAGCGCAAAGACGCCCAGTGTGGTATCGAACATGAAAATGACCGCGATGTAGATGGGAAACCACGGCACGTCGAAGAAGGCAAACACGCCGTTGCCGGTCAGGAATTGGCGGATATTGGTCAAGTCCTGCAAGGCCTGCCCGGCGTTGCTGCCGGCTTTCTTCAGGTTTTGCTCGAAGGCCGCCGTGTAAATCCGCTTGTTCATTCTCATGTCAAGCTGCGCGCCAACCCGCACCAGCACATAGCTGCGCACCAGCTCCAGCGCGCTCATGCACAAATAAGCCGCCAGCACCATCAGGGTCAGCATCAACAGCGTGGTCTCGTTGCCGCTGGCCAGGACGCGGTCATACACCTGCAACATGTACAGCGCCGGAACCAGCATCAGCAAGTTGATGATGGCGCTGAACACACCGACCGACTTGAAGGCGCTCTTGAACTCAAGCAGGATTTTTACAATTTCGTTTTGCGGGATTTTAAGTTTTGGTATCATCTGGTACAGTCAATGCACGGCAAGGTGCGTAATTCGTAACGGGCAGCGCCACCATGACGGCGACCCTGCGAACAGGAGCGGAAAATTCCATCCTTCCGCTCCACCAAATTAAAATGTGCGCGATTATTCAATAACTGCCCACCACAAAATGTGATGCGCATCACATTTTTCGCATCCTAGCGCAATTCCGCACAGCTTGCAAAGCCTTTGAACTTTGCTTCCGTGTAGGTTGGGCACCGCGTACCCAACAAATAAATATTCCATGCACCTATTGTCGGGCACAGCGTGCCCGACCTACGAAAACCATCGACGCCTGTAGGTTGGGCACCCCGTGCCCGACCTACGAAAACCATCGACGCCTGTAGGTTGGGCACCCCGTGCCCAACAAATTTGGCACCCCGTGCCCAACAAATTTGGCACCCCGTGCCCAACAATATTGGCTGCCGATTCAGGTAAGAGTTTTTCTCATGGCGCGCCATATCTCGGCATAGCCTGTAGGTTGGGCACCCCGTGCCCAACAAATTTGGCACCCCGTGCCCAACAATATTGGCTGCCGATTCAGGTAAGAGTTTTTCTCATGGCGCGCCATATCTCGGCATAGCCGGCAGTCCGGCCCGATTGGATATGTTTGCGTTTTTTCCATACCATGGGCAGGCCATAAAGCGCATCGCGCTTGGCCTTGAGGATGACGTGCCCCTGCCCACGCAGGATATAGACGGCAATCGCGGCCAGGTTCATGGCAAGATGCAGCGGCAGCAGCAGCAGCCAGAACAATACCGGCGGCATGTTTTTAACGTAACACCAGACCAGGTTGCGATGGCCGTGATAGACGGCAAAATCGCTTTGCTTTCCGCCAGTGGTGGCCGAACCGACATGATGCGCCACCGCCGCCGGAACCTGCAGGCAACGATACCCGAGCAGGCGCAGGCGAAATCCCAAATCAACGTCTTCAACATAGCAGAAGAAATCTTCGTCAAATCCGCCCGCCTCGATCAGCGCATCCCTGCGATACAGGGCGGCGGCAGCGCAAGGCGAAAAAATTTCCCGATTATCTTGAGTGGCAGATACAACGGGCTTCCCGTGACCTTCCCGCCAGACCAGGCCGCTGATATGGTACGCATCGCCGTCGTCCATCTAGATTCTCCTTTCTTCGTGTGCTTGGCGGCTCACGAGTTGGAGTGTCGCAGATGGACTCCCGTAATTGTCAAACTTCTACTGCCACCCCCGGCATAGCCGGGGGATTTCCCATCATGGATTAATTTCCAATTATTCAGCGAATATTCAAGACCTAATGTGACGCACGTCACATCTTTATATGTTAGCGCAATCTGCGCGGCTTGCAAAGCAATTTGTTCGGGTTGTTGGGCACGGTACGCCCGACCCACGCTTCCGGATGACGTGAAGACCCAAAGTTTTGATTGACCAATGTGCTGCGTGCATGAATACTACGAAACGTGCGGTTGAATTTTTTATTCCTAAATTACAGGAGGCACATAAATGATTCAATTCACCAATGTCAGTTACAGCGGCAGCTACGACGGATCCGCATCGGGAACCGATCCCTACCTTGGCTCCTATACCGTCTTTACAAGCGGCACAATCACTGCCGCCATGAGTCAGGATGCTGCCGGCAATGTAAGCGGCGCATGGTCCTACGGCGGCAGCGCCGCATATACCAGTTTCTTTGGATCAGGAACGGTGCCGCTCAGCGACTCGGGAAGCATTTCCGGAACGGCAGCAAGCTTCAGTTTCACCTCCAATAACGGCGTGTTCGTGGGCGGCATCGGCCAGATCGCGGATGACGGCACATCAATATCGGCTTCTGCGACTTTCATGTTTGAGGGAGTCTCGGGCTGGGCGAGCGGGAGCATGACCGTTGCTTCTGACGCCTTCACGCTGACCGGCAGTGCCGCCATCGATAACTTCAATATAACAAGCGGAACCGTCACGCTGGTCGATGTGTTGCTCGGCGTGGACATCATCAACATCAACAGCGGCGCGACCGCCGTGCACAACCTGACATTCGCCACGGCGAGCTACGCCGCGAATACCACCAACAACGGCACACTGGTGATCTATGCGCTACCGACTACGGCCTCCACAATTACGGGTTCGCCGGGCAACGACATCATCACGGGCAGCAGCGCGGACGATATTCTCGACGGCG
>Ga0209212_1006382_pt1 | contig 13516 bp, 13 predicted proteins | sample RifGroC2_FD_183996 | JGI IMG/M metagenome (GOLD analysis project Ga0209212, IMG submission 183996) | Groundwater microbial communities from Rifle, Colorado, USA - Groundwater C2 (SPAdes) (version 2) | ecosystem: Environmental > Aquatic > Deep subsurface > Groundwater | place: Rifle, Colorado... | reverse complement strand
CGCTCTGCCGTATCAGGATCACCGCAAACCATGTCACCGCCCCGAAAGTCCAGGCTATGAAGCTGCCCGACGGCGGCATGGTCTCCAAGCCGCTGGAGGATATGTGGCCGTACCTGCCCCAGGAAGAATTGGCCGGGAACATGATAGCGAACCGCGGGAACGGGGAGAAAAAGGGGCTATGAACGATCCATCCGCGGAAGCTATGCGGCGCACGCTCGGCGAATTGCTCGCGAAAAAACAGGACTACCGGCAGGAAGTCCGGAAGCGGGTGGAACCGTATAAGTATGTCGTGTTTTACGGCTGCGGGAACATCTTCCACGGCATAGTCTCGTCCTGGAACCGGCATGCCGGAAGGCGCGTCGATTTCTGCTGCGACAGCGACAGCGGGAAATGGGGGAAAGAGTTCGCCGGGCTGAAGTGCATTTCCCCGGATGAACTGGATAAAATAAAGAACGACTGCGCCGTGTACGTCACCATAGGCAATTTTGAGCCGGTATTGGCTTCGCTGCTCGGCAAAGGCTTCCCGTTCGTGGACGTCGTCAGCAAGAACGCGCTCGACATCGCCGCTTTCATAGCGTCGGAGCCGCAAGAGGCGGTCCTTTCGGCTTTATGCGAAACCTACGGCCTTTTGGCCGATAAAAGGTCCCGCGACGTTTTCGAGGCCATCGTGCGGCGCGTTCTCGACGCGGGAACCCGGCCGGGCATCATGGCCGAGGTTTGCGAGAAAGACCAGTATTTCCCCGCCGACGTTCTCCCTCTTTCGGAACACGAGTCCCTGGCCGACATCGGGGCGTTCAACGGGGATACGGTCAGGGATTTTACGGAACGCACCCGGGGCCGTTTCGACAATATATTTTCGTTCGAGGTGGACGCAATTAACTTCAAGTCGCTGGAGGAGACGGTCCGGGGCGTTCCCGGCCGTGAACGGATCAAGATCTTCAACCTCGGGATCTGGAACAGCGAGCGCGACATCACCTACAGCGTCGGCCTGTCGCAGAGCACGGTCGGGACGGGCGAAGCCAAGGGGCATGTGGTGCCCCTGGACGACGTGCTTAAGGATGAAAAGGTCACCCTCATCAAGATGGACATCGAGGGGGCCGAACCCATGGCGCTGCGCGGGTCCAGCAATATCATCCGTACGCAGAAACCGAAACTGGCGATCTGCGTTTATCACGATTTCCGGCATTTGTGGGAGATCCCCCTTTACATCAGGTCGCTCGTGCCCGGATACAGGATCTATCTGCGGCACCACACCTGTCTTGAATATGAAACTGTCTGTTACGCGCGGTTGTGAATGCGAGTCGGCGGCAAACTGGAGAGAAGCATGACTATCAAAGGTAAAGTCGCGGTAGTGACCGGCGGGCGGCGCGGGATCGGGCGCGCTTTCGCGCTGGCGCTGAGGGACGCGGGCGTTAAAGTGGTGGTAGTGGCCAAAAGCGCCGACCGGGGAGACCTTCCCGCCGATATCATTTACGCGGGAAATATCGACCTGGCGCGGCCAGGCGACCGCAAGGGCCTGATCGCCTCGATAACGCGCGATCACGGCGCGCCGGATATCCTGATCAACAACGCCGCCGTTACGCAGTCTTACGCCGCCCTGGATTACCCCGCCGGCGAGTGGGACAAGATCATGGAACTCAACGTTACGGCTGTGTTCGACCTGTCCTGCCAGGCCGTGCGGCTCGGCTGCAAGCGCATTATCAATATGGCCAGCATCCAGGCTTTCAACGGCGCGCGCAATATCTCCGGGTACGCAGTTACGAAGCACGCCCTTATCGGGATGACGAAATGCCTCTCCAACGAATGGGCGCCGCTCGGGGTTACGGTCAACAACATCGCCCCCGGGTTCATCCAGACCGACATGCTGCGGTTGGCGGACCCCGGCGCCGTTACCGGGCGCATCCCCGCCGGCCGCATCGGCGAGCCCAGGGACGTTACCGGGGCGATGCTTTTCCTCGCTTCCGGAGAGAGCGACTATGTCACGGGCTCTACGATCATGGTGGACGGCGGCTGGCTGGGCAGATAAGCGCGGGCGGGGGGCCCCCGGAACGGCCGGACCTCCGTAAAGAAAAAACGCGGACAGGACAATACTATGAAAGAAGAAGTGAAGAACATCCAGAAGCAGCGCAGGCAGAGCCTGAAAGAGAACAAGCCGCTCGTCTATGAAAAAATACTGAAGATCGCGGACAGGATAAGCAAAGGCGAGTTCCTGCCTTTGATCGCGATAGCCTACGATACCGTCTGCAATTTGAAATGCAAGCATTGCTGCATAGATAATATGCGGTATGACGACCCGGTATTGACCATCGAGCATATCCGCAGCCTGGCGTCGAAATCCGATGAACTGGGGATCGCCCAGATGAACCTCGCCGGCGGCGAGCCGCTGATGTTCAAGGATTTCGACAGGCTGATCGAGGCCATAGGCCCGGACAAGTTCTATATCGGCCTCGACACCAACGGGCTGCTGATAAGCGAGGAAAAGGCCAGGCATCTGAAGAAGATCGGAGTGGACAAAGTAAAGATCAGCATCGACAGCATCGACGAGGCGGAGCATAACGATACCCGCAACGCGAACGTGTATAAAAAAGCGATCGAGGCCATTTTCACCGCCAGGAAGGCCGGGCTGCAGGCTATCATCAATACGGTAGCCACGAACGTGAACGTGCGGAGCGGCCAGATGGAGAAACTGGTGAAGTTCGGGCAGGAACACGACATCGACATAAACGTCCTCGTGCTCGTGGCGATGGGCAAGGTGGACGGGCGTACCGACCTTCAGATCTCCGCCGAGGATACCAAAACGATGCTGGACCTCCGCGATAAATACACGGTTTTTCACCGCGATATTTACGGGGGCTACGGCATCGAGGACGGCTGCAAGGCCGGCAATTTGAACATCTATATAACGAAGTACGGCGAAGTGTATCCCTGCTACGGGCTCCCGATCTCGTTCGGGAATATCATGACCGAGCGTCTCAAAGACATCCTGGCCAATATGGCGAGGATCAAATGGCTTAAAAACCCCCAGAAGCTGTGTTTATGCGCCGAGAACAAGGCCTTCGTGAACAAGTACCTCACAAAGACGTTCGGGCACAATAAGCCGGTCACCTGGAAAGAAGTGTTTACCGAAGAGGATTACGCGGATTGAGCCGCAAGCGCCGCCGGGACGCTCCTGCAAAAATGATCAGATATACGGAACTTAAATCCACCAACCGGCGCAAGCTCCTGGAGATACTGCCGCTGCGGAAGCCGTTCACGGTCCTTATCGAACCGTCCAGCCTCTGCAATTTCAGGTGCGTCCAGTGTTTCCAGGGCCTCAAGGCCGAGAGTTACTTTACCCGCAACCGCTCGAATATGCCGCTGCGGCGGTTCCGGAAGATAATCCGCCAATTGCAGGCCTGGGAAGGTCCCAAACTGAAAGTCCTGAAACTCAGCCTGTACGGCGAGCCGCTGCTCAATCCCGACTTTTGCGAAATGCTGAGGATCGCCCGGGAGGCGGATATCGCCGAACGGATCGAGACCACGACCAACGCTTCCCTGCTTACCCGCGCCATCGCGGAGAAGCTGGTGGAATACCGGCTGGACTACGCCAGGGTGTCCATTTACGCGGCCGGCCAGCGCAGGCATGAGAAGATAACCGGCGCCAGAACGGGGATCGGCGCTATACACGGGAACCTCCTGGCGCTTCAGGAAATTAAAAAGCGGCATAAGTCCGACAAGCCTTTCGTCAGCGCCAAGATGCTGGATACCTACGGCCCTGAGAACGACAGGTTCCTTAAACTGTACCGCGACGCCGCCGACGAGCTTTATATCGATAAGCCGCACAGCTGGATCAAGACCGGCGGCGCCGACTTCATGAAGAATTACTACCAGGAAGGCCTCGGCGCGGCGGTCAAAGACTTTAACCGGCACAGCACAAAACGTATCGCCTGCCCGATGCCGTTCACCACTATGGCGGTACGAAGCAACGGGGCGGTCTCGCCCTGCTGCGTGGACTTTATCGGCGGGACCAACCTTGGGAACGTCGACAAGCTCAGCCTGCGCGAGATCTGGTATTCGGACCGCTGGCTGGAGTTCCAGAAAATGCAGCTGCAGGACCGCAAACAGGAAAACCCTTCCTGCGCCCGGTGCGATGTTTACCTGAGCGACCACTATACCAGGGATAATATAGACGGTTTCCCTGTCGCCAGGCTGCGGGCAAAGAGATGAACGCTATGGAAAAAAAGATGATCAGCATCGTCAGCGGCTGCTACAACGAGGAAGGCAACCTGCGGGAATTCTACGACAGGGTGGTAAAGACCCTTTCCGCGTTCCCGCAGTATTCCTACGAGTTCATCATGGCGGACAACTGCTCCACCGACGGCAGCCGCGCTATCCTGAGGCAGCTCGCCGCGGAGGACAGGAACTTCAAGGTCATCTTCAATTCAAATAATTTCGGCCCTATCCGCTCCGGCTACAACGCCTTCCTGCAGGCTTCCGGCTCCGCCGTGGTGCCGCTGAGCGCCGACCTGCAGGACCCGCCGGAGCTGATCGCCGACTTCATCCGCAAATGGGAGGAGAATTACCAGGTGGTGATCGCGACCAAGCGGAAAAGCGAAGAAAACCCGGCGATGCTTTTTATCCGCCGCGCCTATTACAGGCTGCTCTCGAAGTTTTCCGATACCGACACTATCATCCCGAATTTCACCGGTTTCGGGCTTTACGACCGGAAATTCATGGACGCCCTGAAGCGCTACCCGGACCCCAACCCCTATTTCCGCGGTTTTGTCGGCGAGATAGGGTTCCGGCGGACCGAAATAGAATTCGTCCAGGGGCAGCGCAAACATGGCCGGTCGAAGCATAGCTTCCTCTCCCTCTACGACGTGGCGATGTCCGGTTTCGTCAACCATTCCAAGCTGCCGCTGCGCCTGGCTTCCTTCTCCGGCTTCGTCCTGGCCGGCGTCAGCCTGCTGATAGCGCTGGGCTACCTGGTCTACAAGCTGGTCTACTGGGACAGCTTCGTGCTGGGCCTGGCCCCGCTTGTGATCGGCGTCTTTTTCTTCTCCGCGGTACAGCTGATCTTCATCGGCATAGTGGGCGAATACGTGGGCGCGATCCTGACCCAGGTGAAGAACCACCCGCTGGCTATCGAAGACGAAAAAATTAATTTCGGGGAGAAGGGCCGCTAGTATGCCGACACAAGCCTGCAGGGTCTGCGGCGGCGCCCTTTTCGGGAAGCCGCTGCTGCATTACGGGAATATGCCGTCGTCGGCGCAGAACTTCCCGGACGCGGCATCGCTGGCCGGAGAGACCGGCGCCGGCCTCACGGTGCGCCAGTGCTCCTGCTGCGGCCTGGTGCAGCTGGAGAACGACCCGGTCCCCTATTACAAAGAAGTGATCCGGGCGGCGGCGGTCTCGCCGGTGCTCAGGGACCTCAAGACCAGGCAGTTCGCGGAGTTCATCCGGAAATATTCGCTGCGTGGAAAGAAGATAGTGGAGATAGGCTGCGGGCGGGGGGAATTCCTCGGCCTCCTGCCGCCGCTCGGCATAGACGCCTTCGGGCTGGAATATTCGGAGGCGGCCGTGCGGGACTGCTTAAAGGCGGGGCTTAAAGCCGGCAGGGGCTACCCCGACGCTGGAATGCCGCCGCTGGCGGAAGGCCCGTTCGACGCTTTCCTGCTCCTGATGTTCCTGGAGCATATGCCGGACCCGAATTCCGCGCTTAAGGCCCTCTCCGCCAACCTCAAAGAGGGGGCGGTCGGGCTGGTGGAAGTCCCGAATTTCGACATGCTGGTCCGCGCCAACTTGTTTTCCGAATTCATCGGGGACCACCTTCTGTATTTTACGCGCGAAACTTTCCTCACGGCGCTGAACCTCAACGGTTTCGAGGTCCTGGACTGCGCCGAGCTCCGGGACGGGTACGTGCTTTCCGCCGAGGTGCGGAAGCGGGCGCCCCTGGATCTTTCCGGCTTCACCGGGCGGCAGGCGGAAATAACCGCCGGGCTTAACGCTTTTCTCTCCCGCTTCGGCGAAAAAAAGGTCGCGGTCTGGGGCGCCGGCCACCAGGCGCTGGCGGTGCTCGCGCTGGCGGAACTGGGCGGCAAGGTCCGGTACGTAGTCGATTCGGCGCCGTTCAAACAGGGCAAATTCACGCCGGCCACCCACCTGCCGGTAGTTCCGCCCGACGCCCTCCGCTCCGACCCCGTGGAGGCCGTGATCGTCATGGCCGCCAGCTACTCCGACGAAGTGGCCGGGCTGCTGCGCCGCGATTTCCCGACCGGCCTGAAGGTCGCCATCCTCAGGGACCACGGCCTGGAAATCCCGGGCGCATGAAAAAGCTTCTCCAAAAATACCGCGACAACCGCGCCGAAGCCGACCGGGTCGTCCGCTTCGCGGTCACCGGGGTCTGGAACACGCTCTTCGGCATCCTGGCTTACGCCGCCCTGTATGAATGGCTGAAGGACAGCGTCAACTACCTGGTCCTGCTGGTCCCGGGGAATATCCTGGCCATCACCAACGCCTTCATCTGCCACAAGCTCTTCGTCTTCAGGACGTGCGGCGGGACTGCGCTGCTGGGTTTCGCGCTGATGTTCGTTCTGGTGGACGGCTTCGGGTTCAACCCGGTGGCGGCGCAGGTACTCTGCGTGCCTATCGCGGTGTCGCTGAGCTATATCAGCCACCGGAACTATTCCTTCAGAGCCCCGAAAAACAAAGCCGGCGTTTAGCGCCCGGCCGCGCGCTTCCTGTTCTCCAGGGCCGGCGGGAAACCCGGGGCTATGGCCAGGGCCCGGTCATAGTCCTCCACCGCGCGGGCCTTCACCCCTTTCAATAAATAAGCGTTGCCCCTGTTGAGGAACAGCCGGGGCTCGGCCGGATTTATCGCTATGGCCGCTCCGTAGTCGGCTATAGCCTTGTCGAACTCCTTCGTATCGGCGTAGAGCCGCGCCCTGTTGTTCAGGGCTTTCCAGTAGCGGGGGGAGAGCTCCAGGCAGCGGGTGAAATCCGGCAGGGCTTTTCCGTATTCCCCGGCGGCGGCGAAGGCGTTGCCCCGCCCGTAATAGCCCATGTATTCCCCGGGGTAGTTCTTCAGCACGTCCTCCCAGAGCGCCAGGCTGTTCTTCCAGACGGGGGCCCTCCGGGCCGAGGCATAGCCCAAAGCCAGGAAATGCGCGGCGACCAGCAGAACGACCAGCCGGCCCGGCAGCGAAACCGTTCCTTCCGGCCCCGTTCCGCGCGCCGCGCCGTAAAGCCAGAGAACGAATTCACCGTAAAGAAAGAACAGTCCCAGCGCGGGCAGGTAAACGTAGCGGTCGGCGGGGGGAGAGACTATCAGGGCCGGGAACAGGGTTGCCAGGAAAAAGCCGAGGCCGAAAAATATTTTTTTCCCGGCGCCCGGTCCCGCCGCGCCGCCGGGCTGGCGTTTTATGAGCTGCGCGGCCGCCAGGACCGAAAGCAGGAGCAGGGCCGGCAAAAAGACAGCGCCCGCCGATAAGACGGGGGCGGGGTAAAGGGCCGACAGCCTGACGGGCAGGAGAAGCTTCCGCGCGTAAAAAAAGGCGTTTCCGGCCATGGAGGCGGCACCGCCGAGAAGGCTTACCGGCCCGGCCCCGCCCTCCAGGAGAAAGCCGGAGGGCCCGGTGGAGAGGGTCAGGAGCGGGAGCGCTATGGCGAGATAAGGGACCTTTTCCAGCAGCAGCCTGGCGGTGAAAGCGCGGCCCCGGTAATGGTCGGCGAGCAGGAGGACCAGCGGCAGCACTACGGCGAAAGGCTTGGAGAGCACGGCGAGGAGGAAGAGAGCGAGGGAAGAAATGAAGGATTTTTTCGAATTGGTGTCCACGAACCTGAGATAAAAAATAAGGGTCCAGGAGGAGAAGAGGGCCCAGAGCAGCTCCTTCCGACCTGAGACCCAGGCCGCGGGCTCGACGTGGACCGGGTGGACGCCGAAAAGCAGGGCCGCGAGGAAGGCCGCGCCCCGGCGCGCCCCCAGCGCCGTCAGCAGCCAGTAAGCCGAAGCGCAGTTCGCAAGGTGGAGGGCCAGGCTGGTGAAGTGGAAAGGGAAAGGCTCCGGCCCGAAAAGGACGAATTCCAGTTTGTAGGTCAGGGTGGTGAGCGGGTGGTAATAACCCGGGGAAAAGGCCAGCGCGTCCAGCCAGGAGCCGCGGAGGGCCGGGTTAGAAAGGACGTACTGGACATCGTCCCAGTCCACGAAACCGTTCCCGAGAGCGGGGTAAAGGACGGCGAAAACCAGCAGGCAGAGGAGGGCCGGGAGGGGAACTTTCCCAAGCGCGGCCGCCGCCCGGGCCCCTATACGGGACAGGGGGGGCATAGGCGCGTCTCCGGTCTGGTCTTTTCTCTGCATAAGCGGTGTGAGTATCTTACAAAAAAGCCGCCGCTCCCCGAAATGGCCGGCGCGCGGGGAAATGCGGGGCTTGTAACCCCCGCTTAATATATTTATAATAATTGGGCATGCCTCCGCCTAAAGGTCTTCAGCGCAAACGGAACTTGAGGGAGATCCTCATTGAGGATAAACTCATACCCGAGGAGCAGCTGAAGGCCGCCGAGGAAACCGCCAAAAAAGAGAATAAGAACCTCCAGCAGGTCCTGCTCGACATGAAGCTCATCCCCGAGCTCAACCTGCTGAAGCTCCTGGCCGACGAATGGAGCTTCAAGGCCGTGGACCTCACCAAGCTGGAGCCCGCGCCCGAAGTGGTGCAGCTGCTCTCCGAAAGCATCGCTCGCAAACAATTCTGCGTCCCTTTCTCCCGCAAGGACAATGTCCTCTTCCTGGCCATGGCCGACCCCAGGGACTTCCTGATCGTGGAGGACATAGGCCTGCGCACCGGTTTCGACGTGCAGCCTTACCTGGCGCTCGCCCCCTGGATCATCAAGGTCCTGGACGTGGTTTACGCCAAGGAAAGCAGCGCGCAGGTGGACCAGCTGGTGGAATCCGTACAGGCTTCCCAGGCCCTTCCCGCCGAAGAAGGGAGCTTCTCGCTCGCGGCGGAGGCCGAGAAGAAGGATATCAGCGAGATAGAGGCCGGCGCCCCCGAGGTGGAAAAGCTGGTGAACGCCATCATCCTGGGAGCGCTCAATACCAAGGCTTCCGACATCCATATAGAGCCCTTCGAGGACCCGAACGGCAAAACCTCGAAGGTCATGATCCGCTACCGCGTGGACGGCATGCTGCGCCCGGCTTCCTTCAGCATCCCCTGGGCTTTCCGCCAGGCCATCACCGCCAAGATCAAGATCATGTCCAACTCGATGAACATCACGGAGCGGCGCATCCCGCAGAGCGGGCGCATCCAGATCATCGCCAAGGGCAACCCGATAGAGTTCCGCGTCGAGATGGTGCCCACGGTGTTCGGCGAGTCCTGCGTCATGCGTATCCTGGACCGCGCCTCGGTGCGCGTGGACATCAAGATCATGGGCTTCCTGCCCGACACCGAAGCCAAGCTGCTGCAGCAGTTCCAGGGCATCGGCGGCAAGAAGAACTTCGGCCTGGTGCTGGTCTGCGGCCCCACCGGCTCCGGTAAATCCACCACGCTTTACGCCTGCCTCAACCACGTCAACCGCCCCGACATCAAGATCATCACCGCCGAGAACCCGGTGGAATACAATATCGACGGCATCGTGCAGGTCCCGGTCAACCCCGACGTGAAGCTGGGCGAGGGGAAGAAGTTCGACTTCGCCTCGGCGCTGCGCTCCTTCATGCGCCTCGACCCCGACGTCATCATGGTCGGCGAGATCCGCGACGAAGAGACCGCGCATATCGCGCTGGAAGCCGCCATGACCGGCCACCTGGTCTTCTCCACCATCCATACCAACGACGCCCCGTCGGCGCTCGAGCGCCTCACCCAGATGGGCCTCCCGCGCTTCGTCGTGGCGAACACCATGAAGGCCGTGCTGGCCCAGCGCCTCGCCCGCCGCCTCTGCAAGGACTGCAAGGTGGAGGCCGACCCCAGTCCCGAAGAGCTGGCCGTTTTCGAAGCCAACGGCGTGAAGGTCAAGCCCGGGGCCAAGATCTTCCGCGCCAAAGGCTGCGACGTCTGCAAAGGTTCAGGTTTCAAGGGCCGCTGCGGTATGCACGAGCTGCTGATCCTTAACGACGAGATCAGGCTGCAGCTCCTGAAAGACCCTTCGGCCATCCCGGTGAAAGAGATCGCCATGAAGAACGGGATGCGCACCATAGCCATGGACGGCCTCGAGAAAGTCCTGCTCGGGCTCACTACGGTCAAGGAAGTGCTCGGCGGCGCGGCCGAGAAAGAGTAAAGAGGAACGGTAATGTCCAAGAAAATATTTTGCTTCACCCTCGCTTCGCTGCTCGGGCTTTCCTGCGCCTCCGCGGCGAACTACGATAATTTCCGCAACCTGGCCCCCGGGGCCCTCAAGCCTTTCGCGCGCGACATAGGGAGCCTGCTCGGCTCCGGCTCCAACCAGACGGCCCGGCCGCTGGGCTTCGCCGGCTTCGATATCGGCGTGCGCGGCGTGGCCCAGTTCAACCCGTCCCGGGGCAATACCGTCCTCAAGAAGAACAATATGTTCGGGCTGGGCGTGGTCCAGGCCGAGATCGGCATGCCCTACCGCATCGACGGCTTCGTGCGCGGGGGGGCTTTCGAGGGCATCTCGATGGCCGGCGGCGGGCTGCGCTACGGCCTCTGGAATATCTCCGACGAGAAATACAAGATCAACGCGATGCTGGTCGGCATGGCCAATATGGCCACGCACAGGTATTTCTACGCCATCCATTTCAATACCGGCCTGGTGCTCTCCATCAACGTCCCCGTGGTGGCGCCGTACATCGGGGTGGCCCATGATTTCACGCGGTTCCAGGCCCAGGGGGTCAACGACGCCTCCCTGGCAGGCAAAAAGGTTTCGGTCTCGGCCGCCCGGTTCACGGCCGGCATGCGGCTCAAGCTTAAACTGGGTTATCTAGCCGGCGGGATCACCTACACCCATGACAGGTCGCTCGTGAACGCCAGCGCCGGCTTCCGGTTCTAAGCCCCCGCGGTCCCGCGAAAAGGAACGCCCCGCTTTGCGGCGGGGCGTTCCTTTTTAATTCCAGTGCGCTTCCCTAGCCCTTATATTTATCTTTGAATTCCCTGCGCATCTCGCGGTCTATATCGCGCTTCTTTATGGATTCGTGCTTGTCGGCGGCTTTCTTGCCTTTGGCGAGGCCCAGCAGCACCTTGGCCCAGCCGTTCTTGAAGTAGAGCTCCAGGGCGACCAGGGTCAGGCCCTTTATGGTCAGCGCCCCGGTGAGGCGCTTTATCTCCTGGCGCTTGAGCAGCAGTTTCCTGGTGCGGACCGGGTCTATTTCCTTCTGGGTATTGAAAGCGTAGGGCGTGATGTGCAGGCCGTAAAGGTAGAGGCCGTCCTTCTCCGCCCTGGCGAAGGCCGAGGTCAGGGTCGCCTGCTTGAGCCGCAGCGACTTGACTTCAGGCCCCTCGAGGGCCAGGCCGGCCTCGTAGGTTTCGGTTATGAGGTAGTCGTGCCGCGCCCTGCGGTTGGTCGCCACCTGTTCCGTTTTTTCCTTCTTTTCCTCTTTCGCCATTGTGTTCATCTTACCAAATATCCTAAAATGATAATACCGCCGTATCCGTACTCCCGGCGGGCGCAGCGATTGGAGAGGTGGCCGAGCGGTTGAAGGCGCAGACCTGGAAAGTCTGTATACTCGCAAGGGTATCAAGGGTTCGAATCCCTTCCTCTCCGCCATTTTTACTAAGTAAAAATGGCGCGGTGTCCGCAGCGACGCAGGACAGCGTAGTCCGCTCCGTACTATTTACGGAATAAGGATCCCCGAAAGGGGATTTTTTATTGACAAGAAAGTTGTAGTTATATATATTAATACAAACCCCTGGGGCATCATCTATATATCATCCATAGGGGGGAGTTCAAGTTAAGTCAAGGAGAAAGTACAATAATGAAAAATAACAAAAAGGGCTTCACCCTGATAGAGCTGATGATCGTCGTCGCCATTATCGGTATCCTGGCTGCCATCGCCATCCCGAAATTCGCCGACCTCATCAACAAGGCCAAGGAAGGTTCCACGAAAGGCGCGCTTTCCTCGGTCCGCAGCGCCATACAGGTGTACTACGGCGACAACGAAGGCTGGTTCCCGGCCGACTCCCTCGCCTGCGTTACGCTTAACGCCAAATACATCGCCGAAATACCGCTGGCCAAGATGCCCGGTACCGGCCACGGCGACAGCCGCACCGTGTCCCCCGTCAGCGGCGGCGCGCTTGCCGACGCTGCCGGCTGGTTCTACTACAACGACACCACTGCCGCCACCACCTGGGGCAACTTCGTTGTCAGCTGCACCCATGAGGACATAAAAGGCCGCGGCGACTCCGCCGTCACCACGCAGTGGTCCACCTTCTAATCGAAGGACAGACCTTAAAAACCCCGCGCTTAACGGCGCGGGGTTTTTTTATTTTATAGAATATCGCTATGCTTATAGTCCTTACCGCTTTCGCGCTGGGCCTGCTCCTGGGCAGTTTCCTCAATGTCTGCATCGCCAGGCTCCCGAAGGACGAGTCCATAGTCTTCCCGCCCTCTCGCTGTCCCAAATGCCTTGGCCCTATCAAGTTCTATGACAATATCCCGGTCCTGAGCTTTATCCTCCTGGGCGGCCGCTGCCGCACCTGCGGGGCGCCGATCTCTTATAAATATCCCTTTATAGAGCTGCTCACCGGGACTTTGACCGCCCTGCTGGCTTTCAAATGGTGGGGCAACCCGGCCTGGCTCGGGATCAGCGTCGCTGCCGCCTATGTCCTGATAGTGGTAAGCGTGATAGATTTCGAGACCATGCTTATCTCGGACGCTTTTTCGCTGGCGCTTTTCATCCTCGGCATCGCCGGCAGTTCCTTTAACCCTTATTTCCAGGGCGGCTGGGCCGAGAGTCTGGCCTCTTCGGCCATCGGCGCGGCGGCCGGCGGCGGGTTCATCTGGGGCCTGGCCCTGCTGGGCAAGAAGATCTACAAGAAGGACGCGGTGGGGGAGGGGGATATCTTCCTGATGGGCGGCATAGGCGCGCTTTGCGGCTGGCAGGGGGTTTTTACGGCCGTGGTCATGGCTTCTTTCTTCGGGTCGGTGTACGGGGTCAGCCTGCTGCTGCTCAAGCGCGCCGACCGGATGTCGCATATGCCCTTCGGGCCTTTCCTGGCGCTGGGCGCGGTGATCAACCTCTATTCGCTGGTCAGGCCCGAGGATTTTTTCATCGTTCTTCCGTTCTGAACGGCGCTCGATTTCTGCCGGCGGGGATTATTTTGCTATAATCTATCTTCGGCAGTTTATGTTCTTTAAATGATGGTTGGGTGACTGAGCGGTCAAAAGTAACGGTCTGTAAAACCGTCGGGCTACGCCCTACGAAGGTTCGAATCCTTCCCCAACCATACTTATTGCCAGAAAATGTTTTATGCGCGGGTGGCGGAACTGGCAGACGCGCACGGCTCAGGACCGTGTGACCGAAAGGTCTTATGGGTTCAACTCCCTTCCCGCGCATTAATTTAAATCGGCCGTTCGCTTCAGCGAACGGCCTTTT
>Ga0209212_1006381_pt1 | contig 13518 bp, 15 predicted proteins | sample RifGroC2_FD_183996 | JGI IMG/M metagenome (GOLD analysis project Ga0209212, IMG submission 183996) | Groundwater microbial communities from Rifle, Colorado, USA - Groundwater C2 (SPAdes) (version 2) | ecosystem: Environmental > Aquatic > Deep subsurface > Groundwater | place: Rifle, Colorado... | reverse complement strand
AAGGTTCGTTAGGTTTCTTGGGTTTACACAGCTAACACAAGAAACTTGAAAACTTAATAAACACAAGAAACCCCAATTGTCTGTGTAATCTGTGAAATCTGTGGTTACGTACCGCCTTTTTGCCTGTGTCTCTACCTCACCAATAACTACCAGGTGAATCTTCTTGCTACTTTTTTGGCACAGAATTTGATATGTTTTCAATAATGCCAAAAACTTGTCTTTTTGTTCAGCATTAGTTCATCAATGTTAAATAAACGGTGAAAAATATGGCGGAAACGAATGACAAAACCAAATTTCTTTCAATCCAGGTTTCTGATGACCATATGAAGGTCTATTTAACGGTAAAACCAGTTGCCCAGGAAGACATCGATATCAACTCAGATGATGTATTGAAAATCCTGCAATCAAAAAATGTTTCTTTTGGAATAAACGAAGAAGCTATAAAGAATACCCTGAATAAGGTCAAACAGGAAAATATTTCCATGGAAAACGTGCTTATAGCCGAAGGAAACCAGGCGGTTAATGGTGAAGACGGTAGACTTGAATTTATGTTTAATATATCTAAAAAAATCAAACCACACGAAGATGCTCATGGTAAAGTAGATTTCCATGAATTGAGTATAGTCGAAAATGTTGAGAAAGGACAACCCCTGGTTAAACTAATAGACCCTAACCCAGGAAAACCTGGAAAAGATGTATATGGAAAAACGGTTAACCCTGTACCTGGAAAACCAAGTGCACTCCCAATCGGAGAGAATACAAAAGTATCGGATAAGGACGCAAAATTGTTGCTATCTAACCTCGATGGGATTGTGAAATACGCCGGTGGTCTTGTTTCTGTAAAGTCTTGTTATGCAGTTGAAAAGGACGTTGATTTTAGCGTAGGAAATATTACGAGTAAAGGGGCTATACTTGTTAAAGGAAATGTAAGGAGTGGGTTTGTTTTAGATGCTGTGGGAGATATAGAGGTTTGGGGTACGGTAGAAGATTCTATTGTGAAATCAAAGGGTAACGTTTTAGTAAAGGGCGGTTTTATTGGATCAGGTAAAGGAAAAATTGAAGCAGAGGGGGATGTAACAATATACTTTGCCAGGAATCAAATAATTGTGGCAAATAATGTGAAAATATCACGAGAGGCTGTGGATTGTACAATTTATGCTAAAAATACCGTTAAGGTAAGCGGAGATAAGATATCTATCGGGGGTGGAATAACAACTGCGGGAACAATGATTGAAGTCGAATCTTTGGGAAGCCAAAACGAGGTTCATACTGACGTAGAAGTAGGAATTAACTATGTTGCGCACGAAAGCCAAATGAATACCAGAAAAGAAAAAAACGGCCTAAAAGCTGTTCTGAAAACTGTTGATAAGGAACTTAATACACTCCATGCAATTCAGAAGGCAAAGGGAGAACTTCCTGCACAGTACACAACTACCTTTGATCACCTTCTTTCCCGAAGGGAAGAGTTAGTGAAAAAATTAAAAGATCTTGCGAGCATAGAAATTTTACCTGTTAATGAAGGTGCAAAAGTAGTAGTCAATAAGGTTGTTCATCCGGGAGTAGAGATTACGATTGGAGAATCAACAATGACCATTCTTGAAGAATGTAAAAAAACAACATTCTATTTGACAGGAGATGAGATTAAAATAAAAACATGAATGTGCCTGTTCATAAATTATCAACACAAAAAATTATCTCATGACCAATGTAATAATTAGGCATGTCAATAAGCACGATGTGGATGCGTGTTATACCATTGAGTCTGTCTGTTATACTACTGATGCCGCAACAAGGGAATAAATTCAAAAACGCATAGAACTGTATCCAGACGGATTTCTGGTTGCTGAATTAAAGGGTCAGATCGTTGGTATGATTAACAGCGGGTCAACAAACAGGGATGATATAACGGACGAGGCATTTAAAGACATGGTGGGTCATGAGAAAAACGGGAAAAATATCGTCATCTTTTCTTTAGCTGTATTGCCTGATTATCAAGGGAATGGAGTTTCTAAAAAACTCATGTCAAGATTTATTGAGGTATCGAAGGCATTAAAAAAGCAGAAGATTCTCTTGATTTGTAAATCTAACTTAATTCCGTACTATCAAAAATACGGTTTTTTCTACGGTGGAAAGTCAACATCGACACTCGGCGGCTTTGAGTGGTATGAGATGTACTTGCCTTTGGGTGTTTAAATTCTTCAAATAATCACAGAGACCACAATAATATTAGAGGTTGTGGCGTGTATCTTCGTTATCGGGCACGCGTCAGTGTGCCCTGACAAGATGTCTTGATGGTTTATAAAATTGCCCAAGATTTAATTTACAAAGGAGCTGCTGTACCCTGCTACCTTTTGCACAATAGAACCAATTGAGTCAATAGTGGAGACACATCCAAAAAAAGACGCGGTTTGTTTGTTTTCTGCCAGCCATTCCACATAAACGGAATCATCTGATTGATTGAATGCCACATTTGCATAATTCGCCAACGGATTAAACAAAAATTTTATTTGAGCCAAATTTACCCCTTTATTACATAGCTGATCAATGGTAGATTCGAGGCTCTCATCATGAGTGGCAATTATGACAAATTCAAGATCTTTCAGTTGATATGGATATATGTCGTAATGTTGTATCCTCGTTAGCAATTTTTCCAGAAAATTTGTTTTTTTCCCCCACAACAATAATACATATTTCGCAATCATAGAATTTTGGTAAATTTCATCAGTTGGACCAATATGGACAAGATATCCGAATTTATTTGGATAATAGATGATAATTGAAGTGCATGGTCCGACTCCTTTTGTTTCAAGCACTTCCCCTGATCTTGCCATACAGAATTCATTCATATCTACCCTTTTACCTCCTAAATTATTTCTAACTTCCCTTTGGGGTGTATAAATATTTTGGGCTATGTTAGAATAATGTTCAACTATTTTGGGGAGGTAATATCTTTTATATTTTTGATAATGAATAGAAACAACTTCGTCCTCATCTATTTCAGCAATGATAATCCACGAGTGCCCAAAAATATCAAACGGTTCGAAAGAACTGATCACTTTTACACCCCTGTAATCGTCTATTATCGTCCTTCCCGATTCGTTGGCAAACGCCATCCTGACGGCATCTGTATCCACCCTGAGTTTTAAAATAGAGCTATCTTCAATAAACCTTGAATCGGTTAACATCAATTTGTCTTTATTGACAAGGTAGACTTCACCAGTCCTCCCGAGACCTTTCTGATCCGATAATATAGCGTTGATTTTGTTAATGGGAAATTGGAGCACAAGCCAACCAAGAACCATATTGTTTTCCTGCATCGGTATAACAAAAAAAGCCGCGGGTTCTTCTGAAGGGGGATAGAATTCATAATCCACAAATTCCCTATCGGGATAATTTTTCATGTGTTTTGCTAATTCTGTATTAGAGAACTTGCCGGTAAAAAGGTTTGTATGGTAATCTGCTTCGTGTTTAATGCTGTGAAATACAAAACCATTATTATCGATGAAAAGCATATCATAAAAATCTCCGTATTTATTAACAAATTGTACATCTGTTTCATACTCTAATCTGTACAGTGATGAAGTATCAGCCCTCGTAACATCCGAAGCGTAATATTCTCTCATAACATTGAAGCACCGTAACATGGTATTGTCTTTATTGGCATTATTGGCAATTTGTTTTATTTTGTTAAAATAATCAATGATTTGATTCTTTTTCGCTATTTTGATTCCATCCAGAATTTTGAAATACGCATCTATAGAATCACGTTGTCGAGATTGCGTACAATCAAAAGAGGCTAGAAGTAAAACGATGCACACTACCGAATACGAAATACTATTAATTTTACTGAAACGATTCATCAACAGAGATTTCAATGGTATTTCCTTCCATATTTTATCTGAGAAACCAGGGTAATCTGTGGTTTTCAACAGTTATTTTAATGCTCAATTCAAGATGTAGAAGTTGTTATCTTATAATTAAAATAGACAAACTGTCAAGACCTCATTTACCTTATCAAGCATAATCGCTTCTTACTCTATTTACTCTTGGTGAAACTATGAAATGTGTTTGTTTCCAGGATAAACTTGACAAATATTGATTTGAGTCTTATAATCCCAACATGCCTGAGATTGAAGAATTAGAACATATCATTTGCGTTAAGGAAATAAGTTTCTTTGAATATACATAGAAATTATAAACAATTGAAAGCCAGGTAGCATGAATTATACCTTTGCCCCGTGGCTTTTAATCCGTCAACCCCACATCAACCTTGCATAATCAACTATCAAATCAAAAATTACCTGGCAAACTATGAGCAAACTATTTGAAAAAATAAATATCGGCCAGATGACGTTGAAAAACAGAATAATCATGTCTGCCATGGACCTGGGGTTTACTTCAGATGGCGCCATTAACGACCGGATTATCAACTTTTATATTGAACGGGCAAAAGGGGGGGCAGGTCTTATTGTTGTTGGTGGTTGTTATCCTGAAATGAATGGTAAAGTATGGAAGAGCATCATCGGGCTGGATAAAGATGAATTTATCCCCGGATTAAAAAGATTAACCGATGCAATCCATCAGTATGACGTTCGTGTGGCTGCCCAACTCCTTCACGCAGGCAGAAGCGCCTCGTCTTTTTTCACAAAAATGCAACCAGTCGCACCCTCTGCAGTAACATACAGAAGTATTAAACAAGAACCCCGCGCCCTGACAATTCCGGAGATCAAAACAGTCATTGATAATTATGTCAGCGCCACACTCCGCGCAAAGAAGGCAGGTTTTGATGCCGTCGAGCTTCATGGCGGGATGGGGTATCTTATCAATCAGTTCCTCTCCAAGACAACGAACAAACGCGACGATGAATACGGTGGAAGTCTTGAAAATAGAACTCGTTTTGCGAAGGAAATGATTCTGGCAATAAGAGAAACTGTTGGGAAGGATTATCCCATCATCTTTAGAATGTCAGGCGATGATCTCGTAGAGGAAGGGCTCAAGATAAATGAAAGTATTGAAATTGCTAAAATATTGGAACAGGCGGGCGCTGACGCCTTTAACGTCTCTCCCGGCTGGCATGAAAGCAAGACCCCAATTATGTTGATGTCCATTCCACGGATGGCTTATGCATATCTTTCTGCAAAGGTTAAATCTCAGGTAACAGTTCCCGTAATTGCTTCGGTAAGGATAAACAATCTTAAATTGGCAGAAGAAATATTAGACAATGAACAGGTAGACATGGTGTCAATCGGTAGACCGTTGATTGTTGATCCCGAACTGCCGAGTAAATTTAAAAACGGGCAGTTTGATGATATCAGGACGTGTATTGCCTGCAATCAAGGGTGTTTTGATTCCCTGCTCAATTTTAAACCAATCGCCTGTACTTATAATGCAATGGTGGGACATGAAGGTGAATATAAGATAACCAAAGCGGGTAAATCGAAAAAGATTGTGGTTGTGGGCGGTGGACCCGGTGGTATGGAGGCCGCTCGTGTCCTGGCATTGAGGGGGCACAATGTGACGCTGTACGAAAAGAATAATCAACTGGGTGGGCAATTGCGATATGCCTATATTCCTCCTGGACGTGAAGAAATACAAAACGTCATAACATATTTAGAACGGCAGATATCAAAACTCAAAGTAAACATAAAAACGGGCAAAGAGGCAGATTTACAGATGTTAGAAAAAGAACGCCCTGATGCAGTAATTATAGCTACAGGTGGACAACCGATAATGCTCAACCTCCCGGGAATAAACGGAGAAAATGTTTATATTGCCAGTGATGTACTGGAAGGAAAAGCATCACTAGGAAGAGAGGTTGTCATCATTGGCGGTGGAACGGTTGGATGCGAGGTAGCCTTGTATGTGGCCAAACAGGGTGCAATGAGACCGGAGGTCGCTTGTTTTCTCCTGAAACATAAGGTGCTTGATGCAACAGACGTTGTTGAATATACCTCGAGGGGAAACAGAAATATCACCCTTTTAGAAATGAAAAGAAAGGTTGGCGGAGGATTTGGTTTCTCCACTCGATGGGTTATTCTCGATGAATTAAAAAATGCAGGGGTAAAAGAAATAACGGAAGTAAAGGTAAAAGAAATTACAAACAACCACAGCGAAAACGGACAAATAAATAGGGGGGTGGTGTATGAAAAAGACGGTCAGGAACACTTTATCAAGGCAGACACCGTTATCGTTGCCGTAGGATACAGCCCCAACAACGAACTCCATAAGCAGGTGGAAGGAAAATTTCCAGAGACATACTTTATCGGCGATTGTGTCAAGGTGCGTACCGCACTTGAAGCTATCCATGAAGGTTTTCAAGTAGCATTAAAGATATAGAAGCATGACAAATTTAAGTAAGTATACAGAAGAGTTGTTTAGAGACATGTATTGGAAAGAATTAGATCGTAGGGACAAGATAAATTCAAGTCTTTCCTTACCTGCCGGAATTTTGACAGTACTTGCAGGTGTAGGGACATATTATATGCAGCATTTTCCACCTCCCCAATGGGAACCTTGGACTGTCTCTTTTATCGCTCTTTCTATGTCGCTATATATAAGTTTTGTATTTGCTGTATATTGTTTTTTTCGTGCTTATCTTGGATATGCTTATGGGTATATACCAAATTCTGAAGAAATTGATCGGTATATATTGGACCTTAAGAATTATTATGAGTCTATCAAAGAATCGGATATAGAGGTAAAGATAGAAAATGATATTCGGCTCTTTCTTACGTCGGAATATAGCAAGTATAGTGCGATCAATACACAGAACAACGATGAGAAATCTAAATATCTACATCACTCAAATGTAGCGGTTTTCATTTCGATAGTAGTTTTGTTTCTCAGTTTATTTCCTTTTTATATGGTTTATCATTCAACTTCTGAAATACTGAAGGTTGAACTGGTAAACAAAAAGTGAGGAGAAAAAAAATGCGGGAAGAAAAACCTAGACCACAGCAACCACAGCCACAGCAGCCACAGCAACCACAGAAGCCAACACCTCCGACTGGAAGGCTCATAAAAGAAGGCGCAGCTCCTTCAAGGAAGAAGCAGTCACAAGATCGCTCAATTAGAGGTATTTAAGCTGATCGGGAAGTTATTAAATAAAGGACAGCGATACTTTATACAGGGTTTTTGAACAATGAAAGACATCCGCATGAATCGTGGTGATAACTCCGGTTATAACCACATCGAATTTGAAGAGATTTCTGGAGATAATGGCAAGGCCGTTGGCATTATTTACATGAAAAAACCGCCGCGAAACTCCTTAGGTTCATGGCTTCTCGACGCCATCTACGATAAAATGGATCAATACGAGGGTGATGATAAAATCGGTGCCATCATCATTGCCAGCAAACTCAGGGGAGTCTTCAGCGACGGCGCTGACCGTGACGAACTCTTCGGCTCGTGGATATCGGGGCTGGTGGCCGAAAAAAACTATGAACGATTCCACCGTGCCCATGAGATGTTCGTAGAAATCGAAAATTGTAAGAAACCCGTTATAGCGGCTATAAATGGTGTCACCATCGGCGCTGGTCTGGAACTCGCCATGCTATGTGACCTGCGTATTGCATCCGAACTATCCTTCTTTAGCCTTCCGGAAGCAAAGCTTGAACTCAGCATCATTCCAGGCCTGGGTGGCACGCAGCGTCTGCCACGCTATATCGGCACTGCCCGCGCCAAGGAGATGCTGTTCCTGGGCAAGATGATCCGCGCCGAGACGGCTTTGGAGTGGGGCCTTATCAATCAAATTTCACCACATAAAGAAGTATTAAATCAGGCCATTGACACGGCAAAGACTTTATTGGAACGGGATGCAAGGGCGCTCAAGGAAATGAAGAAGTGTATTAATTATGCCGTAGAAAATGACATTTTGAAGGGTATCGAATACGAAGTAGGTCTCTTTGCTGAGATGATGCGATTAAAGCTAGCAAGTAAGGCATCAGAGAAATAAGATACACTAAAACCACAGATTGCATAGATTTCTCAGATTCTATTCCTCCTATTTTCATAACACTCCCGATATTTTTTGCCTTGCATTTCAAAATTCATTCCTATACTATACCACGAAAATAATTTATAAATTTGTAACTGGAAACAACTATTAAGGAGGAATATTACGTGGAATTTAAAGATAAGGTAGCAATTATTACGGGTGGCACAAGAGGCATAGGACGGGCAATAGCGCTGGAATTGGCGAAGAACGGTTGCAATATTGTCTTTAATTACAGTAAAAGCGCCGATGCAGCTAATACACTGGTAACGGAAATTGAATCCATGGGCGCGAAAGCCCTCTCTTTTCAAGTAAATGCAGCCAGTTTTGAGGGCGCAAAGAATATGGCGAAAGAGGTCAAGGAAAAGTTTGGAAAAATTGACTTCCTCGTAAATAATGCCGGTATTACCCGTGATAAACTCCTGGCCTTAATGGCAGAGAACGATTGGGATGACGTCATCAATACCAATCTCAAAAGTGTTTATAATTTTTCTAAGGCAGTTATTACCCAGATGATCAAGCAAAAGGCTGGCAGTATCCTGAATATAACCTCCGTAAGTGGAATAATCGGAATGGCTGGCCAGGTCAACTATTCTTCCTCGAAGGCAGGCATGATCGGTTTTACCAAGGCGCTTGCAAAGGAGGTCGGAAAGGTAAACGTTACCGTAAACGCCATTGCCTGCGGTTTTATTGAAACAGACATGACGGCTGTGCTGCCCCAGGAATACAAAGATAAGGTAATCGAGATGATTCCCGTGAGAAGATTTGGTAAGGTCGAAGATGTTGCCAAAACAGCCGTATTCCTGTTATCTGACAATGCCAGATATATTACCGGGCATGTGATTAACGTAGATGGCGGTTTAGCAATATAAGAACTTTTACAATAAGGAAAGGTAAAAGCCATGTTATTTCTCTTAAAAGTCGAAGTAAAACAAATGCCCCAGATGCCTGTAAAGGACTTTTTGGGTTATGTGATACGTGAGTGGGAATATTTTTCACGATTCCAGCGACGCGGTAAGATATTGGCAGGTGGAAAGCTTTCGGGTCGGCGAGGAGCTGCCGCTATTATTGATGCTGAGTCCAACGAAGAAATGGAAGAAATCGTTTCAAAACTCCCCCTCTTCCCCTTTTTTACCGATATCGAGATTACGCCCCTTGTGCCAATGGAAAAGGCATTACTGGATACCAAGAGAATACATTCACTCATGAAATAGAATTTATCAATCACAGCAGTTATTGCCTCATTCGTGGTCACGATAGCATCCTCGTTATCGAGTGTGGCCCAACATTTATTTTTACCTTTATTCTATTTTTACCAATTTCAACGCTGGTTTCGGCTTAAAACGAACCAACTTATTGCTGTATTGTTTTTGTACCTCTTGGATATGCTCATAATATTTTTGAGGATCATTCTGACACTCTGCTTCAATCTCATGTCTAATTCTGCGAATTTCTTTTAGAATTGGTTCTTGATTCATGTTAACCCTCCATAAGTTCTTCTGGAGTACAAATTATTGGTGTTCTGATTCCTTGCCCTGCGTTAACCTCTTCAATCAACCTCTTAATACGACCATTGACGATATGTATGCAGTTCCACGAAACTATAAAATCTATTCCGTTTACAGCATAATATCCAAAGAAATATCGATCAGCGCTGCGAATGGTCGGTGTGATGGAATATGCCGAATAATTTTTTTATGGTCTCCACATACCGGTATCCGCCGCCGTTCTTTGCCTCTTGTTTGGCTACCTTTGCGGGATGATGGAGGAGTTTGTTGATGGTGCGTTCCATGGTATATATGACCTGTTCCCAGTCTCCATTGTCTAAGTTCTTTAACTTGGGTTTTAAGCGATCCAGTTCTTCTTTTCCAATAGTGTGGAAATGATTGCGTAGGTGGGTAATCGCCGGTTCTATTTTCATTTCCTCAAGCCGCGCCATAAAGTGCTCTACCTCTTCTTCAATGAGGACACGGCATTTTTCTACCTCTTTGTTTCGTTCGTCAATATTCTGGCTTACCATAGATTGGAGGTCGTCAATGTTATAGAGATACACGTTGTCAATGTTGGCTACCTCCGGTTCAATATCCCTGGGAACGGCAATATCAATAAGGAACATGGGATTCCCTCTCCGATGTTTGATGGCTTCCTTCACCTGATCGGCATGGATTACATAGTGGGGGGCAGACGTGGAACTAATAACGATATCGGCTTTTTCGAGATATTCGCCAAGCAATTCATATTTGATAGCCTGACCATGATATTCGTTGGCGAGTTCCTCTGCACGCTCATAGGTACGATTCGCCACGATAAAGGTACGCGCACCTTCCTCATAAAGATGCTTGAGTAGAAGTTCACACATTTCACCAGCGCCCACGACAAGGACAATCTTGCCGGTAAAATCCTGGAATATTTTTTCAGCGAACTCCACGGCTACGGAGCTGATGGAAACCTTACGCTTGCCGATGGACGTCCTGGTATGCACGATCTTGGCGGCGTTGAGCGCCTGCTGAAAAAGCTGGTTTAAAACCTTTCCCGTAGCCTCTTCCATGGCAGCCGTCGTGTAAGCCTCTTTGACCTGTGAAAGGATTTGCGATTCTCCGAGCACCATAGAATCAAGGCTGGATGTCACAAAGAAAAGATGGTTCACTGCACGATCATCTTTATAGTGATACATATAGGGAGAAAAGGTATTTAGCTCAATCTTATGAAAGTCGGCAAGAAACGAAAAAACATCTTCGACCTTAATAGCGCCGTCCTGCGATGATATGTATAGTTCGACGCGGTTACAGGTTGATAAAATAACAATCTCTGCGTTTTGGTCTTGATATTTCTGGGAAAATAGAGATAAGGCGGCATTGATACTATTGGGATTAAAAGCGAGTTTTTCCCTGACCTCTACCGGCGCTGACTTATGATTCAATCCTACAATAATAATACTCATAATCTAATCCTTAGCTCAATCAAGCCGAAACAAAAACGTATAAAGTGTCACTGAACATTCAACAACTCAGTATGCGTTTGTTCGCTCACCCGCTGAAAGGCATGTTTTGACCCCATAAAGAAGGTGCCGATAAAGGTAAAGAGTACCAGGCAAAAACCCACAATGGTCAAGCATGCAATCTTGGTTCCGTGAAATGATGCGATCAGACGCATGTGCAGCAATGCCGCATATATCAACCAGGTTGCCAATCCCAAAATAACCTTATAATCAAGATACCACATCTCACCCAAAACATTTTGTGTCTTTACCCAAAATGCGCCAAATACAAGGCCGAGGGTAAGGAGTGGAAAGCCAAATGAAATCGTCTTCCACATCAATTTGTCAATCCCTTCCAGCGAAGGCAATTTGTTAAAAAGAGAACCAAACAGTTTGTGTTTCAATTGCCTCTGTTGAGTTAAATACATAATGCTTAGACTAAATGATATAGTAAAGGCGGCATATCCCACAAATATGGGAATAATATGCGCTATGAGCCAAAAATTCTGAAGGCTTACGGTAATTAACAGATTTCCTCCGTCAAACGTAAGAGCCCATATTGAAAGCGCAGTAACAACAGGCAATAAAAATGTATCTAAAGATGGCAGCTTGTAAAGGTAGTCCAGATTTATGTAAACGAAGAGAATACACCAGAGCAAAGATACGAAGGACTCATACACATTTGTTATGGGAATGTTACCTGATTCGAGGCCGAGGAATACAATAAAGCCGCTGTGGACGAAAAATCCCATCATCATAGTCCATTTGGCCACTTTTTTATTAAAAACACCGGGTTTTATGATGTAGCCAATTGACCAGATGGATGATGTGAAATACAAAATTATGGTAATGATATAAGGGATATGCGGTAACTGTATCATAATGGACAATGTTAAGAAATAATTATTCATTAATCAATGAAAATTTCAAAACGTCCTTCTTTGCGTTTTTAGTTTTTTAATTGACAAAAGCTCCTTTGTCCGATACCTTACATTATAGTTAGTACACACTCATCTAAAGATTCAAATAGGAGGTATGCGTTTATGACGGAAGAACTAAAAATAACAAAGAAAACCAGTATCGGAGATGTAATTAAGCAATACCCGGAGGCAGAGGCTGTGATAAAAAAATATTTTGGGGCGGGCTGCTTTACCTGTCCGGGTTCAAAAACGGAGGATATTGCCTTTGGCGCTACCATGCACAACATATCTCCCGATATTATTATTAAAGAGTTGAATGAGGTTATTAGTAAGAAAAAAGGTTAATCATTTTCAAGTCAAGGAGAATTTCCATGAAAGAAAAAATAGAAGAAGCTTTGAAACATATAAGACCGGCATTGCAGGCTGATGGCGGAGATATCGAACTCGTAGATGTGCAGGGTGGTGTTGTGAAGGTCCGTCTCAAGGGGGCTTGCGGTTCGTGCCCCAGCGCACTGATGACGCTGAAATACGGCGTAGAGGAACGTCTCAAGGAAGAAATTCCTGAAGTAGAATCTGTAGAACTCGCATAGTACATTTTATGGTTGATTTAAACACTGAGGAGTTTCTAAATGAGTTTAGTATTGGGTCCAATCCATTATTGGATGTTTGGGAAAATAAAAACTACCGAGTCGAGAGAATCTGCCATAGTCTCTGCATTTAAAGAAAAGTACGGCGCAGATGCAGATAAAATACTTGATCAGGTGTATAAGAAATATCCAAAAACGAACAATAACAAACCCCTTGAAGAATTGCTGGCCAATAAGTCAATACATCAAGGAATTCAAAGTCTCATCGTAGAAGTAGAAACACGTGAAGCTGCTATCGTAGCAGCCTTTTGTGCCAAATACCCTGACGCCGCAAAAGTAGCAGCAGAGGCAGCCCATAAACATGGCATTAGTTGTGGAAAAGAGGCCGTTAAAAGCAAAGGGCTGTCAGCGGCAGATTGCAACAACACCTCGAAGGCATTTGAGATAATGGGTGACTTTCACAGCGACGGAATGCCTTGTGACCGTGGCGCGCAGGTGGTGTTGGAATCTGAAAAATGCACGTCCTGGGACCACGAAAGCTGTGTTCATGAACCGTACTGGAAAAATGCCGGTGCAAACTTTTTAACGATGTGCGATATTGTCAACGAATGGATTGCAGGATTCGGTGAGGGAGTAAATCCCAGGATCAGTTACAAGCGTTCAAAAACCCTTGCTGTGGGAGACCCTTCGTGTTTAGGTAGTTTCGAAATAAAAAAATGATAAATAATCCACCGCAAAGACGCAAAGTGCGCAAAGTTATAATTATAAAGAAGGAACCTGTTTATTACACACCCCTTACCCCTCTCGGGAGGGGATAAGGGTGGGTCTGTGAGGTAGCGAATTCAAAGCTTATGCCAGGCTTTTCTTTAAAGAACTAAATCGTTACTATTTTTTAAGTCTTTCTTAGCGTCCTCTGCGTCTTTGCGGTGAGTTAAATTAATTTGATCATGTCAGATCGTTATGCACGGCAGGTACTGTTCTACGGCATAGGTAGTACAGGCCAGAAGAAACTCATGGAAAAAACTGCCGTGCTTGTCGGCT
>Ga0209212_1006378_pt1 | contig 13521 bp, 19 predicted proteins | sample RifGroC2_FD_183996 | JGI IMG/M metagenome (GOLD analysis project Ga0209212, IMG submission 183996) | Groundwater microbial communities from Rifle, Colorado, USA - Groundwater C2 (SPAdes) (version 2) | ecosystem: Environmental > Aquatic > Deep subsurface > Groundwater | place: Rifle, Colorado... | reverse complement strand
CAGTACTTTTGCATAGCTCTCTCCTTTTCAATGAGGGTTGATAAAATCGGAAGCCCTATGCTTCCCAAAAGAGAGTATAATGCAGAAAAAAGGTGGTGCCAGCCGATGGTGGTGATGGGGAATGGTGCTTTTTTAATAATCGGAGGATATTAGCGGAAATCTGCCGCGTAGCGGCTTACTTGAACCATGCCATACACCGGATCGGCCATAAAACTGGCCTCCCGGTGATGGTCACGTTCGGCAGAAAGACGATGGGAGGACACCATGCCAAAAAAAAGAGTCGGTGAGCTGTTGCAGTTGAATGTCGCAATCCCCCTGTGGCTGGTCTTAGTGCTGAGTGTCGCTGGCTTGCTGGCAGGATATTTCGCATCCCCGCAATACCGAGATCAGATTCGGTTCCTGACCGTTGTCATAGCTGGTGCTGCCGGTATCTACAGCGCCTACTACGTTGGCGCCGCCCTTCAATTAAAGATCGAGAGAGATCATCAACAGGCGAGTTTCACCATTCTTGAGCAGGTTGAGCAGGCCGAGTTCATTCAAGTTCGTCACTTTATCGAGAAAGAGGTGCAAGATCATGAAAGACTCTCGGATGAAGTACTGTATCAGAAAGTAGCCCAGACACCCAATCTGGAGGATGCTGTTGTCATCGTTCTGAATGTGCTTGAAAAAATCAGCATCAGTATTCGGCACGATTACGTGGACGAGAACATTCTGTATGAGTATATGAAGATGATCGTGGAGCGAACACACGAGTCCTTGCGAGGATATATCGAACAGCTTCGCAAACAGAAGAAATCAAACCTCTTCTTCATAGAGATCGAGAAGCTCGCGCACGCGTGGTCTTCTGGGAAACGATTATCCGATGGAAGACCATTGCCAACCATCTCGCTTGGAGAATAATAGTGTGAATGCCGAACAAGTTGCCGCAGGCGACAAGCAATAGCCGCGCGGTCGCGGCCATTGCTTGCGCCTGAGCACGCCGTGTGTGCCAGGCATGGTACAGAGCGAGCGGGGTGCAAGTCCTCGCGCCAGGTAAAAGCGGAGCCGAAGGCTAGGAGAAGGGCAAGGGCGTCGTCGCGAGGCGGGGTCTGGAGGAAGCCCAATCCGAAAGCACGGGGCGACGAACAGGAGCCGGATACGAGGTGTGGTACATCCGGGACGAGCCGGCACGTGACGGCGAAGTCCTCCATCCGCGGAATGGGTGTGCTTTATAAATCCGGCGTTTACGTGCGGAACGTTCTGTATCTTACCCTGGGAGATCCGCCAAGCGCCCCGGGATCTCGCTTGCGAGAGAAGAGGGCTGAACAGTGAGGAATCACTGTTGACCGCTTGGCGGAAGTCAGCAGAGGGCGAAGTAGGCGAAGGAAACGAGCCGGGATAGAAACCCGGATGGCCTCATATCGCTGAAGGCCCGAACGGAAGGGAAGGAGAAGTCGCTTCGTGCCGAGAAGTGGAATTGCAACCGACAGGCAGCTTGAGCTGCCCCTGGGAAACCACGGGGATGAATCCACCTCTGGGACAGGGAGAGATGACGCTCCGGTGTTCCAAGACAATCTTTTGGAACGTGTGCTGGAGGCGGACAACCTCCGGCGTGCGCTCCGGCAAGTTCGGCGCAACAGAGGCGCTCCGGGAGTCGATGGGATGACCGTCGAAGAGCTTCCGGAGCATCTCAAAGAACACTGGCCGCGACTGAAGGAATCCTTGCTGAATGGCGCCTACAAGCCCCAGCCGGTACGGAGAGCAACCATACCGAAGCCGGGGGGAGGGGAGCGTCAGCTTGGAGTCCCGACGGTCCTCGACCGGTTCGTCCAACAAGCCCTGATGCAGGTATTACAGGAGAAATGGGACGATGGGTTCTCACCGGCGAGCTACGGTTTTCGCCCCAACCGGTCGGCGCATCAAGCCATTGCCAAGGCGCAGGAGCATATCCGACAAGGATACTCCTTCGTGGTAGACATCGATCTGGAGAAGTTCTTCGACCGAGTCAACCACGACATCCTTATGGCGAAGGTAGCCGATCGGATAGGGGACCGGCGGATTGTGAAACTCATCCGCCGGATTCTGAGCGCGGGAGCCGTCACGCTTGCAGGGTTCGAACCCGCAACGGAGGGGACACCGCAAGGCAGTCCCCTTTCGCCGATTCTCTCCAATCTGCTTCTGGACGAGTTTGACAAGGAACTGGAAAGACGGGGCCACCGATTCGTCCGTTATGCTGATGACTGCAATACCTATGTCAGAAGCAAAACGGCGGGCGAACGGGTCATGGCGAGTGTAACCCGGTATCTGGAGAAGCGGCTGCGACTCAAGGTCAACGCTGCTAAAAGTGCGGTAGACCGTCCCTGGAACCGCAGGTTTCTGGGATTCAGTTTCACCCGCCGCCGGGACAACCGGCGCAAGGTGAGCGACAAGGCGCTCAAAAGCTTCAAGACGAGAATCCGCGAAATCACGCGGCGCATCCGCGGGCGGACCCTTGCCGGGATCATCGAGGAACTGAGGGCGTACATCCTCGGATGGAAGGCGTACTTCGGCTTTTCCGAGGTACCCTCACCCTTGAAAGACCTGGACAAATGGATACGCCGGAGGCTGCGGTCATACGTCTGGAAGCAGTGGGGGCGCGGGGGATACCGAGAACTCCGGAAGCGGGGGGTGGGTCGTGAGCTTGCATGGAACACCTGCAAGTCCGCCCACGGCCCGTGGAGGTTGAGTCAGAGCCCGGCCCTGGTCATCGCGTTGCCGTGGCGCTGCTTCCACTCCCTCGGGCTGCCGAGCCTGGCAGGTTGACTGAGAACACTTAATCCACCGAACCGCCGTATACGTGATCCGTATGTACGGTGGTGTGGGAGGAGAGGAGCCGCGAGGCTCCTCCCTATCCCGATTATGGAACGAATGATATGAACATTTCGCTCATCGGTCTTAACCACTGCCACCAGCTTGTGGGGCATGCGAACGCATCGAAGAAGTTCAGATACTATTTGAAGGATCATTGTTTAAAAGAACAGCCCGATCTTATTGCGGAAGAACTTAGTGAAGATGCCATAAAGCAGTGGAAAGCTCGCGATTCCGTTGCACGCAAGATAGCAAAAACTCTAAGAGTTCGCCATTTGTTTTGCGACCCAAGCATAGATGAAAGAAAGGCCCTTGGAATCAAGTCCTGGCAGGAAATCGTTCAAGAGCTGGGCTATGGCCCTGTCCTGAAAAGAGAACAATCATTGGAAGTTGATAAGATCGAGAAGAGCCATTGGGAGGCTCGGGAAAGATTTTGGTTGGACAAGCTGATAGAGCAACAGTCCGATAGAACGGTCTTTCTCGTTGGGGCTGACCACGTTGACCGCTTTGTTGCTTTACTGGCTGTGAACGGAATTCAGACGATAATTATTAATGGGGACTGGCAGCCATAACAAGGCGCTTCACTGGATCGCGGGATACTGCCCCCGCTCCCAGTGAGCTCCGCCGTTGCCGTCGCGCTGCGCGCGACGGCAACGGCGGAGCTAAGCTAACGCTTGATCAATTTCTTGCCGCTGTGCCGAAAATAAAGTATGAATATTAAACAGAACTCCGCACTATAGTTGCCTGCTTGCTGATTCACGCGGCGGCAACAAATCGCTCAAGCTCCGCCGTTATGCATGATGACCTCTACTAACAAATAATTACAATTATATTCGAAACATGATAAGATAAAACTATGAAATGCACCCAATATTTCCTATTTGTAAGACAACGTTCCGATAGAGAAGGGATCAAAGAAGAATGGATACTTGAAGCCATCAGGAATCCTTTGAAGACAGTAAAGCAGTCAGACGGTCGAATAAAAAAATGGGGATATATTCAGGAAGCGGGGAAATATCTGAGAGTCATTCTGCTGGAAGACGGCGAAACAGTTCATAACGCCTTTTTCGACAGAAGCTACAAGGAGGAGCAACTATGAAAATCCGCTACTTTACAGATACGGATACGGCACTCATTGAGTTTTCAAGTGAATCAATTTTGGAAACGAAAGAAATATCAGAGAACCTTTATATTGATTTGGACGGCAAGGGCAATCTTGTCAGTATGACCATTGAACATGCAAGGGATAAAGCCAACATCTCAGAAGTGTCGTATCTGCAAATGGAAAAAGTGCTGCATAACGAGCCGCTCCACCGGATCGCCGAGAAATCCGGCTCCCGGTGAGCTTTGCGTTATGCGAGGGACGACATGACAAGAAATGAAAGTGATGGTGTTTTTTTCGCGGCCTATGATGGGGAAATTGAAACAATCGAGAAATTACTTGCTAATGGAATTTCGCCAAACATTCAAAACGAAGATGGTAAATCGCTACTGCATGTGGCATGTGATGACGGTTATTTCGGCCTGTTGGAACTTTTACTTCAGAATGGTGCGGACCCAAACATTGAAGACAAAGATGGGGGCACACCATTTGATTATGCCGTTTTTCGGAACCACAAAGAATTTCAGGAGATGTTAATTGCACATGGTGCTATAATTCGAGATAGGCAGTCATCTGTAGAACGAAATTGGCAGATGATTCAAGAGGGCCAAGAGCACGTTCTGACAATGCAGACTCTATTAAGCCTGACCAACAAGAAGGATGATTGATAAAGGACAATTATGCCAACTATTTCTATGTTTTACGGAATTATCATCCGGATGTATTTCGCACCGGGTGAACACCAGCCGCCGCATTTTCATGTATATTACAACGAATTTAAGGCGTCTGTGGATATTCGCTCGTGTGAGGTAATTGATGGCAACCTACCTGGAAGGCAGACAAAACTGGTACTGGCTTGGGCTGAGTTGCATCAAGAAGAGCTAATGGCAGATTGGAAGCTGGTAATGAATGGAGAAGAACCCTTCAAAATTCAACCTCTTCAATAAGGAGTGATACCATGTACCCTACAGTAAAAGAAGTTATTCCCGGCGACAACTATATACTTTCCGTTGTTTTCGATAATGGCGAGAAAGGCCGTCTCGACATGAAACCGATGCTTGATTTCGGCATATTTCAGCGAATTAAGGACTACGAAGCGTTCAAGCGCGTTCGGGTTACGTTCGACACCATTGAATGGGACTGTGGCGCCGACCTCGATCCTGAGTTTGTCTACAATAAAAGCAAAGAGAATAATCCCGCATAACAACCGCATCAACTCGGACTGGCAATTCTGCTGCGCTCCATTGCCAACCGGTTATGCGGAGCGTTATGCATTGAAATAATGAGGAAACTGAAATCTGGAAGGCTGTATGAAACTGACATTTGAATGGGATGAAGTCAAGGCAAAAGAGAACCTCCTGAAACACAAGGTTCCCTTCGATGAAGGTGAAACGATCTTCAATGACCCTTTTCTGCTTACCTATCCAGATGTCGACAATTCCGAAACGGAGGAGCGCTATGTCAACATCGGCGTGTCCGCCAAAGACCGGATTCTCGTTTTGATTCATACGGAGAGACGGGGCAAAATACGTATCATAAGTTGCCGCAAAGCAACTGTGCGTGAAAGGAGAGACTATGAAGAAAGCTAAGACCGAAGAGCCAACAACTGTAGAAGACATGAGACCGGAATACGACTTTTCTACCATGAAGGGTGGGGTCCGAGGCAAGTACTACAAAGCATACCGCGAGGGCCATAAGGTCGTCGTTCACAAAGAAGACGGCACCGACTCGGTTCAATACTTCAAGCTTGAAGACGGTGCGGTCATGCTGGAACCGGACGTGAGAAAGTACTTCCCCACTTCCGATGCGGTTAATAAGGTTCTTAGGTCGCTGATCGAGATAATTCCGGCAAAGAGGAGTGCATCCGGTCATCGGAAATGAGACTTATTGCATAACCACGGCATCCACCGGATCGGCCATAAAGCCGGCCTCCCGGTGATGCCAGGCGTTCGCGTCGCGCTGCGCACGACGCGAACGGCGAGTTGAGGGCTTCGCCCCTCGCCCGAGTAGTTCGCTGCGCGCTGATTCGCGCGCCTCGAACCAATCGTTCGAGGGGTCCGAACGCATAACACCTGCGGGCGCAAGCGCCCTCCGGTATTATACGTTCGGCCCCTCAACTCGCCGTTCGGTGACAACATATGACGGAATTGAGTGATATAGGTTTCGAACAATTCTTTCAAGCGCATGTCAGAAACTTGCGTCAACAGGGTTGGAACATTGCACGTGTGTCAGCAGTTGATCGCGGCTCATACCTCATCAGAAATGAGACCAAGGAAGTCCCCGCGGAAATCGCCGGGAAGTTCTATTTCCAGGTTGAATCCCCGATTGAATTGCCGTGCGTCGGCGATTGGGTAACCGTGCAATACCACAGCAATCACACTGCGGCAATTATCCACGAGGTGTTTCCGAGAAAGACCTTTCTCCGCCGCAAATCTGCCGGCGAAAAAGTGGATTTCCAGATGATAGCGGCCAACATTGACGTTGCTTTCATTGTCCAGTCGTGCCACTTTGACTTCAATGTGCGGAGGATGGATCGATATTTGGTAATGGCAGCCGACGGGGGTGTTGAACCGATTGTTATTCTTACCAAGACGGACTTGGTCACCCCCGAAGAACTGGAAGAGAAGCTTGCTGCCGTTAGATCGAGCGCCATTACAGCCAAGGTCCTTGCCTTCAGCAACATCACAGGCATCGGATTTGACGAATTTCAGCAGGTCTTGGTCTCGGGCAAAACATATTGCTTGCTGGGCTCATCAGGGGTTGGCAAGACAACACTCATCAACCGGCTGATCGGGCGGGAAGCTTTTGACACAAAGGCCGTCAGTGGAACCGGAGAAGGCATACATACCACTACACGCCGCCAGCTTATTGTTCTTGAGCAAGGATCCATGTTGATTGACACGCCTGGAATGCGAGAGTTAGGCCTTCTCGGTGTAAGCGAAGGGGTCGATGAAAGCTTTCAAGAGGTCTCCCGGCTTTCACTGGATTGTCGCTATCCGAATTGTGGCCACACGCAGGAACCAGGCTGCGCAGTGCGAGCCGCAGTCACAAGTGGGGTATTGAGTGAAGATCGCTATTCCAGCTACATGAAGCTCAAGAAGGAGTCGGAGTACCACGAGCTGTCGTACCTGGACAAACGGAAGAAGGACAAAGCATTCGGACGCTTCATCAAATCCGCAAAGAAGCAAATGAATATCTGAAATGGGCACCGAACATTTCAATTCAGCCGATCGCTACGCTCCGGCTGATTTCTGGGTTAGCCAGATAAAAAAATGGATTCATTTGAATTAAATCCGGTTTGACACTTCTAAACAGATGGCGTATATATATTTACGGACAATACGTCAAGGTTCCAGGAGGTAACTATGAATACAAAATTGACATTGCGGATGGATGATTACTTAATTGAATCAGCAAAAGAACACTCCGCAAAAACAGGTAAATCCGTTTCGCGCATCGTTGCAGATCTATTTGAAATTATAAAAAATGAAAAATTAAAAAGGGAATATCCACTCACGCCAACGGTGAGAACTCTCAAGGGAGCCCTTAAGAGAAAGCCAGTAGATGAGAAAGAATATAAAAAATATTTAGAAGAAAAATATTTATGAAAACCCTATTTGACACCAATGTCATTCTGGATGTTCTTTTAGACAGAGAGCCCTTTTCTGACGACGCATCTTTCTTGTTATCCAAAGTAGAAAATTCTGAAATTATAGGGTATATCTGCGCCACGACTGTTACCACCATTCATTATCTCGCCACCAAAGCACTTGGTACCCAAGCTGCTTCCGACCACATCCGGTCCCTCCTCTCCCTTTTCGTTATAGCTCCTGTAAATCGTGTGGTGCTTGAAAATGCTTTAGCCTCAAAATTTGAAGATTTCGAAGATGCCGTCCTCCATGAAGCTGCTTGTCATGCCGGAGCTAAATATATAGTGACAAGAAATTTATCAGATTTTAAAGAATCAACACTTCCAGTATTCGAACCAGGAGAATTTATTAACAACATAGAGTCATTGAAAATTGATGGCGAACAAGGCGCTTAACCAGACGGCGAAAAACGTGGCGACCTTGACGGGAAAGCTCGTTGGCGGATGGAGATGAAATGAAGGATGGATTCTCAGACTGGTCTAAGTGGCGCGACAGAAAGGGACTCGACCGACTGGAATACCCCGGAGTCTACGCGATTGCTCTCTCCGATGCCGACATCGCGGGGAAGGCGTTCTCATGGCGACAGGAAGTGATCTATGTGGGCATGACAAACGCCAAGGGCGGCCTGAAATCCCGTCTTCAGTAGTTCGACAACACAATCACGGGTGGTGACGGACACGGTGGCGGCCATCGTGTCCGGTACAAATACCCGGACTATGGCAAGTTGGCACCGCGACTGTATGTTTCCGTCCATCCACACGAATGCGACGTCGAGTCGAACCAGCCGGGCGACCTTCGTATAATGGGTAAAGTGGCCAAGCACGAATACGAGTGCTTCGCCGTCTTTGCGGAGACGTTCAAACGGTTGCCCGAGTTCAACGATAAGAAGAAGTCACCGAAGAAATGAGAGCCGCCAACAACCGCATGCATGTGACGCGGTACCCGCGTACATGATGTGGGGCGTTAGCCAAGAAATATGCAATTATGATTCTTACCATACAAAGAATAATACTAGTGTCTTTGACAACTGAGGGAGGTAGACAATGAAGGTGATGGCGTTCAACGGCAGTCCACGGAAGAAGAAATGGAATACTGTCACTTTGTTGAATAATGCCCTGCAAGGCGCTCACTCAACCGGCGCGGAAACCGAACTGGTCCAACTATACGATCTCAAGTTTTCTGGCTGCATCCTCGGGGGTGGCAGCAAGCGCCTAAGCCGAAAGAAGGATGGGGTATGCTCAGTACAGGATGATCTGACCCCGGTGCTGGATCGTGTAAAGCACGCCGATGCCCTGATCATTGGCTCGCCTGTCTATTATGGTGCCGAATCCGCTGCCACGCGTGCTTTCCTCGAGCGACTGTGCTTCCCATACTTAAAATATTCCAAGGATGGGCGCTCGCTCTTTCCTCGACGCATCAACACAGCCATGATCTACACGATGAATGCTCCTGATCAGATCCTCCAACGTATAGGCTATGACCGGATGTTCGCTATGACGCAGATGACACTGGGGATGCATTTCGGCGCATGCGAGTTGCTTCTATCATCCGACACTCTGCAGTACAGCGATTACGACAAGTACGAGGCGGAGGCTTTTGATAAGAACGCAAAGCGGCAGCGTCATACCAAAGTCTTCCCCGACGATTGCACACGCGCCTTTGCGTTAGGTGTGCGAATGGCCTCCGGCAAGGTTCCCGATCCGAAGCCAATGCCATGGCAGGAATCGTGACGGCTAACCAGGGTGTCAACGCGGATGCTGCGCACACTGCGTGTGCTCCGCACCGGTTACACCCGCCGTTAGCCGGCAATAAAAGAGCTTGACATGTAGTTACACTGTCATTACACTATTAATATGGCTGCCATTCGCTTTATATGGGATGAAAGAAAGAACGCGATCAACAAGCGGAAGCATGGCGTTTCATTTGAAGAAGGGCAGACGGTATTTAGTGATGACAATGCCTTATTCATGCATGATCCCGACCATTCTAAGGATGAAGATCGATTTCTCCTCCTGGGACTCAGCGCGATTGCCAGATTGCTTGTTGTTTGTCATTGCTACCGAGAAGAAAATGATACTGTCCGCATAATATCAGTGTGGAAAGCCACCAAGTCAGAGACCGCACAGTACGTGCAAAGGAGAAGATTATGAGAAAGGGGTACGACTTTTCAAAGGCGATAAAGAACCCTTATGCCAAACGCGTCAAGCGGCAACTCACAATACGAGTAGATGACGCGACAATCACATATTTTAGGTCGCTTGCCGAAGAGGTAAACGTTCCTTATCAGACGCTCATTAATATGTATCTTCGCGATTGTGCGGCGTCACGTCGCCGTCTGGCTATGAAGTGGATACCGGTGGCATAACACCGGCCAACCATTGCCTGCACCTGGACGCGGCTTCGCCGCACCGGTGAGGCATACGTTAGCGGCACGCCTCCGGCGCGCCGCCAACGGGGCGAGCTGAGCTTCGCTCCAGCGCCTGTTTTTCAGGCCGCCGAAAGCGGCCTTTCGAACAATCGCTGCAGCCTCGCCGGCCAAACGTCGTCATCGACTATACGTCGACTCCCGGCGCTAGACCGACTCGGCTCAGCTCGCCCCGTTATGCCAGATTGGAGGAACAAATGAACAAATCTTTCAAAAAATACGTATCGATATTTATGCGGGGATGGATTGGAAGTGTTCTTATCGCTTTGCTGATAGCGACATCATTCAAATCGGCCATAGCGGACTGGTACGTGGTTCCCACGGGATCAATGAAACCGACTATTCTTGAGGGGGATCGGATCTTCGCGAATAAGTTGGCCTATGACCTGAGAGTACCTTACACGACTTTGCATATCGCAAGTTGGGATGATCCCAAACGGGGGGATATCGTAGTTTTCAATTCGCCCACCGATGGCATTCGTCTGGTAAAACGTGTTGTGGGTATCCCCGGGGATACCGTAGCGATGAGCAATAACCAGCTTTCCATAAACGGTGAAGCATTGAGGTACAACTCCCTTGACCCGGGAAGTCTCGAACCATCGACGCTCTCCAGTGATGCCATACAAAAAATATATACCGAGGATTTGACCGGGCGCAAACACAAAACCATGGTAATGCCCTACCAGCCATCGATTCGCTCGTTTGCACCGGTGACTGTCCCGGACGGCCACTATTTTATGATGGGTGATAACCGGGATAACAGTGCAGACTCGCGCTACTTCGGATTTGTCGATCGTAAAGAAATACTGGGTCGAGCCACAGCCATTGTCATCTCACTCGATCTACAGCATTACTATCAACCAAGGTGGCCTCGTTTCTTTACCAAGTTGGAGTAAAGACACGGCCGACAAAGGGCGCAGGGTGAAAGACCGGTTTTCTTTGGGTCAAGCAAAAATGAACAGCATAACGAATCGCTTCACCGGATCGTCCCAAAAGCGGGCGCCCGGTGAGCGTTGCATTAGCTACATGGGCAGCGAAAAACCATTATACATCGAAGCGCTGTTCAACAATTCACACAACGAAAGGAGTAAAGATCATGAATGAGGATAGCAAGTGCCCGGTAACGGGCAGGGATCACAAGCACACTGCCGGCGGCACGACGAACCGAGACTGGTGGCCGAACCAGTTGAAGCTCGATATCCTGCACCAGCATTCCTCTAAGTCCAATCCGATGGGCGAGGGTTTCAACTACGCCAAAGAGTTCAAGAGTCTCGACTTGGAGGCCGTGAAGAAGGACCTCCGTGAACTGATGACGAAGTCGCAGGAGTGGTGGCCGGCGGACTTCGGCCACTACGGACCTTTGTTCATCCGCATGGCGTGGCACAGCGCCGGCACTTATCGCACCGGTGACGGCCGCGGCGGCGGAGGCAACGGTAGCCAGCGCTTTGCGCCCCTCAACAGCTGGCCCGACAACGTCAACCTCGACAAGGCGCGCCGACTGCTCTGGCCGATCAAGCAGAAGTACGGCCGGAAAATCTCCTGGGCTGACCTGATGATTCTCAGCGGCAACGTCGCCCTGGAGTCGATGGGTTTCAAGACCTTCGGATTCGCCGGCGGGCGCGAGGACATCTGGGAACCGGAAAAGGACATCTACTGGGGCTCTGAGAACAAGTGGCTGGATGACAAGCGCTACTCCGGCGACCGGGATCTCGAAAATCCGCTCGCTGCCGTGCAGATGGGTCTGATCTACGTCAATCCGGAAGGCCCGAATGGAAACCCGGATCCGATCGCGGCGGCCAAGGATATCCGCGAGATTTTTGCCCGCATGGCGATGAATGACGAAGAAACCGTCGCGCTGATCGCGGGCGGCCACGCCTTCGGCAAGACCCATGGCGCCGGCCCTGCGTCCCATTTGGGGCCTGAGCCCGAAGCCGCCAGCATCGAGGAGCAAGGCCTCGGCTGGAAGAGCACCTTTGGCACGGGCAAAGGCGGTGACGCGATCACCAGCGGTCTGGAAGTCATCTGGACTGCGACGCCCACGAAGTGGAGCAACAACTTCTTCTTGAACCTGTTCGGCTACGAATGGGAGCTGACGAAGAGCCCGGCGGGTGCGCATCAGTGGAAACCGAAGCATGGCGCGGGCGCCGGCACCGTGCCGGATGCCCACGACCCGTCCGAGCGTCACGCCCCTTCCATGCTGACCACGGACCTCGCCCTGCGGTTCGATCCGGTTTACGAAAAGATTTCACGGCGCTTCATGGAGAACCCGGATGAGTTAGCGGATGCGTTCGCCCGGGCGTGGTTCAAGCTGACGCACCGCGACATGGGGCCGCGCGTACGCTATCTCGGCCCGGAGGTGCCTGCCGAGGAGCTCATCTGGCAAGACCCCATCCCCGCGGTCAATCACAAGTTGATTGATGAGAAGGACATTGCCTCCCTCAAGGGCAAGATCCTTGCTTCAGAGCTGTCTGTCTCGCAACTGATTTCGACCGCCTGGGCATCGGCGTCCACCTTCCGCGGCTCCGACAAGCGCGGCGGTGCGAACGGCGCGCGCGTTCGCCTCGCGCCGCAGAAGGATTGGGAAGTCAACCAGCCGGATCAACTGGTGAAAGTGCTGAAGACTCTGGAGGGCATTCAGAGCGAATCCAACAGCGCGCAGTCTGGCGGCAAGAAGATCTCGCTTGCCGACCTGATTGTCTTGGCGGGTTGCGCAGGCGTCGAACAGGCTGCGAAGAAGGCCGGTCATGACGTGAAGGTTCCCTTCACGCCGGGACGCATGGACGCCTCGCAGGAGCAGACCGATGCGGCCTCCTTCGCCGTGCTCGAGCCGATCGCGGACGGCTTCCGCAACTTCCAGAAGACCCGCTATGCCGTATCGGCCGAGGAGTTGCTGGTTGACAAGGCGCAATTGCTGACCCTGACCGCACCCGAAATGACAGTGCTTGTGGGTGGCATGCGCGTCCTGAAGACCAACTTCGGAGGGTCCCAGCACGGCGTCTTCACCAAGCGGCCAGAGGCGCTCACCAATGACTTCTTCGTGAATCTGCTCGACATGAGCACGACGTGGAAGGCAACCGCGGAAGACGATGACGTGTTCGAGGGGCGTGATCGCGCAACGGGCGAACTCAAGTGGACCGGCACCCGTGTCGACCTCATCTTCGGTTCGAACTCCCAACTCCGGGCCTTGGCAGAAGTTTACGGATGTACGGACTCCCAGGAGAAGTTCCTGCACGACTTTGTAGCGGTGTGGAACAAAGTCATGAACCTTGACCGTTTCGACCTCTCCTGATCGTAGCTAAACCGTCTTCGAGGACTTCTGACAGGGCGGCGAAGAAACGGTCAGCTAACAACCGGTTCCAGCGAACGGCTTACCGCCGCCGCTGAACCGGAGCGTTAGCCCGAACAAATGTTGACAGCGACCACGCATCCTTCTATAATTCAAAAGGACACTTGATATGCCGACAGTCAGCAATATTTCAGGACCATACCGGTTTTTCTTTTACAGTTTCGACTGCAAC
>Ga0209212_1006376_pt1 | contig 13527 bp, 13 predicted proteins | sample RifGroC2_FD_183996 | JGI IMG/M metagenome (GOLD analysis project Ga0209212, IMG submission 183996) | Groundwater microbial communities from Rifle, Colorado, USA - Groundwater C2 (SPAdes) (version 2) | ecosystem: Environmental > Aquatic > Deep subsurface > Groundwater | place: Rifle, Colorado... | reverse complement strand
CGCTGGTGGCGCAACGTGCCCGTCCGGCCAAGGGGCGGCCGCAGGGCGGCAAGCGCCCGGGTTCGGCGGAAGGCTTCCGCGGCGGCGCCCGGGCGGCGGGCCGCGATCGCCGCGAGCCGGTGGTCGAATATCGCAGCCGCAAGGCCGGGCACAGCAGCGCCCGCTAGACGGCTGAGGAAAAACGCCCATCTGCGGCGTTGCCCTCATCCGGCGGCGACGACGTACCTTTCGGTACGCCTTACTCCGCCGGATTTCGGGCGCCTTGCACCTTAAGCATTTTTGCTCAGCCGCAATGGGTTTTTAAGTAATCAGGCAGTTCAATACCAAATAACAGAGCACATGGGTGGCCATCGGAAAACTTCGGTGGCCACCCGCCGATTTTGGAGTTGCCGCATGATCCATCTGTCCAACATCACCCGCCAGCACGGCGCCCAGGTCCTCTTCCGCGACGCCGGCTTCCAGATCCTCCCCGGCACCCGCAACGGCCTGGTCGGTCCTAACGGCGCCGGCAAGACCACGGTCTTTCGCCTCATCACCGGCGAAGAGCACCCCGACGCCGGCGACATCATCTGCGCCAAGAAGACCGTCATCGGCTACTTCTCCCAGGATGTCGGCGACATGGCCGGGCGTTCGGCCCTGGCCGAGGTCATGGCCGCCTCGGCCCGCACCATGCAGCTGGGGGAGGAGATCAAGGCGATGGAAGCGGCCATGTGCGTGCCGATGTCCGACGACGCCATGGCTGACCTCCTGGAACGCTACGGCGATGCCCAGGAAGAGTTCGAGCACCGCGGCGGTTACGACCTCGAAAGCCGCGCCCAGGCCGTTCTCACCGGTCTCGGCATCGGTCCCGACGCCTACGAGCGACCGGTCGAAACCTTCAGCGGCGGCTGGAAGATGCGCATCGCCCTGGCCAAGATCCTCACCATCAACCCCGACGTTCTCCTCCTCGACGAGCCGACCAACCATCTCGATGTCGAGTCGATCATCTGGCTCGAGGAGTGGCTGGCCAGCGAGTTCAAGGGGGCGCTGCTCATGACCAGTCATGACCGCGACTTCATGAACCGCATCGTCAGCCGTATTATCGAGGTCGCCGCCGGGACCATCACCACCTATGGCGGCAACTACGACTTTTATCTGCAGGAGCGGGAAATCCGCCGCGAACAGCTCCTCGCCAGCCACCGCCGCCAGCAGGAAATGCTGGCCAAGGAGGAGGAGTTCATCGCCCGCTTCGCCGCCCGCGCCAGCCACGCCGCCCAGGTGCAGTCGCGGGTGAAGAAGATCGACAAGATCGAGCGCATCGAGATCCCGGCCGAGCAGAGAACCATCCGCTTCGAATTCACCGAGCCGCCGCGCAGTGGCGACGACGTCGTCAAGGTCAGCGACCTCGGCAAGGTCTGGTCTCTCCCCGAAGGGGGGGAGAAGTCGGTCTTTGGCGGGGTGTCGGGTCTGGTGCGGCGGGGGGAAAAGGTCGCCGTCGTCGGCGTCAACGGCGCCGGCAAGTCGACCTTCCTCAAGATTATCGCCGGGGAAGCGGAGGCGACGACGGGGAGCGTCAGCATCGGCGCCAACGTCAACATCGGTTACTTCAGCCAGCACGCCATGGAGGTTCTCGACGCCAGAAAGAACGTCTTCGAGACGGTGCAGGACGCCCTCCCCCAGGCGAGCATCGGTGTCATCCGCAACCTCTGCGCCGCCTTCCTCTTCAGCGGCGACAGCGTCGAGAAGCGTATCGACAAGCTCTCCGGCGGTGAGAAGAGCCGGGTCGTCCTCGCCACCATGCTCGCCCGCCCCTTGAATCTCCTCATCCTCGATGAGCCGACCAACCACCTCGACATCCAGTCGCGGGAGGTCCTCCTCGCCGCCCTGCAGAGCTTCGCCGGGACGGTGCTGCTGGTCAGCCACGACCGCCACTTTCTGCGTTCGCTGGTCAACCGGATTTTCGAGATCGATCACGGGGAGATGCGAACTTACGAGGGAGACTACAACTACTACTTACATAAAAGCGGGCGGGTTTCCTGATCCTCACTGCTGCTGAGAACCGCGGGTCTTGCGGCGGTGGCGCCAGATGTAGGCGGCGGCGAGAAGGGCGCAGACGACGAGGACGCCGGCGAGGGCCTGGTGCGAGTAGCGCATGATCAGCTCCCTCTCCTGGCCGATGTAGTAGCCGATCCAGGTTAGAATGGTGACCCAGATGCCGGCACCGAGGAGGGTGTAGAGGGAGAAGCGGAAATGGTTCATGCCGGCGAGTCCCGCCGGCAACGAGATGAGATGGCGCACCACCGGCAGGAGGCGGCCGATGAAGGTCGAGATCTCGCCGTGCTCGTGAAAGAAGCGCTCGACCCGGGCGAACTTGGCTTCGGTGATCCAGACGTGACGGCCGTACTTGAGCAGCAAGGGGCGGCCGAGATAACGGGCGGCAAAGTAGTTGGCGTAGGCGCCGACGAGACTGCCGACGGTGCCGCAGGCGATGGCAAGCCAGATATTCATCAGCCCCTGCTGGGCGAGATAACCGGCGGGGGGCATGACCAGTTCGCTCGGCACCGGGATGACCGAACTCTCCATGGCCATGAGGAGGAAGATGCCGGGGTAGCCGAGGGCGCCGATGACGGTGAGGAGCCAGTCGATCACTGCGTGCATGGGGCGAAAAACCTCCTGTTAAAGTGGCGGCATTCTAGCGTAAGCGTGGCCCACGAGCCAGTGAAACTGTCATCCCGCAGGGTTTTCCCGCAATAAAGTTGACGGCGGTCAAGGCAGTATCCCGGCCAAAGGCGCAGACTGCACTTCACTTGCACAGCGGAGGCTGTCATGCTCACATTCAGCGAAATCATTGTCACCATCACCATCTGGATTCTCACCGCCGCCGGTCTCTTCTTCGGCCTGCGCGTCGTTTGGCGCCGGCGTAAAAACAAAGCACGCTGATGCACCTGTTGCATCATAGGTATGACCCGTTCATGCCGGAGAAAGGTTTCGATGCTTAACCTCGGGCGCACCCAGACCCTCAATGTCATTCGCGTCGACGAGCGCGGCCTCTGGCTCGGCAGCGAGTCCGAAGCGGTGCTGCTGCCACGCCGCGAAGGGGAGGACGCCCGCGTTGGCGACGCCCTGACGGTCTTCGTCTTCGGCCTTCACGACGGCATCGCCCAGGCGACGAGGCAACGGCCCCGGGCCGAGGTCGGCGAGTTTGCCCTCTTTCCCGTCAGCCAGCTGACCGAGCACGGCGCCTTTGTCGATTGGGGGATCGGCAAGGAACTCCTGGTCCCTTTTCGCAAGCAGCCGGTGCGCATGGAACTCGGTCAGGCCTATTTCCTCAAGGTCTGCCTCGATCGCGAAGGTCGCCCCTTCGGCAACGGCCGCATCGATTCATGTCTCGAAGCCCCGCCGCCCACCCTTGGCGCCGGCAGCAAGGTCGATCTCATCCTCTGGCAGTTCACCGATCTCGGCGCCAAGATGATCGTCAACCAGCGCTACGGCGGCCTCCTCTACCGCGATGAGCTCCCCGCAACTGCCGCTCCCGGCGACCGTTGCAATGGCTATGTTCGCCAGTTGCGCGCCGACGGCAAGCTCGATCTGACCCTGCGCGCCGTCGGCGTCGATGCCGCCGAAGCGGCCCGTGTCGCCCTCCTGACCGCCCTCGGTCGCAACGGGTCTCTCCCCTTGAACGACCAGAGTCCACCCGAGCAGATCCAGCAACTCGTCGGCCTGAGCAAGAAATCGTTCAAGAAAGCTCTTGGCGGACTCTATCGGGCCGGGGTCGTGGCCCTCACCCCCGAAGGCATCCGCCTGAAGAAACCGTAGCTACGCCCGTTCCGCCCCTTCCATCCCCGTGCTGACTTCTCGACAAACGAACCGCGCTCCCGTATCATGGGCGCGGTTTTGTCGTTTGCATTGCCTGCCGTAGGAGGGATCTACCGTTGACTATTCGGGATTTCATCGCCAAGTGGCAGGCCTCGACCCTCAAGGAGCGCTCGGCCAGCCAGTCACACTTCAACGATCTCTGCGCCCTGATCGGGCACAAGTCGCCGGTCGAGGCCGATCCGACCGGTGAGCACTTTACCTTCGAGCGCGGCGCGGCCAAGACCGGCGGTGGCGAGGGGTGGGCCGACGTCTGGAAAAAGGGGTGCTTCGCCTGGGAATACAAGGGCAAGCACAAGGATTTGACCGCCGCCTTTGCCCAGTTGCAGCGTTACGCCATCGCCCTGGAGAATCCGCCGCTGCTGGTGGTTTCCGACATGGAAACCATCGTCATCCACACCAACTTCACCAACACGGTGCAGGAGATTCACACCCTTACCCTCGAAGAGTTGGAGCTCCCCGAGGCGCGGCAGAAGTTGCACTGGCTCTTTGCCGAACCCGAGCGCTTTCGCCCCGGCATCACCCGGCGCATGGTCACGGAACAGGCGGCGCAGAACTTTGCCGGCCTCGCCCAGACCCTGCGTAGCGCCGGGCATGACAGCCATCGTGTCGCCCACTTCGTCAACAAGCTGATCTTCTGCATGTTCGCCGAGGACAGCGGCCTCCTCCCCGGTCACCTCTTTACCCGCATGGTCGAATCGGTGCAGTCGCGGCCGGAGAAGTTCGCCCGAAGTATGAAGAGGAGGGAAGCTTGCCCGACAAATCGTCCGATGCAAAGCTCGGCCGCCGTTATCTCAAAAGCTTCGCCAGCGGCACGGCTTTCAAGTTTGCTTGCTCGGCCCAGCATTATGCCTGGCTGGCCCACCACCATAAAATCCCCCTTGTGACCATTGATCTCCTCACCGAAAAGATCGAACCGGGCGCCTTCGACATCGAGCGCAATCGTATTCTCGCCGGGATGTGCAGTCACAACCTGAAGCGCAATATCGAGCAGCTCGCGCCACCGGCCACGGTGACCGCTGCCACCCTCACCGCGGAGTTCGGCATTGCCGATTACTGCGAAGACGACGATTTCCCTTCGGTCGGGAAATCGATCTTTACCGTAACCCTCGTCGATGACCGGGGGAAGGCATGGCGATGTACCTCGATCGACGAAAGGATCCTGGCCGATGACTAGATCAGACAAGCTCAAGCCTTCGGTCGCCCCCTCCGGCGAATTCCTCCTCTACACCACCGCCGACGGCCGCATCCGCATCGAAACCCGGATGCAGAACGAGACGGTGTGGTTGAGCCAGAAGCAGCTCGCCGATCTCTTTCAGACGTCGGTCCCCAACATCAACATGCATATTAAGAACCTTTTCGACGAAGGGGAACTTGAGCCTGATTCAGTTATTCAGGAATTCTTAACAACTGCCGCAGATGGCAAAAACTACCGTACCAAATGCTACAATCTCGACCTGATCATCTCTGTCGGTTATCGCATCAAAAGCCAGGTGGCGACCCATTTCCGCCAGTGGGCCACGCAGCGGTTGCGCGAGTATATCGTCAAGGGCTTTGCCATGGACGACGAGCGGCTCAAGCAGGCTGGCGGTGGTAACTATTTTGATGAACTGCTTGCTCGCATCCGCGACATCCGCTCGTCGGAAAAGGTCTTTTGGCGCAAGGTTCTCGACATCTACGCCACCAGCATCGACTATGATCCACATAGCGAAGGGTCGCGGACTTTCTTCGCCGCCATCCAGAACAAGATGCACTGGGCCGCCCACGGCCAGACCGCAGCCGAGGTAATCCACGGGCGTGCCGACGCGGACAAGCCGAACATGGGGCTGACCAACTGGAGCGGCGACACTATCCGCAAGCCCGAAGTCGAAATCGCCAAGAACTATCTCGACGCCACAGAGCTGGACATTCTCAACCGCATCGTTACCATGTACCTCGAATTCGCCGAATTGCAGGCCTTAAGCCGCAAGCCGATGTACATGCGCGACTGGCTCGCCAAGCTCGACGACTTTCTCCAGCTCAGCGGCCGCGAGCTTCTGAACCACGCGGGGATGATCAGCCACGAACAGGCGTTGGCGAAGGCGCATGGCGAATTTGAGAAATATCGGCGGGAACAACTGAAGCAGCCGACCGAGGTGGAGAAGCATTTCATCGAGGCAGAGGCGGAAGTTAAGCGACTGTCGCCAAAATCGGCGACGCGGAGCAAAAAAAAGGAGGATTGATCGTCCCGCGCGAGCATATCTCCCTCAAACAGCGGTAATTCTTGCCGTGCGGCTTGACAGCGGGGCGGTAAGACTGCTATGGTGCTCAACGTGAAAGCTGTTCCCGGATTATTACGTACGTAATCGCTAGCCCCGGAATGTCTCCGGGGCTTTTTGTTCGTTCAGAAGAAAGAAGAAATTCATGGATTTTCAGGCATTCGCCTTCCACCCCCAGGTTGCCGCCGGTGTCACCGCCGCCGGTTACACCACCCCGACGCCGATTCAGGCCCAGGCCATCCCCGTTGTCATGCAGGGGAAGGACGTCATGGGCCTGGCCCAGACCGGCACCGGCAAGACCGCCGCCTTTGTCCTGCCGATTTTGCACCGTCTCCTGGAGAAGAATCAGCGCGGCGGCGTCCGCGCCCTGATCATCGCCCCGACCCGCGAACTGGCCGAGCAGATTCACAACGCCATCGGCGAACTGGCGATCAAGACCGGCCTGCGCAGCGTCACCGTTTACGGCGGCGTCGGCATCAATCCGCAGATCGCCAAGTTGAAACAGGGGGTCGAATTCGTCGTCGCCTGTCCGGGGCGTCTCCTCGACCACATCGAACAGGGGACGATCAATCTCAAGCAGCTGGAGTTTCTCGTCCTCGACGAAGCCGACCAGATGTTCGACATGGGTTTCCTCCCCGCCATTCGCCGCATCCTCAAGCACCTGCCGCAGCAGCGCCAGACCCTGCTCTTCTCGGCGACGATGCCGGTGGAGATCCGCCACCTCGCCCAGGAAGTCCTGCGCAATCCGGTCACCGTCCAGGTCGGCAGCGTCAACGCCGCGGTCACCGTCAGCCACGCCCTCTATCCGGTGGAACAGCACCTCAAGACCGGGCTGCTCCTCAACCTGCTGCAGCACACCGATACCGAATCGGTCCTCGTCTTCACCCGCACCAAGCATCGCGCCAAGCGCTTGGGCGAACAGCTGGAAAAAGCCGGCTACAAGGCCGCCTCACTGCAGGGGAACCTGTCGCAGAACCGGCGCCAGGCGGCTCTCGACGGCTTTCGCGACGGCACCTACCAGATTCTCGTGGCGACCGACATCGCCGCCCGCGGCATCGACGTCTCGCAGATCTCCCATGTCATCAACTACGATATCCCCGATACCACCGACGCCTACATCCACCGCATCGGCCGCACCGGCCGCGCCGCCCGCAGCGGCGATGCCTATACCCTGGTGAGTTCGGAGGACCGTGAAACGGTGCGGGCCATCGAGAAGGTTCTCGGCGCCCCCCTTGAGCGCCGGACTCAGGCCGATTTCGACTACAGCATTCCGGCGCCGCGCAAGGATGCCGAGTTCGCCCGGCCGCCGCGCCCGCCGCAGCATCGACGCAAGCCGTCTGCGGCCCCGGCCGGAAAAGCGGCCCGTCCCGGTCAGGGCCAGGCCCGGCCGTCGTCGGCCCCTTCCGCCGGCGGACCGCCCAAGGCGCGGCGCCCGCAGATGCACGGCCGCAGCGGCCGTTCCAGCGGCACGCCGAAGTAAGGATATTTATCCCCTCGCGCCGGATGCGCGGCGGGCATTCCCCATCGTTCATAACCACGGCGGCAAAGCCGCCACGCAAGAGGAGAGGTTTACATCCATGGCACAGGTCAAAAAAGGCGATCGCGTTACCATTAACTTCATCGGTACCCTCGACGACGGCTCGGTTTTCGATTCCACCTACGAAGCCGATACCTGCGACGAAGAGAGCAACGACTGTAGCTGCGACGACGATTGCGGCTGTGACGACGATTGCGGCGACGATTGCGGTTGCGGCAGCGACAGCGGTCCGCTGGAGCTGACCATCGGCGAAGGGGAATTCTTTCCCGAGATCGAGGCGGCCCTCATCGGCATGCAGCCCGGCGAGAAGAAGAAGGTCACCATCCTCGCCGCTGACGCCTTCGGCGATTACGACGAAGAGAAGGTCTTCACCGTCGGCCGCAGCGAGATTCCCGACGATATGAACCCCGAGATCGGCCAGGAACTCGTCCTCACCGACGAACATGACGAGAGCATCGGCGTCACCGTCATCGAGATGAGCGATAACGACGTCACCTTCGACGCCAATCACCCCCTGGCCGGCGAAGATATCACCTACGAATTCGAACTGGTCGAGATTCACGCCTAGGCGAAAGAGTTTTCTGAAACATGAAAAGGCCCCCGCAAACGAATTGCGGGGGCCTTTTCATGTTTGGCTCAGGCGATTTTGGACGGACCTGCCAGGAGGCCGCGGAGGATCTTCAACGGATGCAGTTTCCAGCCGCTGATCGGCCATTCCAGCTCATGCTTGTCGCACAGGGCGGCAAGGCCGTTAAGTTCGCGGATTTCCTGTCGCAGCGCCGCATCGAGCGGTCCGGAGTGGCCGATGGCGGCGACGAGGGTGCGGGCGCGGCCAATGGTGGTCTGGAGTTGTTCGGCCTGGCCGGTGGTGAGAAGGCCGTGACGCACCTTGAGGGCGAGCAAACGCTCGGCGGCGTCGTAGGTGGCGCGGACGATGTCGGCCCGGCTCATCCACGTTGTTTCGTAGTTGAGGCCATGTAGCCACGACGGCTGCCGCATGGCCTGGCGGTGTTCGGCCAGGCTGCGGTAAAAGAGGCGATAACCGTAGCGCAGCGGATCTTCGAAGATGGCGCTACCGGGGTCGATGAAGGGGGCGAGGGGGGCGATCATTGGCAGCAGGCGACCGCCGGGGCCGAAGGTGTCGAGCAGGGTGCCGCAGTAGTCGATGGTGGCCATGACCGAAGCGTAGTCCTGGTGCGGCAAGCCGATCATGAAGAAGAGATCGACGCGGCGACAGCCGTTGTCGAGGAGGGCGTGCAGCATTGTCTCCAGTTCGGCGTTGCCATAGTTCTTGCCAAAAGTTTCACGGATCTTGAGATCGTGGGACTCGGGGGAGATCTCGACGTTGTAGTTGGGGATGACCTGGCCGAGGCGGTGGAGAAAATCGAGGGGGGGTGGGGTGAAGAATTCGACGGCGATTTCGTTGGTCACCCCCGAGCCGGCAAAAGCATCGAGAAAGCGTTCGCCGTAGCCGCGTCCGGCTTGGAGCAGGTCGCCGAGGACGAAGATCGGCGCGGTGGTGTAGTCGGCGATGCGGCGGATATCGGCGGCGACGCGTTCGGGAGCGCGAAAGACTGGATGTTCGCGGCCGCAGACGGTGCGAAAGGCGGCGCGGGAGCCGCCGCAGGAGAGGCAGTTGTGGGCGCAGCCGCGGCCAGTGACGACGGCGCTTACCGGGTAGCGCAGCCAGCCGCGGAAGGGGAGATAGCCGTAAGGGTCGCGATGGCGCAGGGCTAGACGCAACGACTGCAGATAGTCGAAACGGATGAAGTCGAGATCGTCCGGTTGCCAGTTGATCCCGTTGTTTATGATGCTGCCGTCCGCGCCGCGCCAGGCCAGGTTCGGCACCTCGGCGTAGCCATCGCCGCGGGCTATGGCGGCCATGAGCAGACGCAACGGTTCTTCCGTCGAATCGCCGCAGAGAACGAAATCGACCGCCGGATAGTCGCGGAGGATTTCGTCGTGGTAATAGGTGGCGCTTAAGCCCCCGAGGATGACGGGGATGGTGGGGTGCAACGATTTGAGGAGTTCGGCCAGGGCGAGGGCGCCGTCGACGTGAGGGAGCCAGTGCAGATCGATGCCGAAGGCCTGTGGTTTGAGCCGGGGGAGAAACGCCGCCGGGTCGAAGCGTTCGTCGCGCAGCATCTTCAGGGCGAGGTTAACGATGCGGGTGCGAACGCCGTGGGCTTCAAGATGGGCGGCAAGGGTGAGGAAGCCGACGGGGTAGATCTCGAAGATCGAGGAGGAGGGGACAACATCGCTGACCGGGCCGGAAAAGACCGGTGCTTCGCGGAAGTCGAAGATGCTCGGCGGATGAAGCAGGACGAGATCGGTTCGGGCCATTGGCGCGCTGTCATCTTTCGGGTTCGGAACGGGAGAGGATAAGCACTCCCGTTCGATTATAACCGAAAAACGGTCCCGCCGCCGGTGTCAGCGCCCGCTCGCCGGGTGCAACAGCGAGGCGCGCACCTTGACCACGACCTTCTTGACCTCGGTCGGGGTCCCGTCGACCGTCAGGGCGAAGATGTGGGCATCCCCCGGCAAAAGCAGGACGATACGGCCGGGGGCGACGGTGACCCGGGCCGGGCCGGATCCGGGGTAGCGATAGAATTCGGCGTCGCGCTCGCCATCGTAGACGGTGGCGATCTCCAGGGTTGCGGCCGGGAACCACTCCATCGCCTCGCTGCCGACCAGGACCGACTGGACGTCGGCATAGTTGCGGTGGGCTTCGAGAACCGCCTCGGCCGGAGGGCGGGTGGCGTAGGTCATGACCCGGGCGAAGATTTCATCCCCCTGCAACGGATATTCGCCGTCGGGGGTCTCGGCGGTGAGCCCGGCGAGAAAGGCACAGACCTGGTCCCAGGCCGGACCGAAGGGGTAGCGACTGGCGTTATGCAGCTGATCGACAAGCATGGTTCTCTCCTTGGTCAGGGACGAAACGAGGTTGCTCGTTTTGGCTCAGGGGGCTTGCAGGGGGTGCTCGGCGAGGGCGGCGAGCTGTTCGCGCAACATCAGGATCTGTTCGTCCCAGTAGCGCGGCGTGCCGAACCAGGCGAAGTGGTGGGGAAAGGTCGGATCGTCCCAGCGCCGGCCGATCCAGGCGGCGTAGTGGAGGAGGCGCAGGGAGCGCAGCGCTTCGATCAGGCGCAGTTCGCGCGGCTGGAAATCGTAGAACTCGCCGTAACCGTCGAGGAGCTCGGCGAGTTGCGCCTGCTGGCGCGGGCGGTCGCCGGAGAGCATCATCCACAGATCCTGCACCGCCGGGGCGAGGCGGGCGTCGTCGAGGTCGACCAGGTGCGGGGCCTGGTCGCGCCAGAGGATGTTGCCGGCGTGGCAGTCGCCATGGGTGCGCAGCCAGCGCACCTCGCCGGCAGCGGCAAAGGCGGCGGCGACGGCCTGGAGGAGGTCGCGGCTCAAGGCGTCGTAGTTGGCCTTGTGGCTGACCGGGACGCAACGCTCGCTGATGAAGGTGACGCTGTCGCTGCCGAAGCTCTGCAGGTCGAGACGCGGGCGGTGGGCAAAGGGACGCAGGGCGCCAATGGCATGGAGACGTCCCAGGAGGCGGCCAAGGATGAGGAGGTTGTCGAGGTTGTCGAACTCGGGGGCATGCCCCCCCTGGCGGCGGTAGAGGGCGAAGCGAAAACCGTCGAAGTGGAAGAGGGTCTTTCCTTCCGGGCCGGGCAGCGGCGGCACCACCGGCAGTTCGTGTTCGACCAGTTCGAGGGAGAAATGGTGTTCCTCCTCGATCTGCGCGTCGCTCCAGCGCCCCGGGCGATAGAATTTGGCGACCAGCGGCTCACCCTCCTCGATGCCGACCTGATAGACCCGGTTCTCGTAGCTGTTCAGGGTCAGGGTGCGGCAGTCGCAGCGGTAGCCGCGGCTCTCCACCGCGTCCATGACCAGTTCGAGGCTGAGGCGGGCAAAAGGGTGGGTTTTTGCTGTTGGTTCTTCAGTCACGGCGTCTCCGGGGTGGCGACAAAGGGTGTGAGATAGTAACATTTTGTGGCGGCGGCCAGAGAAAAATCTCCGGTCAACGGCAGAGATTTTTTGCGGCAGCGCGAGAATAAATGAGGCATAATAGCCCCCGTTCTTCCTCCCCTGGCCAAAGGTTCGTACGTGGCGCAACCCTGGATCGTTCTCGACCGCATCGCTACCGCCGAAGGTGTGCTGGAACTGCGCCAGCGCGGTCCCCGCGATTTTCTCATCACCGTCGGCGGACTGGTGCTGATGAACAGCCTCGCCCACCGCTCCGAGGTCGTTCTCGGCCAGCTCGCCTGTGCCGGCTTGGCGACAGCCGCAGCACCACGGGTCCTGGTCGGCGGTCTCGGCATGGGTTTCACCCTGCGCGCCGTCCTCGATGCGCTCCCTGCCGCGGCGGCCGTCACCGTCGCCGAGCTCAACCCAGTCGTCCTCGACTGGTGTAAAGGAGCCCTCGCCCCCCTCACCGCCGCGGCCGCCGCCGACCCGCGGGTCACTGTCACCCTCGCCGATGTCGCCGCAGTGGTCAAGAACGTTCCCGCCGCGGCCTTCGACGCCATCGTCTTCGATCTTTACAAGGGACCGCATCCGCGCAGCGACCGCCGTGACGATCCCCTCTACGGCAGCCGCGCCATCGCCGCCGCGTATCGTGCCCTGCGCCCCGGCGGCGTCTTCACCGTCTGGGGCGAGGTTCCCGATGCCGCTTTCGAGGAGCGCTTGCGCCAGGGCGGCTTCAGCGTCACCACCAGCCGCCCCGGTCGCGGCGGCCTGCGCCACTGCGTCTTTGTCGCCCGCCGCGCGGCCGCCCCGGCCAAGTCCGTCGCAAGCAAAGGCCGTCGCCCATGAATGAACGTACTCGCCAAGGTGATCTGAAACGCCTTGCCGCCCTCGACGTCGGCCGCTGCACCTTTGCCGCCTCCCTGGCCGAGCACGGGACCTGGCGCATCGGCGGCCCCGCCGACCTCCTGGTCGAGCCGGAGAGCGTCGCCCAGATCCAGGCGGTGGTCTATTTCGCCCGGACCCGTGGCATTCCGCTACTGGTCATCGGCCAGGGGAGCAACCTCCTCTTTGCCGATGCCGGTCTGCGCGGCATCGTCCTCAAGCTCGGCAGCGCCTTCGCCAATATCGCTATCTCCGGGAACACCATCACCGCCGCTGCCGGCGCCTGGGTCCCCGGCATCGCCCGCCGCGCCCAGCAGGCGGGTCTGGCCGGTCTGGAGCACACCATCGGCATTCCCGGCACCCTCGGCGGGCTGGTGGTGATGAACGGCGGCAGCCAGCGTCAGGGGATCGGCGACAACGTCCGCCGTCTCTGGGCGGTGGGGGAGAAGGGGAAGCTGACGGAGCTGACAAAAGAGGAGTGCCGCTTCGGTTACCGTTCGAGCGCCCTGCAGGAGAGCGGCGTGGTGGTGGTCAAGGTCGAGTTGGTCTGCCCGGTCGGCGACCCCAGGGTGATCCGCCATGCCATGCTCGCCGATCTGCGCGAGCGGCGGCGCAAGTTTCCGCGCAAGGAGCCGAACTGCGGCTCGGTCTTCCTGAGCACCGCGCAGATGCACACCAGCGTCGGCCCCCCCGGCAAGATCATCGAGGAAGCCGGGCTCAAAGGAACTCGCTGCGGCGGGGCCGAGGTCTCGCACCGTCACGCCAACTTCATCGTCAACACCGGCGGCGCATCGGCCGCCGACGTCCTCGCCCTCATCGACCGCATCCGCCATACGGTCCATCGGCGCATCGGTTTCACCCTCGCCTGCGAGGTGCGTTATGTCGATGAGCAGGCGGTCATTCGTCCCGCCGACCAGCTTTTAGTATTTCCAGGGACCTAAGGGACTTTGAGGGACAGCAAGGACAACGGCTGGCTCAATTTTGTCCTTGCTGTCCTTGCTGTCCTTGCGGTCCTTTGAG
>Ga0209212_1006375_pt1 | contig 13527 bp, 10 predicted proteins | sample RifGroC2_FD_183996 | JGI IMG/M metagenome (GOLD analysis project Ga0209212, IMG submission 183996) | Groundwater microbial communities from Rifle, Colorado, USA - Groundwater C2 (SPAdes) (version 2) | ecosystem: Environmental > Aquatic > Deep subsurface > Groundwater | place: Rifle, Colorado... | reverse complement strand
AACGGACATGATGTGGTTTATCTGACGCTGGGGGATCCCATGACCTTCAGTACTTATATCTATCTGCTACGCCATCTGAACACCATGTTGCCAGAAAAAACCATCCTCACCATTCCAGGCATTACTTCATACAACGCCGCTGCAAGTGCAGCAAATTATCCCTTACTAACAGGAAACGAGCGGCTGGCGGTAATTCCCGTCCCAAAAGATCTTGCAGAATTACGTCCCATTTTGGAATCTTTTGATACGGTTGTCATGATGAAGGTCGCAAAAAAGCTGGATGAGGTAATTCAATTACTAGAAGATATGAAGTTATCGGAAAACGCCTTGTTCGCTTCTTATATCGGGCAAAAAGATGCCTATCTTACCTGTGACATCGTATCACTGAAGGGCAGCGGAATGGGTTATATGTCTGTTCTGATTGTAAAACGATTAAAACAGTAGTTCACCTCATCACATAAAAATCGTTATATCTACTAATATTATCAAAGAGGAGTTTAAATGATGATACAAAAGATTTTTCTGTATGTATTATTGCTTGGAATACCTTTATTGGCAGGCAGTGGGTGCGCAGCTTTGCTGATAGGAGGCGGTGTTGGTGCTGGTGCAGGAACGGTAGCTTATTTGAAGGGCGAATTGAAGTCAACGGAGGAAGCATCCATTGATAAAACCTGGCAGGCGGCACAAGAGACCATGAAGGATTTGGAATTTGTTATAACCAGCAAAGGAAAAAACACTTTTTCTGCCAAATTAATTGCCTATAGGGCAAACGATAAGAAGGTCGAGATGTACCTCCAGAAGGCATCAGAAAATACAACTGAAGTAAAAATCCGTGTCGGAGTTTTTGGAGACGAATCGCTCTCCCGGATAATTTTAGAAAGTCTGAAGAAACATCTCTTTTTTCCCTCAAAATAAAACAAAAGCATTTTACACGTCCATGCTAAATAGTGAATAAAGAGAAGCGAAAAAAAGCATGTCAAAAAACGAACTACCAAGGATTACACGTATTCTAATCATAATCAGCGCTGCACTCGCTGTAATTCTTTTGGCATGTCGGCTCACACTTCCTTATATCGCCAAGAACATCATTGAAGGTAAATTGAATAAGCGACTCGGAGTCCAGGCGACTATCGGCAACCTGAATCTGAGCCTGCTGAATGGATCGGCTACTCTACGTGAAATAATCATCAACAACCCTTCTGGCTTCGATCCCGAACCTTTTCTTTCAATTCAAAAAGTTTATGCAGATGTTTCCCTATTTTCATTACTGGGTAAGAAAATACAAATTGAACTGATAGACATCCAGCACTTCATTCTCCGGATACAAAGAAGCAAAGACGGCAGATTTAACTTTAAATCTATCATGGAACATCTGAAATCCAGTTCAACGCATTCACCAAGGGAATCTACGGGAGTACAATTTAAGAAAGGCATATTTTTAGGTCTTTTTAAGGCCGAAGATGTTCAAATTTCCTTTACTGATCACGTAGTTTCAGAACCACCTCTATTGACTGAACTGAAGGATATTGCCATATCACTTAAGTCTTTTTATTATCCAGGCAACTCATTAGAAACCAACAGTGAAATACTTGTCAGCGGACAATTGATGGCCACAAAGACATGCCCAATACTAATTCACAGCACATTCCATCTGGGCAAAAACCCACCGCGTACCATCACCTCCGATACACAGGAAACGTTAGAGGACGTTTATTTACTTCATTTTAACCCTTACGTCAGGAATTACGGTTACATCTTTAAGTCAGGTGTTGCTTCCTTAATTTACAATGGAAAAACTGCCAATGGGAAAATAGATGGATTGGCTAGCCTTCAGTTTGCGAATGTTCGGTTCGATAATGCGGATTTAAGATTAAGCTCTCTCATTTTTGGTGTCCCACTTCAATCTCTTCCTCAATTATTCCAATATCCTAGAGGATCTCTAGAACTGACTTTGGAGGTAAGTGGGAATATTACCAATCCCAGGATTTCCTGGAACAAATTGAGCGAACAGTTGTTAATTAAAGCCCTGGGTAACACTTTCAAATCCGGCATAATTCTTTTACGGAAACCCTTCGATTTAATAATCGAAAGCGTAACTCGTAAAGAAAAGGATGGAGCAATCTTCCATAAACTTAAAGATATGCTCAATCCACAAACATCACAAAAGGAAGCTAAAAAAGAATTTCAGAAAACTAAAAAACTAGAAACACTCAAAGATTTTTTTAGTATGAAGTTTTTGAACCGGCCAAAGAAATCAAAGAAAAAAGAAGACGATCAAAGGAAAGAGAAATAAAACAAGGTTTTGTATCTATATTCCAATCATCTCGGCCCTACGAAAAATTAACCTTATTTTATTCAAATACAGTAGGTTTCCCTTCAGTTAGGTATGGATCCGATACCCCCGATTCATGAAATGTAACCATTTCGTTCAATAATTTTACCGCTGCCTCCATAAGGCCTATGCCCAGGGCAGCGCCGGTACCTTCGCCTAATCTCATGTTTAAATCTAATAATGGGGTTTTGTTTAACAGATTTAACATCATCCTGTGCCCCTTTTCAGCAGATACGTGGGAGGCTATAAGATATTTGTTTACCTTTGGCTCTATTGCATTGGCAATCAGGGCGCCTGCCGTTGAAATAAAGCCATCCAGCATTATTGGCATACGATAGCGTGCCGCACCTAAACATAAACCGGCAATTCCTCCAATCTCGTATCCACCGACCTTTGACAGCACATCTATCGGATCATTTGGATTCGGCTGATTCACAGCAATTGCCTTTTTTATTACACTGATTTTTCTTTGCAGCATCTCATCATCCAATCCCGTCCCACGACCCGTTGCCACGTCGACATCCATTTTGCCCATAACGGCAAGAATGGCGCTGCTTGGTGTGGTGTTTCCGATCCCCATGTCTCCCGTGCCAATAATATCCAATCCTTCTTCCATTTCTTCTTCAATCAACTGAATGCCAGCCTCAATGGATTGGACGGCCTCCTCTCTGGACATTGCCGGTCCCACTGCCATATTTCTCGTACCCAGACCAACCTTCTTTATTTTCAGACATTGTTTCGCTTCCAGGTGTGAAGCTACGCCGCAATCAACCACTATTACCTTTGCGCCAATATGACGTGCAAGAACGTTGATGGCTGCGCCGCCTGCCATAAAATTTTGTACCATTTGTTCCGTCACATGCTGTGGAAAAACACTGACACCTTCCGCCACCACGCCGTGATCGCCCGCCATCGTAAATATCTTTTTATTTTGTATTTTGCAATTCACGTCTCCCTTTATAGAGGCATATATCGTCGCCAACTCTTCCATCCTTCCCAAACTACCGCTCGGTATGGCAAATGCCTTGAATTTATTTCTGATTTCTCCTTGTGCGTCGAGCACAACTTCTTCTATATGCCTTAAGGTATGTTTTAACAGTTTCATTTTTTCCAGATTATAAGTGTTGAAACAGGTAACAACTTTTACTATATTATGAGTTAAATAGAAGGATGAAATTTTATACATCTCACTTGCATAATTCAAGCAAATTCAATATGAAAGCTCCATTCTATAAAATTGAATATGCCTTATTAAATAATGGTTTAATTGATAAGGAACAACTAGATAAGGCCAAAGACGTCCAGGCAAAACAACGTATCAAGCTTGAAGACGCACTCGTTAAACTTGGATTTCTGACCTATTCAGAAATAATCCAGTTTTTCTCCTCACAATATGACTTACCGGTAATCGATCTTGATAAAGCCAATATTACACCTGAGATAATTAATCTAATACCCGTACAACTCGTAAAAAAACATCACATTGTGCCCGTATCAAAAGATAATGGCGTTATCACCATTGCAGTGAGTAGTCCACCGGATCTTGGGTTCATAGACAACATGCGTTTTATGTTCAACGCGGATTTCAAATGCGTTCTTACTACACCAGAAAACATAAAGAAGGCTATAAATAAATATTATGAGTTGGAACCTACGGAAACCGTAGACACCTTACTAAAAGAACTAAAGGTCCGCGAGTCTCCCGCAACTGCAGCGGAGATTGAACAAATAGAAAAGCCTCAAGTTGAGGCAAAAGGAATGGAAGACGAAGGGCCCATTATTCAACTCGTTACTTTAATTATCAATAAGGCCGTCGTCTCACGCGCCAGTGATATCCATGTGGAACCTCTCTCCAACAGATTACGCGTCCGGTACCGCATCGACGGCGTGTGTCAGGAGGCAGACGTGCTTCCGAAGCAATTACAGGACTCGGTTATTTCCAGAATCAAGATACTTGCCAATATCGATATTTCAGAAAAGAGGAGACCACAAGACGGGCGCATTGGTATTAATTATCAAGGCAAGGATTTGGACATTCGCGTATCTTGTCTGCCTTCTATTTATGGAGAAAGCGTTGTCATGCGCCTCCTTGAAAAATCGACCATACTGATGAACCTAAAATATTTAGGATTTTATGAAAACGATTACAAACGGTTTCATTCCATAATCAAAAAACCCAATGGCATATTGCTCATTACCGGCCCCACCGGTAGTGGAAAAACAACCACACTATATGCCGCCATTAATGAACTTAACAAAGGCGATACAAAGATCATTACTGCTGAAGACCCTGTTGAATATACCCTTCGGGGCATTAATCAATGTGAGGTAAACGATAAAATTGGTTTTAGTTTCCCTGCAATACTAAGAACCATGCTCCGTCAGGATCCGAACATTATCCTTGTTGGAGAAATCCGTGATGCAGAAACTGCGGATACCGCTATCGCAGCCGCCTTAACGGGACATCTTGTCCTCAGTACCCTTCATACCAATGATGCCCCTTCCGCTGTTACAAGATTAATTGATATGGGTATAAAACCCTTCCTTATTGCCTCGTCTCTACAGGGTATAATGGCTCAGCGATTGGTTAGGACAATCTGTACAAATTGTAAGGAATCTGTTAAATACACCCCTAAGCAATTGTTGGAAATGGGGTTTGAAATAGATGCGCTGAAAGATTTTTCCTTTTATACAGGGAAAGGTTGTAAAAACTGTAACAACATCGGCTATCACGGCAGAATTGGTATTTATGAACTGTTGGAGATGAACGAAACTTTACGTGAAATGACATATCGTATGGCTACAACCGCGGAAATCAGAAAAGCTGCAAAAACATTTGGAATGACGTCACTGAAAGAAGACGGGATCAGAAAGGCCAAAGACGGTAAAACCACATTAGATGAGGTATTCAGGGTTACAGGAATAGAAGAATAACGCTGTTTTTATATTTATAGTGAACGACAAAAGAAAGTTGATATAAAAACCAATCATGCAGTTACAAGATAAAACAAAAATAAATATACGGACCGAAGCCAAGAGGCGGCTCTTCGGTCAAATACTAAAGGATAAGGGTTTTGTTACTGAAAATCATATTCGGGAAGCCCTGGCTATCCAAAAACAAAAAGGAGGCCTGATTGGAGATATCCTGGTAAGTCTTCATTATCTTTCTAATGAGCAGATTATGCTTGCTTTGAGTGAATATTTAGGATTGGAAATTGTAAGCATCGAAGGCATAGAGATACCATCTGAAATCATAAATATGATACCTCCTGCCATTGCTCAATTATATCGCATAATTCCTATAAACATAAAGGATGACACCCTCACTATTGTCCAGGCAGATGCCTTAAACTTTGAGACACTCGATGATTTAAGATTAATGCTGAAGCATCAAATAAGGCCAGTCCTTTGCCACAAAGATATTGTCCTTCGTGCACTGGAAAAATACTATCCTAAAAAGCACGAATCTGTGGAACAACTATTATTAGAATTCAAAGAAGATACGTCATACGCCGAATCTGCCAAGGGGGAGTATATCGACATAGACGAACTAAGGAAGATGGCAGATGCAACCCCTGTAAAGAAATGGGTTAATCTTATGTTCCTTGATGCCATTTTGGATAAGGCCAGCGATATACATTTAGAACCCTTTGAAGACGGATTTAAGATTAGATACAGAATTGACGGTATACTTTACGATAAGATTTCGCCTCCAAAACAACTGGGTATACCTATTACCTCAAGAATAAAGGTGATGTCCAGCATGGACATTTCGGAAAGAAAACTGCCACAGGATGGACGTATTCAACTGAATGTTGGAGGCACGCTCATTGATTTACGTGTTTCTGCACTTCCCACAAAATATGGAGAAAGTGTTGTTATGCGTTTGCTGAATAAATCTGCTGTATCACTCAATCTGGATACACTTGGATTTCGGCCTGACGAACTAAAATTAATACACCAATTATTGAATAAACCCAACGGAATTATTCTTGTTACAGGCCCAACCGGCTCAGGGAAAACAACCACCTTATATTCTGCTTTAAATTACTTAAACGATATCGGCACAAAAATTATTACCACTGAAGACCCTGTAGAATATGATATTGACGGTCTTGTTCAAGTACAGATAAACACGTCTATTGGTGTAGATTTTGCGCGTTGTTTAAGGGCTATTTTAAGGCAAGACCCTGATATCATCCTTGTGGGCGAAATACGAGATGAAGAAACGGCCAGGATTGCGATACAAGCTTCATTGACAGGGCATTTAGTTTTTAGTACACTGCACACCAATGATGCGCCTACCACAGTAACACGCTTAATTGATATTGGTGTTAAGCCGTATTTAATTGCCTCAACCCTGGAGGCTGTCATTAGCCAAAGATTAGTGCGAAAGATATGTACCTCGTGTAAAGAAGAATACGAACCATCAGAGGAGTCTTTGATGGAACTAAACCTGACAAAGGCAGATATCATAGGGAAAAGGTTTTTCCGGGGCAAGGGCTGTAACAACTGTAATAACATTGGTTATAAGGGTCGTATGGGTATATATGAAATCATATTGATGAATAGCGAAATACGAAGGTTAATTACAGAACAGGCAAGCACGAATACCATTAAAATGGCCGCAAAAAATAATGGAATGAATACTTTACGAGAGAGTGGTTTATTCGCGATATTCAATGGATTAACAACAATTCAAGAAATCGTAAGAGAAACGATGATAACCTAACCTGGACAAGCCAGAACCAAACATGAACTGAGTTAAATTTTAGATTTACGATTTCAGATTTACGATTTTCTCAATCGTTCGACTGAGCGCTCACGACGAAGTCTCAAATCGTAATTCGTAATTCGTAAATATTTGCTAAAAGTGTCAAGATATTTTTCATAAGAGACTAAATTAGATAAGGGTAATTACTGATGTCCATTTTTCAATATAGCGCCGTCAATAATAAGGGGCAGACAGTAAAAGACAGAATAGAGGCATCCGGCACTGACGATGCTATTGCAAAAATACGCTCATTAGGTCGTTTTCCAACGAACATCAAAGAAATCCACCTTCGCCAGAAAGCAGGCGAAACACCCACCGAAACAACTCCCCCTGTCAAAAAGCGCAGGGAAATATCGATCTCCATTGGCGGGGTCAAATCAAAAGAACTGACCACCTTCACACGGCAACTGTCAACTCTTCAGGATGCAGGGCTCCCCATCGTTCGCGGTCTAAAAATACTTGCATCTCAGATGAAAAAGGGATTATTGAAAAAGACGACGCTAAAGGTTATCGAAGACGTTGAAGGGGGAAATACCCTTTCTGGAGCACTTGCAAAGCATCCGAGGGTTTTTGATAAGCTGTATGTAAATATAGTGAAAGCAGGGGAAATAGGCGGCGCTCTGGACATCATCTTACAGCGATTGGCCGATTTCCGGGAAAAAACTGAGCGGCTGGTAAGAAAAATAATCAGCGCTATGATATATCCCACCGTTGTGACGGTCGTGGCGATTAGTATTTTAATTGGGCTCATGATTTTTATCATTCCAAATTTTGCAAAAATATTCGAAGAGTTAAATTTGGAGTTGCCAACCCCAACCAGGATGCTCATTACCTTTAGCACAATTTTAAAGACACAATGGATGTTCATACCTGCGATTCCATTTGGCGCTTTTATACTGTATAAGATTCTTGGGAAAATAAAAAGAACACGGTTAATCATAGACAAAACAAAATTTAAATTACCAATTTTTGGGGCAATTATAAACAAATCCACCGTTTCAAGGTTTTCTCGTACACTTGCAACCTTAATATCGAGTGGAGTGCCTATCCTGGACGCACTTACCAATGTTAAGGACGCCACAGGAAATGCTGCCATGGGGCAAGCCATTCAAAATATCCATGACAGCATAAGAGGCGGTGAAAGTATCGCGAAACCTCTCCGGGCTTCTAAAATATGCGATGAAATGGTAGTCAATATGGTGGAAGTGGGAGAAGAAACGGGAGAATTGGATAAGATGCTTACCAAGGTGGCAGACAATTACGACGACGAGGTAGACAGGGCTGTAGAGGCCATGGTGAGTCTGATTGAGCCTATTATGATTGTGTTTCTTGGCGGCTCGGTAGGCTTTATCGTAATAGCTATGTTCGTGCCTCTTATTAAATTAATGCAAGGAATTGGAGGCGGTGGCTAAGAACGAATAACGAATACTCGTACACTTTACCTGAAATTTTATTACGAACTTCCGATAATTATAGTATCACAATAAAAATTGCAAATTGAAAAATGCAAAATTAATTTTGCAATTTGCTTTTTATAATTTTCATTTATCACTACCGACTTGTTCGGTTAGGAACAATCCATGTGAAACATAAGGGCTTTACTCTTGTCGAATTAATCGTTGTCATGGCCATTGCAGGCCTCCTTGCAGGCATAATTCTCCCTGTATTTTTACATGGAGGCCTTGACGAAGGCGTCAGTACATTACAGAGCAGTGTACTCTCCGCAAAAACTTTTTCCATAACAAAACGAAAGCGATGCACACTAACACTGAACGCCGATTATTATACGGGTTCCAATCCGTTACCCTGTTTGTTAACAATCGAGGATACAGGAGTCAGCACCTTTAAAAAACAATATCGGCTTCCCAAGTATATAAGATTCTGGCAATATGAGGTAGTGGGCAGCAGCCCTGTAACTTTTACCGGTGGAACGAAAACGGTTTACTTTGAGCCGAGTGGCATAGCGCATGATACACAGGGTATTAATTCACCTCAAGACATTATTATTACGTTAAAAGATATTAAGACTGATATTACAACCAGTCGAACAATTATTGGAAACACATGCCAAACAACAAAATAGAATTTCAACCAAAGAACCAAGGATTTACACTGATTGAAGTCCTTATCTCTATATTTGTACTCTCTATAGGTATCTTTGGGGTCATGGCGTTATTTCCTGTCGGAATACATCAAACAGGTAAAATTGCCAGGAATACCATTGGGGCCATTTCTGCAGAGATACCTCTTGCATATACATCGTATAAATTTCCTGCAGAGAATGTCAGTGGCACTGACTATGACACCCAGGATATTGTAAACCTTATAGCAGGAACCACGACTCCTACATGCTATTTCTTCCCGGATACTGGCACTATTACAATATCTGGCAACGCCTCATTTGGCTGGAATACGTCCCTTGTTCCTGTAGATATGGATAGTAATGGCACTTCAACAACGATAGGAGAAACCTACCTGTTCAGACAGCATACTGCCATCTATAAAAACTACACGACAATTAGCGGCACAGCTAACTTTACTTACAACAATGCCACATTATCCAATGTTTCGAACATCAACAACATTTCTCTAAATGATTATATCTGTAATACACAAAATCGCATCTGGTATCGAGTGACTGGCGTTAACACTTCCACAGGCAATGTAACGTTACAGCAACCTTATGAATATGAAACAACAAGTGCTGCTCCGTATATTTCTACGGATACCATCGTGGGTCTTTATAACACCATGCTAACTCCAGATTAATTTTTAAATGAAATCATTTAAACACAGACTAAAAATCGCAACCCTTAAATTACGCTCTTGCTGGTTCAATCGTCCTCGATTGAACCAAAATGTTTCGGTTCAGGCTACAAGCTTGAACCAGCGTGTAGTGCAAATTACCGGATATGATACATGAAAATTTTTAGACACAAGCCAAAAATCGGAACCTTCCTATTGCGTCTCGTACAGACTAACACCTGTAGCTCCTTTCAGGAGACACTGGTAAAGAGGCAAAGTGGCTTTACCTTAGTGGAGTTGATAATCGTTATTGCCCTCATGGCTATTTTATGGGGCGTGGCGTATACCATGTTTTATCAATCAAAAAAAGTATTTTCTCTGTCTGATAATAAATTAGAAATGTATCAATATGCAAGAATAGCCATGGACGAAATTTCCCGTGACCTGAAGGGCGCAACCTTAAAGGATAATGTGGATTATTTTCGGTCATTTACTAACGGTCCGGCGGATGCTAAAAACAATAATAGTGTCCTTACGTTCCTGTCATTAACACCAAATGGCTCTTCCACTCCCGTTACCCTTATTACCTATTACTTAAAAAACACTGACGAACTCATGCGGGCTGAATACAATGATACTTCATATATTTATGGAACCGTCCCGGCCAGTATCGACCCTTCTCAATTTACCTATTATAAACTCACAGCAAATACAAATTATTTCAACCTTGCCTATGTTACTGGAAGCGCCTCAGTAAGTGGCTGGGACAGCACAAGCGGCACTACAACCGGCCACTTGCCTGATGCGGTGAATGTAACATTACAAATATATGGCACAGGTACTGGGAATACCCTGGAAAGAGGTACTTTTACTACTCAAATCATGCTGCCTTACCGAATAACACACTGACATGAACGATAAAAAAGACGCAGGTTATATCATTATTGTAGTTACTGTAATCCTTGTAGCGCTTTCTCTCATGGGGATGACATTCCTGAACCTTACCAGTGTTGATTTTACTGCTACCGATAATTACGTCAACAGCCTTCAAGCGGATATGGCGGCACATGCCGGACTTGATTATGCCACCTATGTATTAAAAATGGATAAATACGGCACAGATACCATAGTTTATAATAATAACAGTTATAGGTATCGTGGTACTTCGACCCTGGGTTATGATGAAAATTACGATGCATACACAGAAGAGTGGCTAGGCACTGGAACAGGGAAAATATTTTGTAATGCCACGGCTGCCAGCAATGATGTCGATAACAACGGTGACGGTGTTAAAGACTCCAAGTGGCTGGATGCCCCATTTTCATTAGACAGAGGCTTAAAGGCCCAATATGCCATCCTTATCGAAGACGTGGGCGAATCGCGCATTAATGTAAATGCCACAGGAAACGTTGTGGGGGTAGCGGGGTCTTTTGCTTACGGCACGGGCGCGACTACTTATGACATCAGACTACAGGACGTCCTGACTGATACGATTGCAAAAAACGTCATTGGCTCGACCACGGGGCGCTGTGGCGCGAATGGAGCGCCAGGTAGTACAGGCACAACTGCCTCTCAATTTCAACCACGCAATCTAGTTGGTGACGACCGCCCTTTTAATGTCCTCGATGCCGCCGATATTTGCTTTGGGACATGTACTTCCTCTTCACTTTATAAATCACGATTGCGCAACATTATCAATAATGAAACACTCTTCCAAAGTGTGAGAGGAAGTCTTACGGCATATTCTTTCGACAGCATTATTACAAATAACGGCACTGTCAGTTCTTTGCAAATGGGGAATAATTACTATCGCTTAAATGTCAATACCGCATCTGCTACTGAACTGGCAGCCCAATTGAGACATTGTGTGTTCGGCACAGAGACACTTATGGCAGACCAAATCGCAGCCCATATCACGGATTATAGGGACACGGATGATAATATCACTGTTTATAATAGTAAGTACGGTTTAGAAGTACACCCTTTTATCAATGAGCTATTTTACGCTACGGCAACAGCGTATCACAGGATAGAACTCATAAATCCATTCAATCGCAGTATTGGTATTGGGGGTTGGAAACTCGATGTGAATAGAGGAGGAACCCATACCATTTATACCTTAGGTACGGCAACTATAAGCGCAGCACCTTCTGCTGCAAATCCTGTATACTTTGTATTAGGAGATAACCCGGCAGTAGCTACTCTTACAACAAACCTTGTTGTAAATAATCTTAATATTTACGACTCTAATGACAATGAAATCCCAATAGAAGTTACAGTCACCCTAAAAGAGCCTTCGTATAACGTTATTGTAGACGAGGCATATCCAAGCGCTTATATTAAAACAGTCAGTATTCTTGGTCTTATTGATACTCTAATACAAAGAGTAACTGAAGAATGTGCGGCACTTTCACCAAATATTCAGAGTCTCCTAATAGCTAAATTAGAACAGGCAAGGGAGGATTTGGATGATACTCCAAACCCTAATTGTGCTGGCGCTGAACCGCAACTTGAATCATTTATTAACGAAGTCGAAGGATTACAAGGAAGTACACATCCAGACTGGAAGGCCTGTGTCAATGAAAATGCGGACGAATTTATCAGCCGTGCACAATATATTCTTGATGTCTGCGACAATTTACCCTCAGCGCGGGCGTCCATCGGTCAAAGAAAGATTCCTATTATTGAACGCTCGGATAATTGGACAGGAACACCCGAAACACATACAATAGGCAGCCAGAATATAAGTTTTAACAATATCCGACAATTGGTAATTGCAAACAAGGACATTATTTCGCTCGGTGAATTGGGTCATCTCTTGACTGTGGGCTATAATACCACATATTCTTACACTTTGAATGCATCTTATGCCACATCTACCAATTATGTTGATAATGCAAAGATGGATCTTTTCGGAGGCACGTTTACTACTATTCCCGACTATTTTACCGTCCTTGATCCAAAAAATGATGCTATAGATGACGATGACGATGGAGCTATTGGTACTGATACCGGTAGCCAATCTGGAGATATTGACGGTCCCGAAATTCAGGTACCGGGGCGTATTAACATAAACACCGCACCATCAGGTGTGCTGGCCGTACTACCCGGTACCAGCACAAACACCTCTTTAGGCACGTGGAGTGTATTAATTCAATCCAAAACAGGTTATTCCCTGCTAAACAACATCATTAATGCACGTCCCTATAGCACCGTTGGAGCATTGACGAGTGCGACTGGAATAAATAATTCCGGGATGAATTATTTTGGAACAGACAACACCGACAATGACGGCGATGGATTCATTGATGAAAAAGATGAAAAAGACCTGATATTTACTTCTATTTCAAATCTTATCACCACGCATTCTAACGTATTTGCTGTGTATGTTACCGCTCGCATTGTCAATAGTAGCTCATCTCAGACCTTTGCCGAGAAGAAACTCGTTGCGATTGTTGACCGCTCAGTTAATCCTGTTAAAATACGCTATTTTCGGTGGATGACTGAATGGTGATATGATAGCCGTTATCAGATAGCTATCCGTGTACAGTTCACGCTGGGGGATGTCTAAAAAGTTTACACGCTGGTTCAGGCTTGTAGCCTGAACCAAAACATTTTGGTTCAATCGAGGACGATTGAACCAGCAAGAGCTTTTAGACGAAAGCTGAATACTAAT
>Ga0209212_1006374_pt1 | contig 13528 bp, 12 predicted proteins | sample RifGroC2_FD_183996 | JGI IMG/M metagenome (GOLD analysis project Ga0209212, IMG submission 183996) | Groundwater microbial communities from Rifle, Colorado, USA - Groundwater C2 (SPAdes) (version 2) | ecosystem: Environmental > Aquatic > Deep subsurface > Groundwater | place: Rifle, Colorado... | reverse complement strand
AGGATGCCCGCATCATCTTCAAGGACTTCGAGACCTCCAACTGGTCCCGGGACCCGATCGCCAAGAGCTACTACTGGCACCGCTTCTACTCGCACCAGCCGGACCTGAACTACGACAACCCGCGGGTGCACGAGGCGATGTTCCGGGTCATGGACTTCTGGTTCGGCATGGGGATCGACGGCCTGAGGCTCGACGCCGTCCCCTACCTGTACGAGCGGGAGGGGACCAACTGCGAAAACCTGCCGGAGACCTACGAGTTCCTGAAGAAGCTCAGGGCGTACGTGGAGGCGAAATACCCGGACCGGATGCTGCTTGCCGAGGCGAACCAGTGGCCCGAGGATGCCGCCTCGTACTTCGGCGGCGGCGCCGCCTGCCAGATGGCCTTTCATTTCCCGCTCATGCCCCGCATGTTCATGGCGCTGCAGATGGAGGACTCCTTCCCGATCATCAACATCCTGCAGCAGACCCCGGTGATCCCGCAGCAGTGCCAGTGGGCCCTGTTTCTCAGGAACCACGACGAGCTGACCCTCGAGATGGTGACCGACGAGGAGCGGGACTACATGTACCGGATCTACGCGCGCGACCCCCGGGCCCGGATCAACCTGGGGATCCGGCGCCGGCTCGCCCCGCTCATGGGGGACGACCGGCGCAAGATCGAGCTCATGAACGTGCTGCTGTTCTGCCTCCCGGGCACCCCGATCATCTACTACGGCGACGAGATCGGCATGGGGGACAACTATTACCTTGGGGACCGAAACGGCGTGCGCACCCCGATGCAGTGGAGCCCGGACCGAAACGCCGGCTTTTCGCCAGCCAACCCGCAGAAGCTCTACCTGCCGACCATCATCGACCCGGAGTATCACTACGAGGCGCGCAACGTCGAGAACCAGGCCAAGAACCCCTCCTCGCTGCTTTGGTGGATGAAGCGGATGATCGATCTCAGGAAGAGGTTCAAGGCCTTTGGCTGGGGGAGCCTGGAGTTCATCCAGCTGGAGAACCCGAAGGTGCTCGCCCTTTTGCGCAAGCACGAGGAGCAGACCATCCTGGTGGTCATCAACCTCTCCCGCGCCACCCAGTTCGTGCAGATCAACCTGCCGCGCTTCGTCGGCTTCTACCTGGAGGAGATGTTCAGCCGCAACAGGTTTCCCGCCATCACGGACTCCCCCTACGTCCTGATCCTCGCCCCTTACGACCACCACTTGCTGCTTTTGACCGACGGGCGCGAGAGCACCAAGCCTCAGGAGGAGGGGGTTCTGCAAGAGGTGGTCACCTCCGGGAACTGGGAAAACGTGCTCAGGACGGCGGGGCTGCGCCAGCTGGAACAATCGATCCTGCCGGACTACCTGAAGAAATCGCGCTGGTTCCAGGGGAAAAGCCGCACCATCGTGCGGTTCGCGCTCGTGGAAAGGCTGCCGTTTCCCATCGACCGCTCACAGGTGGTCCTGGCGCTCATCGAGGTGAGCTACAACGAGGGGACCCCGGAAACCTACCTGCTGCCGCTGCATTTCCTCCCGATGGATGGGGGGGGGGAGACCGTCTTGAGCGAAGCGCCGGGGGCGGTCATCTGCCGGCTCCGGGTGGACGACAAGCCGGGGATACTCTACGACGGCGTTTTCAACTCCCATTTCCGCTGGGCGCTCTTCGAGATGATCTGGCGCAGGAAGGCGATACGGACCGAGGGTGGCAGGCTTTCCGGCCGGCCGGCGCCGGGGTTGGCGGCGCTGATCGAGGACAAGCAGCCCCCCTTCATCTCCCAGGTCTGCAAATCCGAGCAGAGCAACAGCTCCGTCTTCTACGACAAGAGCTTTTTCCTGAAGCTGTACCGGCGCATGGAAGAGGGGACCCATCCCGAGCTGGAGATAGGGAGGTTCCTGTCGGACCGGATCCGCTTCACTCACGTCGCTCCCATGGCCGGGTCGCTGGAATACCGGCGTACCGGTGCCGAGCCGGTCGCTTTCGGGCTGCTGCAGGGGTTCGTGCCGAACCAGGGGGATGCCTGGACCTTCACCCTGGGGGAGGTAGGCCAGTTCGTCGATCGTGTGCTGGCTCACCGCGAGGAGGCCAGGGAGTCGGCAGCGGCAACCCGTCCCGAGACGGAAGAGTCGGAGTTCTCGCCCGACCTTCTGGAATTGATCAGGGGGTTCTACCCGGAGATGGTCGCCCTGATCGGCAAACGGACCGCGGAACTGCACCGGGCGCTTTCCTCCCGAAGCGATGATCCCGGCTTCGCCCCGGAGCCGTTCGCCCTGCTCTACCAGCGCTCCGTGTACCAGTCGATGCGCAGCCGTGCCAGGAAGGTGTTCGACCTCCTGCGCCGGAATCTGTCGCAGATACCTCAGCAGCTGCGCCCGGAGGCGGAAGCGCTTTTGGGGCTGGAGCCGGATCTGCTCGCCTCGCTGCAAAAGTTCATGGTGCGCAAGTTCTCGGCCATGAAAACCAGGATCCAGGGGGATTATCATCTGGGGCAGTTGCTCTACACCGGGGACGACTTCCTGATCATGGATTTCGAGGGTGAACCGGTCAAGTCGCTCAGCGAGCGCAGGATAAAACAGTCGCCGCTGCGGGACGTGGCGGGGATGATGCGCTCCTTCTATTACGCGGCCCATGCGGTGCTCATGCAAAGGGGCCATGTGCGCGACGAGGATATCGCCTACCTGGTGCCGTGGGTGCAGGCGTGGTATCGCTACAACTCGGCAATCTTCCTCGCCTCCTACCAAAAGGGCGTTGCCGGCTCCAACTTCATGCCCGAAGATGGCGAGGACGTCGAGATCATGCTGCACACCTTCATGCTGGACAAGGCGGTCTACGAGCTTGGCTACGAACTCAACAACCGCCCGGACTGGGTATCGATACCGCTTAGGGGGATCATGGAGCTGCTGGTCGTCGAGAAGGCAGCCAAAGGGGAAAATCCAAGAGCTGCGCCTGATCCTGAAAAGGTCGAGCGGTAGCCGCAGAGGGAAACCAAAGGGGGAGTGTCATGAGAAAAATGCAAGTTTTGTTGCTGGTCTGCATCCTTACTCTACTGCCGGCCCTGCCGGCGGCGGCCAAGCAGAAGATCTACCGGGCCAAGCTTTCGGGAACACAGGAGGTGCCGGGGGTAAAGTCGCCGGCGAAAGGGGATCTTAAGATGGTCGCCGGCAGGGAGGAAATGAGCTTCGAGCTGAACGTCAAAGGGATTACCAGCCCGACCGCGGCAAGTATCCACTGGGGCAGAAAAGGCGAAAACGGCCCGCCGGTTGTCGGTCTTTTCGGCGGGCCGCTCAAGCTCGGCAGCTTCAAGGGGATCCTGGCCCAGGGGCTGATCACGGACCAGAGCCTGATCGGGGAACTGCAGGGGAAAACGGTCGCGGACCTGGCGAGGCTGATAGAGTCGGGCGAGGCCTATGTCAATATCCTCACGGTGACCTACCCGTTAGGGGAGATACGCGGGCAGATCAAATAAACCGGAGAGTTCGTTTGCGGTGGTGTTGTCGGAGCGGCACTCCTGCCGCGATTTATTGTGAATCGCGGCAGGAATGCCGCTCCTACATTTATGTCGATGTTATCCCTTCTTTCTCTGCTGCTCCTCGCTTTTGGCGGGAGCGCCGCGATTCTCGCTATGCTCCCCTGCCACCTTCTCACCCGGTTCCTTCCCTTCCTCCGAGCTGTGCTCGATGACTGAGTTGATCACGGCGCCAGTCAAGATTATGAGACCGCTCAGGTAAAGCCAGAGCAGCAAGACGATCACCGCGCCGATGCTGCCGTAGGTCTTGTCGTAGGAGCCGAAGTTGTTGATGTAGTAGGAAAACCCGAGTGACATCACGATCCAGCACGGTATCGCGACCACCGCGCCGGGACTGATCCAGATCCAGTCATGCTCCACGTCCGGCGTGAAGTAGTAGATGATGGCGACGGCCAGCGCCAGGAGAAACAGGGTGACCGGTACCAGGCCGATTGTCCAGGCCACCTTGAACAGGGTGCCGAAATTGATCAGGTCGGCAATGTAGTCCCCTATCTTCGTGCCGAACATGAGCAGCACCATTGCCGTTAGAAACAGCAGCGAGAGACCGATGACCAGGGCGATGGCGATCAGGCGCACCTTCCAGAAGGGCCGCCCCTCCTTCACATCGTACAGGCTGTTCATCGCGGCCATGACGGAGACGATGGCGTTGGAGGAGGCCCAGAGCGCGAGCAGGATCCCGATGGAAAGCAGCCCCTCCTTCTTGTTCATGAACAGGGCGCGGATGTTGTCCTGGATCAGCGCGAACGCCTGGCCGGGGAGGAATCTGGCGGCGTTTTTCAGCAGGTACTCCAGCAGATCGGGAATGGGAACGTAGCCTATCAGCGTGGTCAAAAAGAGCAGGAAGGGAAACGAGGCGAACAGGAAGTAGTAGGCCATGGCAGCGGCATGCTCGGGACAGTCCTCCTCGGTGAACTTGCGATAGACGCGCTTGCCTAACTCGACATAGCTGGTCGATCCCAGCTTGAAAAACCTGCGCAGTGAGAACATGTCCCGTCTCCTTCGCTAGCTTCCTACGATGGTCCCGCCATTTGGATGCAGCACCTGCCCGGTCATGTAGGAGCCCCCGTCGGAGGTGCTTTCTCCTTTGCTTGGCAGATCCGATGCAGTGGCTGGCCGACCTCTTTAAACGGAGGCGAAAGCCTCCTCGGGGCGCGCGGCCGGCAGCGCCACTCTCCCATCCGGTTTCATGACGATCTTGATGCAGGAATCCTGCTTGTCCCTGAAGATCTGGTAGCCAAGCGGAGCGTCGTCCAGCGCCATCCGGTGCGTGATGATGAAGGAGGTGTCGATCTGCTGGTCCTCCACCAGCTTGACCAGATGGGGCAGGTATTTGTGCACGTGGGTCTGCCCGGTGCGCATGGTGAGCCCCTTGGCGAAGATGGCCCCCATCGGCATCTTGTCGACGAAGCCGCTGTAGACGCCGGGGATCGAGATGGTCCCCCCCTTGCGGCAGGCCTTTATCAGCTGGCGCAGTGCGGAGGGGCGGTCGCTTTCCAGCCGCAGGGACTGCTTTATCGCGTCGTAGGCGCCTTCGATACCGGTTCCGGTCGCCTCCATGCCGACGGCGTCGATGCAGGAGTCGGGGCCGCGTCCGCCGGTCATGTTGTGCAACTGCTCCGACACGTCGACCTCCTCGTAGTTCAAAACCTCGGCCTGGCACTGGACATGCGCCATCTGCAGGCGCTCAGGGCACCGGTCGATCCCGACCACCTTGCCGGCACCCATGTGCAGCGCGGACTTCATCGCCATGAGGCCGACCGGGCCGCACCCCCATACCGCCACGGTGTCGCCGGGCTTGATGTTGCAGTACTCCGCCGCCTGATAGCCGGTCGGGAAAACGTCGGTGAGGAAGACGACCTGCTCGTCGGGTATGCCGTCCGGGATCTTCTCAAGCCCGACGTCGGCAAAGGGGACCCGGACGTACTCGGCCTGGCCGCCCGAGTAGCCGCCGTAGAGGTGGGAGTAGCCGAAAATTCCCGCCCCGGTGCCGCCGTAGAGCTTTTCCATCATCCAGGAGTTGGGGTTGGTGTTGTCGCATAGCGCCCAGAGTTCGTGCCGGCAGTACCAGCAGGCTCCGCAAGAGATCGGGAAGGGGACAATGACCCGGTCGCCGGCCTTGTAGCGCGTCACGCCGGTTCCTACCTCGACGATTTCTCCGACGAACTCGTGCCCGAGGATGTCCCCCTTCTTCATGGTCGGGACCAGTCCGTTGTACAGATGCAGATCGGAGCCGCAGATGCAGGTGAGAGTCACCTGGACGATGGCGTCCCCGGTGTTGCAGATTTGCGGGTCCGGCACTGTATCCACCCGCACGTCATGTTTGCCATGCCAGCATACAGCCTTCATATATCCCCCTTGTGCCGCGTGTTCAGCGTCCGCGGAAAAAGCATCGGGCCACAAAAAGGCACAAAAAAACACAAAAAAGAGTGCGCGCTGTTAATCCGCGCGGCAAATAACCCGAAGGTGCTATTCCAGAAAGGGCCTCTGCAGTTTTGCGAATTTTGTGCTTTTTTGTGGCAATAGGTTTTCGGTTTAGGTTTGTTGGGGGCTCCTCTGTGCCGTTATCTCCTCGCCCACCTCGAGGATCTGTTTGAGCCGCTTCAGATCCTCCTCCAGCTGCTGGGCGTTGATGCCATGGGCGATTTTGGCCGAGGCCCTCCCGGCAGTGCCGCCCGGCGGGTAGTAGTCGATGACGACCTTCACCTCCGTGCCGCGGTTGCCCGGGGCCTCCTTGAATTCCACCGTCCCCTTGTTGGGGACGTCCGCGCTGCCGACCGAGTGCCAGCTGATCTGCTGCCCCGGCGTGTCCTCCATCATTTCCGCGTCCCACTCCGCGCTCACCCCGCCCGGGCCGGCCGCCTTCCAGTGCGAGGTCCTTTCTCCGGTGACGTGCACCGAGTCGAGGTGTTTCATGAACTGCGGGAGGTTTTCCAGGTTGCGCCAGAACTCGTAGACCTGCTGGGGCGGCAGGCCGATGGTGACGGCCTTCTCGATCCTCAAGCCGGAATTGCGGGTGTGCATCGTGTCCGCTCCGACGGCTTCATACAAGTCGCAGTGCCCCGTCTTCCCCCTGTAGATGAAAAGCCCGCCGGCGACCATCATTGCCAGCCCCGGCAGGACGTTTTTCTTGCCGATACTCCTGAGCCCCGATAGTGCCAAGGCGGCACCGCCGACCATAGACGCCTTTCGCTCTGCGGGCCCGACATTGACCCGCTTCTGTTTTACCCCTTGCCCGGGCCGGCTGCGCTCGGTTTCGCTGGTTTCCATGCGTCATCCTCCTTGGAAGCAGTTGGTGCTGGCCATTCTTAGTGCCCGATTTTGAATTAGAATAAGCTAACACGTAGTATCTGGATTGCAACAGCAACCGGCATTTTGGAAGGGGGGAAGGGCGAGGGTGGGGATCTTTAAGGTTCCCTCCCCCGAAGGGGGAGCGGCAGGGAGGGGGAGGGCTGGCTGGAAGCGGCCGCCGGGTCGATCAGGAAAGGAGGATCTGCAGTATCAGCCACCGTTACGAAACAGGCGTGGCGGCTAACGGTCATTATGCCGCCTCTTTCCGCTTCTGCTTGATGCTTTCCTTGAGCAGCGCCATCATGTCCGCGACCTTGGGAGGCGGCGGCTGTTTTGCTTCCGGCGCGGGTTTGCGCCCCTGGGCCTTTTCTTCGATGATCCGTTTCAGATCGTCGATATATTGGTCCTTGTACTTCTCGGGGTCGAACTTCACGGTCAATTGGTCGATGAGCGAGAGCGCCAGGGTGACCTCCTGCTCGCGCAGGTTCTCGCTGCCGGGGAGCTTCAGCTCACTGGCGTCCCGCACCTCTTCCTTGAACCTGATCTCGTTCAGGATCAGCAGGTCGTCCAGAGGCTTCACGATGCCGAGACTGCCCCGGTTCCTCAATACGTAATGTGCCACCCCCACCTTTCCCGACCTCTTCAAAGCTTCCCTTAGCAGTGCGTATGCCTTCGGTCCACTTTTCTCCGGTTCCAGGTAGTACGGCTTCTCGAAGTAGCGCGTATCGATCTCCTTCTCGTCGACGAAATCGACGATGTCGATAAGGTGGGTTTTCTCGAGGCTCGCGCTCTCGAAATCCTTGTCGGTCAGCACGATGTATTCGCCGTCTGAATACTCGTACCCCTTGACGATCTCTTCGTAGGGAACTTCCTTGTTGTCGTTCTTGCAGACCCTCAGGTACTTGATCGGGCAGAGATCGCTCTTGCGCAGCATGTCCAGATCCAGGGTGTTGCTCTGTGAACCGCTGAATAGCTTCACCGGGATGTTGACTAGCCCAAAGCTGATGGAACCGGACCACATTGCTCTCATGTCTGAACCTCCTGACAAAACTGAAGCCCACTTTTCGCGGCTCCCGTGGCTCGATGGTGCCTCGACTCACTGTGGCGCATCACCCCGGACAGCCGAAGGAACAGGAAGAATTCTACCATGATTAACGAGTATCGGTTTTTCTGCCATCTCTGTATTGCGCGCTTTCGCTTCCGTGGCGGCAGGACCGTCCCGGAGTGCCTCGGAAATGGCACTGGTGCCACGGAAACTACCGTCGCATCGAAGTTTTCCCGGCTGTTGGTCAGCAGTCTAAAAACGTCCGGCAAGATTGACAAAAACAAATGTAAAGCATACATTGTTAGCGTACATTCATAAAGTTTCTGACAGGGCGCAGCGCATCCCTGGAGATTGAAATGGCTGAGCAAAGAGAACACGTTTCAGGCAGAACCGGCACCAAGCTGCTGCACTCGAGGCCGCTGCTCTGGGTTGTCGGCATACTTGCCTCGCTTGCGCTGATTCTGTACCTCGCCAGCTATTTCATAGACGAGCCATTGCGCAGGATGACGGAAAAGAAGATGAACCAGGCTCTGAAAGGATATTCGGTACGGTTGCCGGAGCTGCATCTCAGGTTGATCGGGCTGTCGGTCACCCTGAAGGGGCTGACCGTGTTGCAGCAGGCGCATCCGGAACCGCCGGTGGCGAAGTTCCCCTACATAAAGGCAAGCATCCACTGGCGCGAAATACTCTCGGGCAAGCTGGTCGCCGAAATGGCGGTCGATGATCCTAAGCTTCACGTCAACCTGAAACAGCTGCGTACCGAGGCGGCCAGCAAGGTGCCAATGAAAGAGCGGGGCTGGCAACAGGCGGTGGAGGCGATCTACCCGCTGAAGATCAACCTCGTGAAGATCGACAACGGGAGCATCACATACATCGACCAGGATCCCGAGAGGCCTTTGGTCCTGAGCCACCTGAACTTCAGGGCAAACAACATCCGCAACATCCACCTGCCGGACAAAGTCTACCCTTCCTCCTTTCACCTGGGTACGGACATCTTCGGCACCGGCCACGGTGTAATCGACGGCAAGGCCAATTTCCTAGCCGAACCAACGCCAGGGACCAAGGCCGTGATCAAGCTGGAAAAGATCCCCATGGACTATTTCAAGCCGGTGCTGGCCAGATCAAACCTCTCCATTGCCGGGGGGGTCTTGAGCGCGACCGGGGACATAGAGTACACAGCCAAGGCGCAGATTACCCACTTGAAGCAGCTGGCCATCAATGGCCTGAAGGTGGATTATATCCACTCGGAAAAAACTGCCGTCGCCGAGAAAAGAAGGGCGGAGGCGGTGGGTGAGACAGCCAAGGAGCTAAGCAACAAGCCGGATGTGCTGATAAAAATCGATGAGTTGAAACTGGCCAGGGCGAACCTCGGCATGCTGAACGATGTCCAAGGCAAAAAATACCGGGTCTTTCTTTCCGATGCCGATTTCGTCCTGAGCAACTTCTCCAACCAGTTTTCGCGAGGCCCGGCCAAGGCCAGGCTGAGCGGTAAGTTCATGGGCAGCGGCATTACGACAGCGACCGGCGACTTCCGGCCGGAGAAAAAAGGGCCGGACCTGGATCTCTTCCTGAAGATCACCGACACGCAGCTTGCCTCGCTGAACGACCTGCTGCGCGCCTACGGCAACTTCGACGTCAGCGCCGGTACTTTTTCGCTGGTCACCGAGTTGCACGTGAAAAATGACGCAGTCACAGGGTACATCAAGCCGTTCTTCAGGGACATGAAGGTCTACGACAGACGGCAGGACAAGAAGGAGGGTTTCTTCCACCAGGTGTACGAGATGCTGGTGGGGGGAGTCGCGAAGATCCTGGAAAACCGGCCGCGGGACCAGGTGGCGACCAAGGCGGACATATCCGGGCCGCTGAAAAACCCGGAGACGAGTACCTGGCAGATCATCGTGCAGCTGGTAAGGAACGCGTTTTTCAGGGCAATACTGCCGACTTTCGAGAAGGAGGTCAGGGGGATGGAAAAACGGCGCTAGAGTGCCCGACACGAAAACTGCCGCAAGTCTTCAAAGGAGAAAGTCATGAGGACCATAGTGCTGTTGATCGTGATTTTGCTGCTTATCGGTATGCTGCCGACCTGGCCCTACAGTTCCGGCTGGGGCTACTACCCAAGCGGCGGGCTCGGGCTGGTCTTGTTGATCTTGCTCATACTGGCCCTGCTGGGGCGAATTTAGCAGTGCCTCTCGCGGTGGCGCCCGATGGACAGCTTTGGCCGGGCGAGCGCCAGTGCGAGAAGGTGTAACAGGAGGATATATGGCAAAATATGGGAAAAAAGCGCAGGAAACGGTGCATGAAGCAATGGAGAAATTCAAAAAAGGAGAACTGAAGAGCGGCAAAAGTGGCAAAAAGGTGACCGACAGGCAACAGGCGGTCGCCATAGGTCTTTCGGAGGCACGCGAGAAGGGCGCCAAAGTGCCGGAACCTCCGAAGAAATAAGCAGGCACAACCAATCGGAAAGACAAATCAAAAGGAGACTCGTCATGGCAAAGAACATTGCAGTGTTTGGGATTTACCGCAATCGCGAAGGGGTGGAGCAGGCCGTCGACGCGCTGAGAAGCGCCGACTTCCGCAACACCGACATCTCGGTCCTGTTCTCCGAGAACGTAGGGACCAAGGATTTCGCACATGAGAAACACACCAAGGTACCTGAAGGGTCGACCGCGGGGGCCGGAACCGGTGCGGTGATCGGCGGCACCCTTGGCTGGTTGACAGGCATCGGCGCGCTCGCCATTCCCGGCGTCGGACCGTTCATCGCAGCAGGCCCTATCGTGGCCGCTTTAGCAGGTGTGGGCGCGGGGGGTGTCATAGGCGGCATAGCGGGGGCATTGATCGGCATGGGGATTCCCGAGTACGAAGCGAAGCGCTACGAAGGGCGCGTCAAGGAAGGGGGCATCCTCCTCTCGGTCCACTGCGACGATGCCGATTGGAAGAAAAGGGCCATAGACATCCTCAAGCAGACCGGCGCGACCGACATCGGCTCGGAAGGGGAAGCGAAGGCTGATTTCGCCAGCTCTGAGAAGCCCAAGCCGAGGGGGACGGCGTAAAGCGCAGCGCTGGGAACACGCTTGGGAAGAAGGAGATCGGTAGCCATAGGAGAGACAGCTATGCCGACAAGCCAGAAATCAGGCAGCGACAAGAGCGAGCCGCACGGGAAAATGGCGCTGACGATTTTCGATGTGCTGAAGCAGGATCATGAGAAGGCCCGCTACCTCTTCGACAAGGCCGAGAAAAGCGGCAGGAAGGACGTTGCCTCCCTGCAGAAGCTATTCAGCCAGCTGGAGGAGGAACTCGAAGTCCACATGGAAGGCGAAGAGCGCTTTTTCTACAGCGCTCTGGAGCAAAACGACGAGCTGCGCGAAAAGGTGCTGGAAAGCTACGAAGAGCACCAGGTTGCCAAGACCCTCATCGCCACTTTCCAGGCGCTCGCGGTCGATGACGAGCGGTGGGCGGCCAAGATGAAGGTGCTGAACGAGATCGTCGAGCATCACATGCAGGAAGAAGAGCGCGAGATCTTCAAGATGGCGCGAAAGGCGCTCGGCAAGGAGCAACAGCACGAAATGGCGCTTCAGTTCCAGAGGAACAAGCGCGAGGGTAGGAAGCCTTCGAGGGGGGCTTCGATCGAAGGTTAGCTGGGAAATTCAGCACGGTTGCCGATGGAAACGGCACCGTGGCGAGTGGGTGTCGGGTTCAGTTGCGGGTTTCCGGGGAAGATCGGAAGCGCGGCAGCTAAGCCACAAACCTGCTGGCCCGGTGCCGTTTTTTTTCTTGAATCACAAAACTTTGCTTGTGTATTGGTTAATGTATGTTATAAAATTATCCCAAGCTCAGGAGCCGTAATTGGTTGTCTCATAGAAGCTGCTTTAGCTCTTTGAAAGAGTGCTTTTGATGGATCAGGCTCCGCTTCTGATCCAGTCGTATTGCGGGCTTACTCAAAATGCCGGGCCTTATGAGTTTGGGGGTGCAAGCGGGCATCACGATGACCAGCCGCAGAGCGGTACCAGATCGGATGCTGTGACATGTCCAGCGAATGGAACTGAATTAATTACAGTAGGACAATATATGGCGAAATTTTTTATGCCAGTTATGCTAAAAATGATGAGTGCCGGAGCAGTAATAGTGCCAGATAAACAACAGTTTCTGTACATAAAACCGCCCATATTGAACCGCAGATTTCCCGGAGGCGCCATGTTCGACCCAGAAATCTTGCTAGTCGAGGACAACAGCAACTGCGAGGAGCTTGCCCTGCGAGCCCTCAGGAAAGCGGGATACAGCAAGGTGGCAGTGGCGCGCGACGGGGTGGAGGCGATCGGTATGCTGCTCGGGGAGAAGCAGGACGGGGTCAGATATCAAGAACCGAACATAGTGCTTCTGGATATGAAGCTGCCGAAGATCGACGGGGTGGGGGTCTTGCAGAGGATTCGCAACGACGAGCGCACCAAGAGGTTGAAGGTTTTCGCCCTGTCGTCATCCGAGGACCCCAAGGACTTGGAGGAGTGCCTCAACCTAGGCGTGCTGGCGGTGCTCCCCAAGCCGCTTAATGCGGAAACGCTGAAACGGTGGCTGCAGTGAGGCCTGCGGCGATTCCCATCCCCAACGGTTAACCTGCCGATGCCATGGGGGCCTTCAAAGCGTCTTCGATGACGATCTCAAGTTCAGCCAGGGCGGTTTCCTTGAGCCCAAGCATCTGGGCCTCGGCGCTGGCGAAAAGAAGCACGCCCTGGTCTCTGCGGATGCCGATGCCGAGCTTGCGGCAGGTAAGGTTGGAGAGGCGCACCATGGCGAGCAGCACGTTTCCCTGGTCCCAGCGCTCCAGTTCGTGCCCTGCCACGATTTCGCAGTAGATCTGCGGCATGTGCCACTGGACCATGAGCTGGTGTCCCTGCTCCACATGCAGGCTGATCAGCACCTCTTGCAGGACGGCCGAGCTGGTGCTCCCTTTGAGTGGCTCCTCCTGGCACACCTCCTCCATGCTTTTAAGCAGGAAAAGCTTGCCCAGGTCGTGCAGCAACCCCCCGAGAAAAGCCTCCTGGGCCTGAGCGGCGAAGCCGATCTTTTGCGCCAGCCACTTGCTCCCTACCGCGCAGCAGAAGGCGTGCTTCCAGAGCGCTTGCATGATCGCGTTGTACTTGGGATCGGCCGAGCAGTACAGGTCCTGCTGGGTGGTGAGCATCGCCAGATTGGCCACTTCCTTGGAACCGAGCCTGATGATCGCTTCGCGGATGGTGCTCACCTTGCTCAGGCCGGAGTAGAACGCGGAGTTCGCCGCGCGCAGCACCTGGCTTGCCACGCCGGGATCAGCGTTTAGCAGCTGGTGCACCTCTTCCATGCTGAAGTCGGGACGCGAGAGCGCGTGCTGCAGCTTCAGTGCCACGGCGTGGAAGACAGGCACGCCCAGAGTGCCGCTGGCAAGTCGTGCCCTGATGATCTCAACGATGGAAATTTCCTGTTGCATATGCTGATTCCTTGGGGCCCGGTTGCTAACTGCCTAATATCCGTTTCAGTTCGTTCAGGGAGCGCGGCTTGCCGATGCGGGGCAGGTCGCGCAGCACCTCCTGGATCGAGATAAGCCCGCTGGCTGCCTTCACCAGGCCGTCCTCGAACAGGGTGACCATGCCGGAGGTCTCCATGCTGATCCTGCGTATCTCGGCCGACGACTTGCTCAGCATGATCGCCTCCTTGACCGCCTC
>Ga0209212_1006373_pt1 | contig 13528 bp, 7 predicted proteins | sample RifGroC2_FD_183996 | JGI IMG/M metagenome (GOLD analysis project Ga0209212, IMG submission 183996) | Groundwater microbial communities from Rifle, Colorado, USA - Groundwater C2 (SPAdes) (version 2) | ecosystem: Environmental > Aquatic > Deep subsurface > Groundwater | place: Rifle, Colorado... | reverse complement strand
GACCGGAGTTAAGACCGTTGGCGAGATGCTCGACAAACTGTCGAATTCTGACAACAATTTCAATCTGCAGGCCTGGATTTCAGAAGACGGCAAACGCATCAACCTTACCAATACCATGGGTGAGCCTTACATCAAGGTGCGCGATGCCGGTGGTAAGAACCCGAATACCGCTTCTGCGCTCGGGCTTGGCAATACGCCGTCTCTCTTCACAACCATGATGGACCTGCGCGACAATCTGCTGCGCAATGATGCGCAGGCGATTTCCGAAGAAAGCATCAAAAAGATTGACGAGGACTTGCGAAGAGTGCTCAATCTGCATGCCGAAGTCGGCAGTAAAACCAATCGTGCGACAGCCGCAAAAGAAAAACAGGAAACTATAACTTTAAATCTAAAGAATATGCTCTCATCTGTCGAAGATATAGACATGGCAGAAGCCATTATAAGAATGACAGAAATGGAGACTGCATATCAGGCAGCTCTACAGACGGGTTCTCGAATAATGCAGATGTCACTGATGGATTTTCTCGGATAAGTAAGGAATGACCTAAGGTATGAAGATTTCGACCTCACGTTTCGGAAAAATTGAGATCATTAAAGATGAGATCATCACCTTTGAAGAAGGTCTGCTTGGCTTTGGGGAATACCACCAGTATGTCATTCTCAATGCCGATGATGGCAGTCCTTTCCGCTGGTTGCAGTGCGTAGATGACGGTAATCTGGCATTTGTAATCATTGAGCCTCTAAGTTTCATGTTCGAATACGATATTGAAATTTCAGACTCGGATGCGGCTTTTATCAGCCTGGAACGCGCCGAAGATGCGGTTCTCTATGTAATCGTGTCTATTCCCGCCAATCCAAGCGATATGACCGCCAACCTGCAGGGTCCGCTCGTTATCAACGCTGCCAATCGCAAAGGCCGCCAGATTATTTCGAGCAACTCCCGGCATTCGGTCAAGGTGCGCATTCTTGATGAAATGGAAAAGCGTGCCGCCAAGCTCAAGGAAGTTCAGGAATCTCTCGACTCCAAACCTGAGGGGGACGAGAGCTGATGCTTGTATTAACAAGAAAAATAAACGAGAAGATCATTATCGGCGATGACGTCGAGATTGTTCTGGTCGACATTGGTAAGGATCAGGTGAAAATCGGCATCAACGCGCCGCGCAGCGTCAAGGTTCACCGCTGGGAAGTCTACGAAGAAATTCAGAAAGAAAATCGCGAAGCAGCTAAAACTACGTCTCTTGATCCGCTCAAGAGTCTGCCTCAGGATATTCTTAATAAATTCGGAAAAAAAGATAGCAAGGCAAAAAAGCTATAAAATGCGAGCAAAACGAAGAATAAGGAAGAAATTTGGACTTGATCGTCGGATACAAGGTTAATGTTTGTTAACTTCAGTTTCCGATGAGTAATGTAGATGGGGAAAAAAAGAAAGCTTAACGGCTAAAAACGGATTGAAATCCCCAACAGTCATGGAGGCAAACCTATGGCCCTGCGTATTAACTCAAATGTTACTGCCCTGAACGCCCACGGTAATCTGGTCAAGAATGACAGCAGATTATCAAGTTCAATCGAGAGACTGTCGTCTGGATTGAGAATCAACCGCGCGTCTGATGACGCTGCCGGTCTGACTATCTCTGAGAAACTGCGCACTCAGGTGCGTGGTATCAACCGGGCCAGCATGAATGTTCAGGATGGAATAAGCCTGATCCAGACTGCTGAAGGTGCTCTGAATGAAATTCACAGCATGCTGCAGCGCATGCGTGAACTGGCTCTTCAGTCAGGAAACGACACCCTCACCACCACCGACCGTCTGGAAATCCAGAAAGAGGTCATGCAGCTCAAGGAAGATATCAACCGTATCTCTTACGGCACTGAATTCAACACCAGAAAGCTGCTTGATGGTTCCGGCACCGCTGTAATTTCTACCAGCGACCCGAAAAACCTTGATGGCGTTGTAGTTGGTGAAGTTCTTACCTTCTCCGATTTCTCAGTCGTGGTATGGCCGAAATCAGAATACATACCTGGTATCGGTTACAAAACCTATTCAGGAACTCCTGAACATCAGCGTTCTGCCATCTTCGTTACTATGGATGGTGAGATTGCTACTGCCTCTACTACGCTCGCTTCTCTTGCCAATTTTTACGACAATAACAATCATTTTATCCTTGATCTGCCGCAGACCCTTTATTTGCAGGGCGACAACAGCCAGGGTGAAATCGTAGTCAGCAAAGACCTGACACTGGCTCAGCTTGCTGAGAGAATCGAAGCTGCGATGACTAAAGATCAGCTCGGCAAAGGGCTTGATTTTGAAGGCTCAAAGTCTTTTTTAAGTGACAGCGGCGATAATAACGGTCAGATGACTGTTATCTCGGGTCGCAACGGCGAACTGGGCCGCGTCAATTTTACTGGCGAAGAATCGCTGGTTAAAGCCCTCGGCTTCCAGGCCGTAGTTCCTGCTGAAGACCCGGTCTATTCAATCGCCGTAACCAATCTTGGTGTGCCATATGGTGAGCGCACTACGCTGACTACCCAGATTGCCGGTCATCGTGCTATGGGCCTGATCGAAGGTATCGACCTGATGTTCGAACCCCCGCAGTCAGCCAATGTTGTAACCGATGCAGCGGTTCTTGGCATTTCCATTCCAGCTGGGATTAATTTCAACATAGATGATTCAATTTCTTCTACTGGCACTGTTGCGATCGCTATCACTTCGGGTGTTTACAGTATGCAACAGGTTGCAGATATCATAAACTCTGCTCTGCAAACAGCCAGTAGTCTGGTTACTGTTCGTGTGAACGACCAGTATGCGCTGGAATTTATTACTCTGAATACAGGTTCTGCAGCATTCGTTTCAATCACCAATGCAACCACCAACCCGCTTGGCGTTTCGAATGGCCGTTACACCGGTACCGGCGGTAATCCTGGTACAGCAACTGGCTATGATCTTATCACCAGCTTTGATTTCTCTCAGGCTGGCACGACCATGTTTCTCTCGATAACGGATCGTCACACTGTCACTGGTTCTGGCACTTTGATTAGTTTGACTGGTAACTATACTGCAGGTGGACTTAACTCCATTGTTGAAGCCATAAATATGCAGATTGGTACGAGCGGATTGATGGTGGTAGCTGAAAACAAAAGTGGCGTGCTATCATTCCGTTCGCTCGAAACCGGTGTAGAATCAAACTTTGACATTTATGACTCAACAGTGACTGTTGGTGGCCAAGGAATGGCTACAGGACTCAAAGTTCACCAGCAGACTACTATTACCGGTTGCGACGGCAATCCGGCAGTGCAGAACTTTGCTTATGATCAGCCATCGGCTCAGTTCGGTTACGTGATCGTTGATAATCCCGTCACACCAGCTTCCGACGATCTGTCGTTTTACATTGCAGATCTGGACGGTAGTGGTATGTCGATAGCCTTTACAGCAGGAGTATCAGGGTCTTCATTCAGAACGATCACTGAAATTGCCAATCTGATTAACGCGCAGGCCAGCCTGCAGGGCGTTAAAGTTAATGCTGAGATTAAAACCGCGACCCAGACGATCAAACTGTTTTCCACAATACCGGGCAAGGATGGACGAATAGTCTTTGCAGAACTGGGTAGCCCGGATTCGACAAATACTCTCAAGTCGATATTCGATATTGATCCGGTGGCTGTTGAAAACGGCAGTGGTAACTATGCCTATACCATGCATGTTAAAGATACGTCGATACAGTTCCAGATCGGGCCAAACCAGGGTCACACTGCGGTTTCCAATATCATTCGAACTGATGTTAAGGCCCTTGGCATTGAAGACCTTGATCTTACCACAGTTAAATCGGCCGAGATTGCTATCGGTCTCGTTGACAAAGCTCTACAGCGCATCTCTTCTGAACGCGCCAAACTGGGTGCGATTGAAAACCGCATGAACTACACCCTCAACAGTTTGCATGTTGCATTGCAGAATATGACCGCATCTGAATCACGCATCAGAGATGTAGATATGGCCAGGGAAGTTATTGAAATGACTTCTTCGCAGATTCTGCAACAGGCCAGTAACGCTATGGTTGGCCAGGCCAACGTATCTGCCCAGTCGGTTCTTGATCTGTTAAGATAATTCTCTCAGAAATACATAGGTTTGCACAGGGCTGTCCGCAAGGACAGCCTTTTTTTTACCCGGGATTTTCCTCGCGTTATCTTCAAGCCGGGTCTCTATCTTGAAGGCAGTCAGCTGTTCGGGCATTGGCGAGCGAACGCTGCTTTGCGTATCTTTTTGGTTGCGATAAGTTTCGCAACCTTTTGTTGCTGAAAAAAGTTGCGGCAGAGAGCGGTCGAGCTAAGAACCATTCAAACAGTCGATATTGCAGAGATTTCAGGTCTGGCATGCGAATTGCTCTATGATAGTTAATAAGACTATTTAAGGAGATTACATCATGAGTACAAGCGTAGAAAAACTTGATTCAAAGAACTTTTCAGGCTTCGTCGAAAAAGGAACTGCTCTCGTGGATTTCTGGGCGCCCTGGTGCGGGCCATGCCAGATGCAGCTGCCGATTCTCGATAACGTTGCAAAAAGGGTTGGCGACAAGGTTAAGGTCGGCAAACTCAATGTCGAAGAGGCCGGCGATATCGCAGCTCGCTTCAGTATCTTCAGCATTCCGACTCTAATTGTTTTCAAAGATGGCCTGCCGGCAAAGGTGTTTCAGGGTGTTCAGCGCGAAGAAACTCTTGTCGCAGCAGTATCGTAACGGAGAAATATTATGAAAATACTAATAGTAGGCGGAGTCGCAGGTGGCGCAAGTGCTGCTGCCCGTGCGCGCAGACTTGATGAAAAAGCTGAAATTATACTTTTTGAACGCGGTGAACACATTTCGTTTGCCAATTGCGGTTTGCCATACCATATTGGTGGAGTAATACCTGAACGCGAGAGTCTTCTGGTAACCACACCTGTCGCCATGCGCGAAAAATTCGCCATAGATGTGCGCACTCGCAATGAGGTAGTTAAAATCGACCGCAGTAAAAAAGAGCTGCTGGTGAAAGACCTGAATTCAGGACAGACTTATTCTGAATCTTATGACTATCTTGTCCTAAGCCCGGGAGCTGCCGCTATCAAACCTCCGATTTCTGGAATCGACCTGCCTGGTATTTTTTCGCTGCGTAACCTCGAAGACATGGATCGTATCAAAACTGCGGTTAAAGGCAAGACCTCTGCGGTAGTCGTGGGCGGCGGTTATATCGGTCTTGAGATGACCGAGTCTCTCAGGCATATTGGGCTTGAAGTTACCTTGGTAGAACTGGCAAAGCAGGTCATGGGCCCGGCCGACCCTGAAATGGCAACCATGCTGCATACCGAAATCAAAATGCATTCGGTAAACTTGCGCCTTGGTCAGTCTGTTACCAGTTTTTCGGAGAATGGCAATAAGCTGCGCGTTATACTGAGTTCTGGCGATAAGATCGATACTGATGCTGTAATCATGGCAATTGGTGTTCGCCCTGAAAATCAGCTGGCCAGAGACGCCGGGCTCGATATTGGCGTCACCGGTGGTATAAAGGTTGACTCGCATATGCAGACCAGCGACGCGTCTATCTATGCTGTTGGTGATGCCATTGAGGTCACCGATCTGATGACCGGAAAGCCGGCTCTGATTCCGCTGGCTGGCCCGGCTAACCGTCAGGGCCGAATTGCTGTAGATAACATATTCGGTTTGAAGCGAGAATATCGTGACACACAGGGATCGGCAGTCTGTAAGGTTTTCGATCTGACTTTTGCAATGACTGGTTTGAGTGAAAAGCAGGCAGTCAAGAATGCGATTCGCTATGACAAAATATATGTTCACCCGGCTAACCATGCATCTTATTATCCTGGCGCAACTTCGATCAGTCTCAAGATGATTTATGATCCAGATACGGGCAGGGTTCTTGGCGCCCAGGCAGTTGGTCTGGATGGTGTCGAAAAACGTATTGATGTTATTGCGGTTGCCATTCGTGGTGGTATGACCGTTTATGATCTTGAAGAACTCGAACTGTGCTATGCGCCGCCCTATGGTTCGGCAAAAGACCCGGTAAACTATGCTGGTTTTGTCGCTGCAAACCTGTTGCGTGGACACAGCGAGCACTTCCATGCGGCCGAAGTATCGACTCTCAAACCAGATCAGAAACTGCTCGATGTCAGAACTCTCGAAGAAGTTCAGGCTGGTATGATTCCAGGTGCGATGCATATTCCACTGCATGAGTTGCGTAAAAAAATCAGTGAACTGTCGACGGAAAAGGAATACATGATCTACTGTCAGGCTGGTTTGCGTGGTTATCTGGCATATCGCATACTTAAACAGCATGGCTTGCGTGCCTGCAATCTTGATGGCGGTTACAAGACTTATTGCATGTTTAACCAGACAGCGGTCTATGACAAGTCTAACATGTCTGACGATGCCGGCAGTGAAGCGGAAGTTGATAAATCATCAGTACTTGCCAGCGATGTCAAAATTGTTAAAACTCTCGATGTTTCGGGTTTGCAGTGCCCCGGTCCAATTTCTCAGCTGCGTAAGGCCATCGATGCAATAGAGAAGGGGCAGGCAGTTGAAGTGTTGTCTACCGATCCAGGCTTCGCTGCCGATGTGCCGGCCTGGTGCCGTTCTACCGGCCATCAGTCGATCAGCGTTGAAAAGGTTGCCGGTGGCAAATATCGTGCCGTAGTGCGCAAACATGGTCAGCAGAGTTGCTCAGCCATTACCACCTGTCAGAAACAGATGTCGAATGTTGTTTTCAGTAATGACTTCGATAAGGCCATGGCAGCTCTCATAATCGCTAATGGTGCTGTGGCGGCCGGTTATAAGGTTACCCTGTTCTTTACTTTTTGGGGGCTTAGTCTGTTGCGCAAGGAATCAGACAAACCGGTCAAGAAAGACATGATGGAAAAAATGTTTGGCATGATGCTGCCTAAGGGCATTGATGATCTGAAGCTTTCAAAGATGAACATGGGTGGCATGGGTACTGTTATGATGCATAAGGTCATGGAAAGCAAACACGTCACTCCGCTCAAAGAACTGCTTCAGCAGGCAATCGAAAATGGTGTCAAGCTTGTCGCCTGCTCGATGAGCATGGATGTCATGGGCATTAAAGAAAGTGAGCTTATCGACGGCGTTGAACTCGGTGGTGTCGCCATGTATATCGACGAACTGTCAAAGAGTAACGCCGGTTTGTTTATATAGGATTTCTTAGGCTGTGCCTAAGTTTTTCAGTGTTTTAAGTTAAGACATGCCCAGATCTCTACGGAGTTCTGATGAATGATTGAACAGAGCTGGAGGCATAGCTGAGGGCGTTGATTGATTTCAGGGAATGGCGCAATCCATTCCCTGAAATTTTTAAAATAAATAAAAACAATAAATAAGGCATTTTTAGTTAAAAAACGTAGAAAATCGCAGCAATAAGCGAACAATTGCTTTTAAGCTGCTAAAAACGGGCAAATAAATGTGCGGGAAAATGTCGATAGTCCTAATAGAAAGGCGAAAATATGCCTTGTCGAGATAACAAAAAAAGGAGGTTAAAGATTTTTAAGAACTAAAGATAGGGCCTGAAATTTAAGGAGTTCGGCACAAGGACGTGCTGAAGACAGAAATTCAAGGAGGAATTTATATGTCGCTTCGAATCAACCAAAATGTTCTTTCAATTAAAACTTACTCAAACCTCTCTCAGACCAGTGATCGACTTGAAAAGTCAATTCAAAAGCTCAGTTCGGGATTAAGAATCAATTCAGCCGCTGATGACGCTGCCGGCCTGGCAATCAGTGAAAAGATGCGTCGTCAGATCAGAGGCCTTAATCGCGCCTCTCTCAATGCCCAGGATGGCATTTCGATGATTCAGACCGCCGAAGGCGCGCTCAATGAATCACAGAGCATTCTCCAGAGAATGCGCGAACTTGCTATTCAGGCTTCAAACGACACCTTGACCTCTAATGACCGCCTCGAAATTCAAAAAGAGGTCAATCAGCTGCGCACAGAAATCGACCGTATTTCTCAAGGTACCGAATTTAACACCAAGAAACTGCTTGATGGCAGTCAGTCGGCTTTGATCAGTTCAAGTTCAAAGGCCGTAAACGGTGTTGTTGTGGGCAATGCAAGCAGCGGTGGCGATTATTGGGCAAGCATAGCTCTTCTCAATGGTGGTATCTCGCAGATGCAGAGAAGCCAGATTTTTACCGACAAGAACACCGGAGATCTGGCTGATGGCAGTACCAAGCTCGAAGATATCGCAGAATTCTATGACAGCAATGGTAAGTTCATGCTTGACTCTCCTCAGCAACTGACCATCACCGGTAACTCAAAAGATGCAAGTGTTACTATCGACGGTCAGATGTCTCTCAACGAACTCGCCGGAGGGATTCAGCAGGCGATCAACAGCAGCAATGGTCTGGGTATGAGCAATTCTACCGCCGAAGTTGTAACTACTGCTGCTACTAACGTCTCAGGTCTTGGCGGCTACATGCAGGTTGTTTCGGGTTCGGTCGGTGACCAGGGTAATTTTTCGATAGCTGGTCCCCAGGATGTCGTTGACGCGATGGGCTTTAATGTTACCAGAGAATCTAAGAACAATCTTGTGCAGATAATGATTGAAGACACACAGGGTAACAAGACTACCGTTCGCACCAGCAGTGATAAAGCCAGTGGTCTGCTTGAAGGCATCGATCTGCAGTTCAATTCACAGGCAGCACAGATTGCCGGTACCGGTGGTCTGCAGTCAGGTCTCAGACTGGATGCCAACCAGGTTTTCACTGTGTCGGCTGGTGGTGAGACCTTGGCTATATCGGTCGCCGCTGGTGACTGGACAATGGAAGGTATTGAGCGCAGTATTAATCAGCAGATTGAAAACGCTATCAGTGGTGGCGATACAGGATTGCAGGGTCTCTCCGCTTCTATTGTTGAGGGTGAACTGCGCCTGAGCTTTGAACCGCCTGTTACCTCGAATGGCGTAACACTTGCTATCTCCGGCGCCAATGCTGATACTCTAGGCATCCAGGATACCGGGCCAACTGGCTTTTATCAGGGTGATAAAGATGATGCAAAGGTCATCGAAGGTTTCAGTAAATACCGTGATGCAACAGCGGGTGTTGATGTAACCTTTACCATTGGTGATGGTCAGGATGATGAAGTCATTTCGGCCTTCTCAACCACTATAGACGCAACTGCCGCTGATATGGAGGAGATAAAGACGTTCATCAATTCTGTCAATAATCTGTTGGCAAATGCTACTGCTGTAGTCGATGTCAGACTTGATGCTGTAAATGGTTCTCTGGCTTTTACAGCGCTGCATGTCGGCGATTACAACGAGGACACAGGTTCAACTGAAAGCAAGGTTACGCTCGATATCAGTGATCCTCAGGCTCTCACAGACTTCGGCCTGAAGAACGGAACAGCCAAGGGTAGCGGTGATACTAACTTCAGAATTCATGTCGTCGATAACAAGCCGCAATTCCAGATTGGTGCCGATGCCGGTCAGAGAATGCAGATTTCGATGAGTAATATGTCGGCAAGTGCCCTCGGCGTGGACAAGCTTGACATGACCAGCGTCGAAGGTGCTCAGAGCGCTCTGTCTAAGATCAATAAAGCTCTTGACACTGTGTCATCAGAAAGATCAAAACTCGGCGCTTTCCAGAACCGTCTTGAATACGCAATCAACAATATCAAAAACACTTCCAGCAACCTGACTGCCGCAGAATCGCGCATCAGAGACACAGACATTGCCATGGAAATGATTGAATTCACCAGAAATCAGATTATTTCTCAGTCTGGTACCGCCATGCTGGCTCAGGCCAATATGGTTCCGCAGAGTGTTCTCTCGCTGCTCGGTCAGTAAATGATTCTGTTCTAGTTTAAACAGCTATTTCTGCTGTCGTGAAGCTTCGGCTTCATGGCAGCAGATTTTTTTTTGCGCCAATTAAAAAAATAAAAAAAGTCCTTGACGGCAATTCGCTTTCTTATACTTTATCGCCTTATCGCAAGGATGCGAAAATTTTCAAGAATGATTCACGGAGGAATCAACAATGTCTTTACGTATTAATCAGAATGTAGTCTCACTTTCTACTTACGGCAACCTTAATCAGACTTCCAACAGATTAGAAAAATCCATCGAAAAACTTAGCTCTGGCTTGCGCATCAATCGCGCTGCCGATGACGCAGCCGGCCTTTCCATAAGTGAAAAGATGCGTCGCCAGATCAGAGGCCTTAACCGGGCTGTTTTAAATGCCCAGGATGGCGTGTCGATGTTACAGACCGCCGAAGGCGCTCTCAATGAAACCCACAGTATTCTTCATCGCATGCGCGAATTGGCCATTCAGTCTTCAAACGATACCCTCACCAGCGGTGACCGTCTCGAGATTCAGAAAGAAGTCGTTCAGTTGCGTGACGATCTCGACCGCATCGCACGCAATACTGAATTTAATACTAAAAAATTGCTTGATGGCAGTCAGACAGCTTTGATCAGCTCAAGTTCGAGTTATTCAAACGGTATTGTTACAGGTAATGCTCACAGTACCGGTGGTGACTATGAAGTTTCGCTTGAACTGGACAATGCTGGTATTGCACAGATGCAGCGATCTCAGATTTTTGTCGTTAAAGATGCGGCTGGCACTCTTGCTACCGGTAGTACAGAACTTCAAAGTATCGCCCAGTTCTACAACGCAAATGGCGTTTTTGTTCTCGAGACGCCTTTGTCACTTACAATAAATGGCAATTCGAAAAGTGCTTCGGTCATTCTAGATGCACAGATGACTCTGGATGATGTTGCATCAGCAATTCAAAATGCTATTAACAGCTCTAGTGGCCTTGGGATCAAAAATAGTCGGGTTGCCACCATCAATACTGCGCAAACAAATGTTGCCGGTCTTGGTGGTTATCTCGAGATTATATCCGGTAATATCGGTGATATGGGCGAAGTGTCAGCGAGTGGTGATCAGTCAGTAATCGATGCCTTGGGACTGAGTATCAGCAGGGAATCGGCCAACAGTAGAGTTGAACTGACTGTGCGCGACAGTTTTGGCAATATCAGAAATGTTAAAACCGAGACAAATAGAGCTGTAGGTTTACTCAGTGGCATAGATATAACCTTTGATTCACAGCCGGCACAGATTGCCGGTACTTCGGGTCTTGAAGCTGGTCTTTTGATTTCAGCTGCAGGTGGCGAGCTTTTCAACCTGACGATCGGGACCAGTTCTGTTGGAATAACAGTTGCTACTGGTTTCTGGACTATGGAAGGTCTGGCCAGAAGTATCAACCACCAGATTGCAACCGCTGTCGAAACAGGCGCTTCTGAACTGCTGGGTCTTGGTGCAACGGTAGTGGATGGCGAAATTCGCCTGGCGTATGAAAAACCGGCAACTGCTTCGCAAACACTGGCTACCAGTATTGTAATCACCAGCGCCACTCAGTCAACTCTTGGTCTGGTTAATGGTATTTACAGTGGTTTTGTCGATGGTGTCAAGCGCCAGTCTTCTGTTGAATGGGGCTTCAGCCGGTTTGTTGCATCATCCAAATACAATGTTACCGCTGGAACCAGCATGATTATAAGCATTTCTGACGGTGTGACTACAGTTCCGCCGGCAGAGATAACGCTGATGCAGACTTTGGGTACTGCCGCCACAGATCTTATTGTTGCAGACATGGTTGCTTTCAAATACTTTCAGGCATCTGCAAACCAGGGACTTTTAGATGCCAGTGTCGCAGTCAGAATTGACCAGCATGGTGGCGCAATTGCATTTACTTCACTGCGTATTGGCGATTATCACAAAGATGGCGGCCCAACTTACTCAAGCCTGGTTTCTCTGAACATGGTTGACAATACTCAGTCCGTATTCATGCAGAGCCGGTTTGGCGTTAAGGAAGGGACCTCTGTTGGCACTGGCGATGCCAATTATCGAATGCATGTGGTCGATAGTGCTCCTCAGTTCCACATCGGTGCCGACCAGGGGCAGACCATGCGTATCGGCATCGCCGACATGAGCGCCAAAGCGCTGGGTGTGGAAAGCATTGATCTGACTACCGTTGTTGCGTCTCAAAAAGCGCTCGGAAAGATCAATAAGGCTATAGATCTAGTTTCTTCGCAGCGCGCAAAACTTGGGGCTTTCCAGAACCGGCTTGAATACGCAATTAACAACTTGCGCAATACTCATTCGAACCTGACCGCTTCTGAATCACGTATCAGAGACGCCGACATCGCTCAAGAAATGATCGAGTTTACTCGCAACCAGATTGTTTCTCAATCTGGCACAGCAATGCTGGCCCAGGCAAATCTGATTCCGCAGGGGGTGTTACAGCTTCTCCAGTAACTTACCACCTTCATAAATAAGCGACTGCAATGATTAATTCCAGGAAAGTCGCAAATACTTTGATCTGTAAGTTCTCAGTCTGTTTGTCATGTGTTGATGCGGTTGATTGTGCGGTTATTACTGCATATGGTCACTGTTTACGGCATGACAGATGTTGCGGTGTCAGGCTTCACGCCTGCATATTATTCCCCCGGTGCAGGGATGTGCCGGAATAAAACTGGTTCATGGAGGAATCACAATGTCATTGAGGATCAATCAAAACGTTCTTGCTGTAAGTACCTATGGTTCAGTTGTCAATAACGCTTCGCGTCTTGAAAAATCAGTACAAAAACTGAGTTCTGGTTTACGTATCAACGGCGCTGCCGATGATGCGGCCGGCCTGGCTATCAGTGAAAAGATGCGTCGGCAGATCCGCGGCCTGAGTCGTGCAGTTCTCAACGCTCAGGATGGCATATCAATGTTGCAGACTGCGGAAGGAGCTCTCGGAGAGTCACACAGTATTTTGCAGAGGATGCGTGAACTTGCTATTCAGGCGTCTAATGACACTCTGACCAGTAATGACCGGTTGGAGATCCAGAAAGAAGTCACTCAGCTCAAGGATGACCTTGACCGCATATCGCGAAACACCGAGTTTAACACGAAAAAGCTGCTGGATGGCAGCCAGTCCGCGTTAGTGAGTGCCAGTTCAAATTCGGTCATGGGACTGGTTAACGGCTCCACTAATGGCGGTGGTGATTATAGTGTCGAGCTTGAGCTCCTGCGCGCCGGCATTTCGGAGATGCAGCGTTCACAGATTTTAACGGTAAAGGATGCCAGCGGGCAACTGGCCAGTGGTGGCACTCAACTGCAGAGTATCGCTCAGTTCTATGACTCTAACGGAGTATTTGTCCTCGATACTCCGCAGATACTTAATATTAACGGCAACGGGCGCACTACCTCGATAACGCTCGATGGCCAGATGAGTCTTGATAACCTGGCTGCAGAACTTCAGAATGCTGTGGTCAGTAAAAGTGGGCTTGAAATCCAGAACTCGCGTGTGGCCACAATAAATACTGTGCAGACACAGATTGCCGGTCTTGGTGGTTACCTTGAGGTTACTTCCGGCTACGTCGGCCAGAATGGCGAGATTTCGTTCGCCGGCGACCAGAAGGTTATCGATTCTCTGGGTCTTTCTGTGAGCCGAGAAGCCGTGAACAATCGCATTGAAATGACTACGCGCGACAGCTTTGGCAA
>Ga0209212_1006372_pt1 | contig 13530 bp, 11 predicted proteins | sample RifGroC2_FD_183996 | JGI IMG/M metagenome (GOLD analysis project Ga0209212, IMG submission 183996) | Groundwater microbial communities from Rifle, Colorado, USA - Groundwater C2 (SPAdes) (version 2) | ecosystem: Environmental > Aquatic > Deep subsurface > Groundwater | place: Rifle, Colorado... | reverse complement strand
CCGGCTCCATCCAGATCCCCGCCGAGCGCCACCTTACCGTCCTCGAGGCCATAACCCTCGCCGGCGGCTTCACCGATCTCGCCGCCCCCGACCGCACCAAGGTCCTGCGCGGCGCCGGCAGCACCAGCCAGACCATCCAGGTGGAGATGAACCGCATCACCAAACAGGGCGACAAAAGCGCCGACATCTCCCTTGAGCCCAACGACACCGTCTACGTCCCCCAGAGCTTTTTTTGATCATACGGCCGCCTAGCTGCCCGGTAATGGATATCCAATGAACGATAATAATTCCGACAATGAACTCGAATTCGACATCAGCTATTATCTTGAGCTGATCCTGCGCCGCCGCTGGGTGGCGCTCTCCGTCTTCATCTCCGTAGTCATTGTAGTTGCCCTTGTCACCTTCAACACCCGCCCGGTCTTCCAGTCCCAGGCGCTGCTGGTAATAGAAAAAGAGCGTGGCAATAATGTCATTTACCAGGGCGGCCCCACCGTCGAGCGCGGCAATGACGACTATTACCAGACCCAGTATAAGCTGCTTAAAAGCGAAGCCTTGCTTAAAACAGTTTATCAGCGTCTTAATCTGGAGAGCTTCCCTGAATTCGCCGGTGTATATGGCCATCTTAAACTAATAAAGCCCGTCACCATAGCACCAGTGCCTCGCAGCCGCCTGGTGTACATAAAAGTTGATTCTTTCGACCCTAGCCTCGCCGCTAACATAGCAAATGAAGTGGCGAAGGTCTTTATAGAGCAGAACCTCAGTAACCAACTCTTTATTTCAAAAGATGTGCTTAATGCCCTACAAGCTGATAGGGCAGGTAACCAGTCCCGCGCCATTTATGAAAGTCTTCCGGCAGTAGTCAATAACTCTCTTATTATGGACCTCAAGCGTGAGTCCGCCAAGTTGCAGTCGCAGGTGGCCGAGGCCTCCGGTCGGTACACACCCAAGCACCCGCAGGTGCTGGCCTTAACGGCCAATCTTAAGGCGGTGCAAGGTCAGATAAAAGAAGAAACTGACAAGGTTATTCAGAGCCTAAAAATTGACCTCTCCGGCCAATTGATGGGTAATAATATCCGCTTGATAGACGCCGCTATGCCACCGTTAAAGCCAATTAAACCGCAAAAAATGTTTAATATGTTATTAGCCTTAATCGGCGGTTTGGTGTTGGGCCTCTTCGCCGCCTTGCTGGTAGAATTCATAGACCAGACCGTCCGCACCCAGGAAGACGTTGAAAACAAGCTTGGCCTGCCTTTTCTTGGCATTGTTCCGATGACCCGCCAGGTCAAAGAGCAGACCTCTTACAACCACCTCATCCTGCAAGAGCATTCGCTTATAAGCGAATCCATCCGCAATCTGCGCACCATGGTAGACTTCGCGGAAGTGGGCAGCAAGACCAAATCAGTTATCGTGAGCAGTTCAGTCCAGGGCGAAGGCAAAAGCTATGTGGCGGGCAATTTGGCTGTCGCTATCGCCCAAGCGGGGGAGAGGGTGCTCATCGTAGACGGAGACCTGCGCCGCTCTAACATTCATAAGGTTTTTCGCGTTTCTAACGCCAAAGGCCTCAGCGATTTCCTTGGTGGTGGTCGCAACACGGAAGATATTCTGCCGCTTATACAGCCCACCGACGTGAAGAATCTTTCTATCATAACATGCGGCCCGCGCCCGCCCAATCCGGCCGAGCTACTCAATACCCCTCGGCTTTCCGCTTTCTTGACTTGGGCTCAGGGAAATTATGACCGCGTAATCGTGGATTGCCCGCCTATGTTCCCTGTCAGCGACGCGCTGCTTTGGGGTAAGTATATAAACAACTGCATTTTCGTTGCGGCTTTTGGCAAGACCCGTGTTCCGCTCATTAAAACGGCCATAAAACGCCTCTCTGCCTCTGGCCTTAAAGTCCTCGGCACAGTAGTTAATATGTCCAAGTTCGGCGGTCTGTCGTACTCCTACTATGGCTATTATCAGTACAACTATAATTACGGCCCCGATGCCGACTCCCCTGATGGTGAAAAAAAACACCACCGCAAAAAAGCCGAGATTAAACCTGAAATTGCCCAACGCATTGCCTCACAAAAATAGAATGCCATTCAGGCAGCTATAAAAGAGCCTGGAACTCGATTGCGAGTCCCGGCTACTCTACATTCAAATCTTTTCTCTTCCTACCTTTTTACTGCCAAAGGCTTAGTGGTAATATTAATTCCTGACGCCTACCCCAGTTTTCCGCTCTCCCGCTTGTTTTCAAATGTATTCATGTTAGCTTTCGGTTCGTATCCCTCAATTGCTATAATATAGATATCAAAGCAAATAGTTTCCTGACTTCAGCAGACCCCTCCTTCATAGGAGAGCCCCTTGAATTTTGGGTGTCCCGCGAGTAAAATAAGGGGATGTTCGTCCGAAAAAAGAAGAATAAAAGCGGGTCCATCAGCGTCCAGATAATCCAGAAAGATAACGGCTACAAGGTCTTTAAAACGATCGGTTCTTCCAGCGACCCGGATGAAATCGAATGTTTAGTCCTGCGCGGCAAGCATTTCATCAAATCCTCGGACACACAGCAACCCTACCTTCTTCCTGTAGCGAGCAGGGAGGATGCTGTTGTCGACGCCTTCATTTCCGATCTTGCGAACGCACAGGTGCACACCATCGGCCCGGAACTCGTCTTCGGGACCTTGTTCGACCGTATCGGATTCAACGCGATCAAAGATGAGATGTTCCGTCATCTTACGATCGCCCGCCTGGCGTATCCCGTAAGCAAACTCAAGACGATCGATTATCTTTACCGGTATCAGGGCATACGGAAATCAGTGGATGAAATCTACCGGTTCATGGACAAGCTAGCCGGCAAACACAAGGAGCAGGCCGGCGCCATTGCTTACGGCCACACAACGCGCCGCCTCGGCGGCGTCAGCGTCGTTTTTTACGACATGACCAGCCTTTACTTCGAAGCGGAGGACGAAGACGATTTGCGGAAGATCGGTTTCAGCAAGGACGGCAAGTTCCAGCATCCGCAGATCCTGCTCGGCCTGCTGGTGGGCGCGCAGGGGTTGCCGATAGGGTATGACATTTTCGAGGGGAACACTTTTGAGGGGCACACGCTGCTGCCAATATTGGGAAAGATGCAGCGCAGGTACGGGTTCGACAAACCGATAGTTGTGGCGGACGCGGGCCTTTTGTCGAAGCAAAACCTGGAAAAGCTGTCTTCTGAAAAATACCGATTCATTATCGGGGGGCGGATAAAAAAGGAAGACGCGCCGACCAGGCAGGAAATACTGGGCCGGCGCGCAGGCATGAGCGATGGCGACGCTTTTGTCATTTCGAAGCCCGGCGGGGTGAGGCTTATAGTTTCATACTCGCGCAAGCGCGCGAAAAAGGACGCGGCGAACCGCGCCAAAGGGGTAAGAAAGCTGCGCACGCAGCTGAAAACAGGCCGGCTGACCAAAGAGCACATCAACAATCGCGGTTACAATAAATTCCTCACCATAACGGGCGCGGCGACGGTCAGCATAAACGACGAGAAGATTACGGAGGACGAACGGTGGGACGGGTTGAAAGGGTATGTAACGAATACGCTGATGACCGCCGCGGCGGTGGTGGAGAATTATAAGCACTTGTGGCAGATAGAGCGTGCGTTCCGGATTTCCAAGACGGATTTAAAGATACGGCCGATTTTCCACTTCCAGCGCAGACGGATAGAGGCGCACATTTGCATCGCTTTTGTGGCATACGGTTTACAAGGAGTTGGAGCGGTTATTGGAAACCTGGAAGGCCGGCGTCAGTCTGAAACGCGCCGCAGAACTGACCCACAATATGTACGCTTTGTCCTACACCCTGCCCGGTTCCCGTGAAGAAAAGCGGAAAATTCTTAAGATGTCGCAGGAACAGCAGGCGGTTTATGAGGCGGTCAAGAAAGGTTAGGGTGTCCCATTGCGGAAGTCAGGGCTTAGTGGTAATATTAATTCCTGACGCCTACCCCAGTTTTCCGCTCTCCCGCTTGTTTTCAAATGTATTCATGTTAGCTTTCGGTTCGTATCCCTCAATTGCTATAATATAGATATCAAAGCAAATAGTTTGGGTTATTTGCCCGTAGTATTAACCCAATAAGTCAATCATGGGGCATATTCTTGATAGTCTGTTCTAGAGTTTGGGTAAGAAAGGGTCCGGCAGATAACAGGCTTTTGCGCAAAGAATAAAAGGGTGATTTATGGATAGAGCTCTTTCAAGGCAGAATACTAAACAAAAAGACCTATCCCAGTGCGGGGCGGATATCTTTTTAACAAAAACTGAGATTGATGAAGAATTTTTAAGTAAAGTTGTCGTCCAATTGAAGAAGGATCGCGGGGAAAGGACGCGTGAAGACCTAAATGTAATTGCTAATCTAAAAGAGGCTTTTGAGAGGAATATTTCCAAAAAGCCTCTAAAAAAGCAGCTTGTAGGTTTTAATCTTCTAGAGAATGAATATAACTTTCTATCGCAAAATGACAAATTATTGTGGGTGGATTATTTAATTTTCCGATATAAATTTAGGGTTTATCCACTTCTTAAAAAATTAGTCGAATTTCCAGTTTATCTGCTTGTTGAACCGGTTTCATACTGTAACTTGAAATGTTCTATGTGTTTTCAAGTAGATAAAACTTTCACAAGGAAGCCGTACTTGGGGCATATTGATTTAGGCCTTTTCAGGAAGGTTATAGATGAAGCTGTTGATGGAGGATGTAAAGCCCTGACGATGGCGTCCAGAGGGGAACCTTTATTACATCCTAAATTTTCCGAACTCCTAAAGTATGTAAACGGCAAATTCTTCGATCTTAAATTAAACACTAATGCAATGCTTCTAAGTGACGAAAAGGCTCGCCATATACTTGAAAATGAGGTTACGGAATTGGTTTTCTCAGTAGATTCATATAAAAAGGATGAGTATGAACGCATTCGTAAGATGGGGAACTTTGAGAGAGTAGTTAGTAATATCCGAAGATTTCATGAGATCCGATCAAAAGAATATCCAGGTTCTAAATGTAGAACGCGGGTGAGCGGTGTAAAGATTGCCCCTGATTTCGATACAAATGGATTCGTTGATTTCTGGAAGGCGATTGTGGATAATGTCGCCTGTGTGCCGGTAGAAAACAGATGGGACACTTACAATAATAAGCCTTCTGGCAGACATTCTCCATGCCCCATTTTATGGGAGCGCATGTATGTGTGGTTTGACGGTGTTGTTAATCCTTGCGATGTTGATTATAAGAGTTGTTTAACGACTGGGGACGTTACTAAACTATCGCTCAAGGATATATGGCTCGGTAAAGAGTATTCTCAATTGCGTGAAGACCATACTAAGAATAAGCGCCTTTCCCGAACCCCTTGTGACCGCTGTCCATTTTAGGTTTAAAGAATCGGATAAATGCTAAAAAAGAAAATTGGATTTATAGGATATAGAGGCCATGCGCTTCGCCTAATCCGTGCAATGCAGGACACAGGGAAGTGCGAGGTAGCGTATCTTTATCACCCAGAGAAAAGAATAGACTTAGAAAAAGTGTTTCCCCAAGAGTGTCAGCGCGCTACCGTGACTCGAAATTTAAAGGATCTGTATCAGTGTGATGCCCTTGTTATTGCCAGCCCTAACCAAACACACTTCTTTTACATCAAGAAATTGATGAGTGAGTATAAGGGGCCTGTTTTTTGCGAGAAACCGCCTGTTTCAAGCTTGCGAGAGTTAAAGCTCTTGAAGAGCCTTCCTGTTAGAGATAAAAAAAGGCTTTATTTTAATTTCAATATGAGGTTCGGCATTTACAGCGAGATTCTGAAGACATTCCCTCTGAAATATAGCCTTGGTGCCCCCATAAGGACATCGATTATATCTGGGCACGGTTTAGCTTTAGATAAATCCTATAAATCCTCCTGGCGGTCAAAGAAAGAGCTCCATAAAGCTGGTGTACTGGAAACACTGGGAATTCACTATTTTGATCTCATTAGTCTTTTATTCGGCATTCCTAGCGGAGTGGTTTGTAAATTCGAAAATTATTCTCCTTATGGCAATTCAATGGACACCTGCCATCTCTCTTGTAGTTTTGAGAATCGGTCTCAATTTAATTTGACATGTAGTTACTGTGTTCCTTGCATTGATGATATTCAAGTTAACTATACGAACGGTACTATTTGTATTAGCGGAAATAAGGTAAGAGTATTTGGGCCAAGGGATGTTTTTGATGAGAATGGACGCTTTGTTGCGCCACCGTTAATCTTTGAAAAAATTTTCGATGTTAACAAAGCTTACCTTGAGTCGTTAGGAAATTCTTGTTCCTACTTTCTCGACCATCTAATTGATAGGCTCCCAATGGACCTTGGATATTTTAAGCAAAGCCTTCTATCTTCGCGCATTTGTTTGTCGGGTGTTTCCAGGAAATAAACCTTGCCCTGTTTCTATGGGAAAGAGCGTGACTTTTATGGATTCAAAGAAAAATATTAAGTTCGCACTAGTTGGTTGCGGGCGAATAGCAAAGAGACATTCTGACCTTCTCGGAAGCAAGCAGATAGATGGGGCAGAACTGGCTGCAGTATGCGATATTATTCCAGAAAAAGCCCGGCGGTTGGGACAGCAGTTCGGAGTGCCTTTTTACACCGATATGTTCGAAATGCTGGAGAAAACCGCCGTAGATGCCGTCTCCATTCTTACCGAGAGCGGTAAGCATGCGAAACATGTTGTAGAGCTATCAAAATTCGGGAAACATGTCGTGGTTGAAAAGCCAATGGCGCTTGCTCTTGATGATGCCGATTTGATGATAAAAGCCTGTGATGAGGCCGGCGTGAAGCTTTTTGTTGTCAAACAAAACAGGTTTAATGTGCCTGTAGTGAAACTCCGTCAAGCCTTGGAGGCGGGGCGTTTTGGAAAATTAGTGATGGGCACTGTGCGTGTTCGGTGGTGTCGGGAGCAGTCCTACTACGACCAGGACAAGTGGCGCGGCACTTGGGCGCTTGATGGCGGGGTTTTAGCTAACCAAGCCAGTCATCATGTGGATCTCCTTGAATGGATGATGGGAGAGGTGGAAGGTGTTTATGCTATGTCTGCAACCGCCCTTGCTAAAATCGAGACAGAGGATACCGCTGTAGTTACGGTGCGGTTTCGTAATGGCGCACTAGGCGTTATAGAGGCTACCACAGCCGCCCGCCCAAAAGATTTAGAAGGTTCCATTTCCGTTTTGGGAGAAACCGGCACCGTAGAAATCGGCGGTTTTGCGGTTAACCAGATGAAAACATGGAATTTTACAAAACCGGTACCAGGCGATGCGGAAGTTATGTCTAAATATTCGGTTAATCCCCCGGATGTTTATGGTTTTGGGCATAAGGCGTATTATGAGCATGTAGTTGAGTGTATAAAAAACAATAAAAAGCAGTTGGTCGACGGACTTGAAGGACGGAAAAGTCTCGAACTTATCTCAGCTATTTATGAGTCTGTGGAAACGAGGCGAGAAGTGGCTCTGCGCTTTAAACCGCGGAATTGCCGGCTGGGGGTAGCTTAATATGGGTATCCCGGATGTAAAAACAGTCCAAATTCTTGATGTTAAGTTTGGGGAAGGCGTAAAAGTTATTGGCCCATCTAATTTATATGGCTGCGCGATAGGTGATGCTTCTTTTATCGGACCTTTTGTGGAAATCCAAAAATCTGCCGTGGTCGGAAAGCGATGTAAGGTGCAGTCTCACGCTTTCATCTGTGAAATGGTGACGATCGGGGATGATTGTTTTATCGGGCACGGCGTTATGTTTATAAATGATAAATTCTCTTCGGGTGGCCCGGCCGGGGGGCGAAAAGAACTCTGGAAGTCCACTGAAATAGGGAATAGGGTCTCTATAGGTTCTAACGCCACAATATTGCCGGTCAGCATTATAGAGGGCACTGTAATCGGCGCAGGTGCGGTAGTCACAAAGGATATTGTCAGGCCAGGGGTTTATGCTGGGAATCCCGCTAAATTGATAAAGGAACTGCCCAAATGATTTTAAATCAGGAAAAAGTGCCTTTTGCGGATTTGTATGCGCAGTATCTTTCTGTTAAGCCGGAAATAGATGCTGTTATTGCAGAAGTAATCAGAAAATCGGCTTTTATCAGAGGCCCATTTGTCGAAGCTTTTGAGAAGGAATTCGCCAAAACTGTGGGTGCGCCTTATTGCGTTTCCTGCGCCAATGGTACTGATGCGTTGTATATTGCTATGCGCGCTCTAATGGTGAAGCCTGGTGATGAAGTAATAACCACAGCACATTCCTGGATAGCTACAAGCGAAACTATAACACAAGCCGGAGGGCAACCTGTATTCTGTGACACGGATAGGGATACTTTTACGATTGACCCCCTGCAAATAGAGGCGAAAATAACACAGAGGACTGTGGGCATTATTCCTGTGCACCTTTACGGGCAACCAGCAGATATGGATGCTATTCAAACCATAGCTGAAAAACATCATCTTTGGGTGTTGGAAGACTGCGCACAGGCGCATCTGGCCAGATTTAATGGCCAAACAGTGGGGACATTTGGCAAAGCTGCGGCATTCTCATTCTACCCTGGCAAGAATCTAGGTGCTATGGGCGACGCCGGAGCTATAACAACAGCTGATAGCGTGCTTGCGGAACGTATGGCCATGTTTGCCCGTCATGGGGGACTTGTAAAGGGTGATCATCAAATTGAAGGGATAAATAGTAGGTTGGACGGCTTGCAAGCCGCTATCCTTTCTATAAAGCTTAAGCACTTAAAGGATTGGACTACAGCGCGCAGGAGTATTGCTGGTTTTTATGATAGTGAATTGATAGGGCTTCCAGGTTTGGAGTTGCCTTTTGTCGGTCCCGGGCGTGAGCATGTTTACCATCTTTATGTTGTCCGGCATCCGCGCCGTGACGAAATGAAAAAATTCCTTGCGGCGCGGGGCATAGATACGGTTATTAATTATCCGGTAGCGTTGCCGTTTCTTCCTGCTTATGCGAGGTTTTCTGCGCAGCCTGGCGCCTTCCCTAACGCTTATCGTCATCAATCCATGGTGCTTTCTCTGCCGATATTCCCTGAAATGACAGAGGGGCAACAGGCAACGGTGATTGAGGCAGTGAAGTCTTTTTGTAAGAGTTGATGGCGTATAAGCGATACCAAAAACAGACTTGTACATAAAAAGTCGGTTAAAAGTATTCTAGGCGATTTGTGTTGTGATCTTCACGGTTTAAAATAGCATGGCTAATAAAAACATTAGTATTAGTGGGATAGCTGTCGGTGAGGGTAACCCGGCTTTTATTATCGCTGAAGCCGGTGTGAATCATAATGGCAGCGTGCGGCTGGCCAAAAAATTGGTTGTTGCTGCTAAGGAAGCTGGGGCTGATTGCGTGAAATTTCAGACTTTTAAAGCGGACCGGGTTGTCACACTGTCTGCCCCAAAAGCTGCGTATCAATTGCAGACTACGCCCAAAGGCGAGTCACAGTTTGAGATGCTTAAAAATCTGGAATTGTCTCATCACACCTATAAACAACTTCTGGATTTATGTGCGAAGTTGGACATAATCTTTCTGTCTACGCCCTATAGTAGTGAGGATGTAGACTTTTTGGACGATTTGGGCGTAAAGGCTTTTAAAATCGCCTCCGGGCAGATTGTCGAATTGCAGTTTTTAAGATATGTCGCGCTAAAGCGAAAACCCATTCTGCTGTCTACCGGCATGGCTACATTAAGGGAGGTTGAACAGGCTGTGCAGACTATACGTAAGGCCGGGAACAAAGAAATTGTTCTCCTTCAGTGTACTACCAACTATCCTTCTAAAATAGAGGAGGCAAATCTTCGGACGATAAAAACAATGCGTGAAAAGTTTGGTCTTAACATCGGTTATTCGGATCATACCGACAGTGTCGTTCCGGTAATCGCTGCCGTTGCGTTGCACGCCTCTGTCATAGAAAAGCACTTTACCTTGGACAAAAACATGCCGGGGCCAGATCATTCCTCCTCCGCTGAGCCTGCTGAACTAGCAGCGATGGTGGAGGCTATACGGAAGACTGAGAAGGCACTTGGGAGTCCTGTAAAAAAACCTTCTGCGAGCGAAGCTAAAAACAAGCAAGGTATGCGTAGAAGCGTGACAGCAAGGCTCCCAATTACAACGGGGGATTCCATTACTCCGGAAATGCTGTGTTTTAAGCGCCCTGCGACCGGGCTCAGCCCGATTTTTGCTGATAAATTAATCGGAAAAAAAGCCAGGCGGGATATCCCCCAGGACTCCTTTATTACATTTAAGGATATCCTGTTGTGATAAACGATCTCGTGATACGCCGAGTCACAGAGGCTGATTCCCACAGAGTCAGTAGTATGCTATTGGGGCAGCGCCAGGATTATTTGAAGCATTTTCATCCGTTCCCTTTTGACGAGGTTACTTTGTTCTCAAATTTCTCGGCTGCGAAGACTGACCGCTATTGGATGATAAATTTGGGGAACTCCTTTGCCGGATTCTTTATGCTGCGCGGGCTTGATGCTGGCTATGAAACGCCATCATTTGGGGTCGTTATTGCTGAGAATTACTGCGGCTTTGGGCTTTCCGCTTTATCTCTAAATTATTCTATTTCATGGTGCGCCGCTAACCGGATCAGGAAAATAATGCTTAAAGTCCATCCGGATAATCTAAAAGCTAAAAAAATTTATGAAGGTTTCGGCTTTATCCAATCGGGTGTGGATTCCCACAATAGCAATATTATCATGCATCGTAATCTTTTGGAGCGGAGCCGCTAATGGCTGATATCTATTTATCCACCATGGCGGTTGGCAGCATAACCATGGAAAATTTTGCCGTGCTTACCAGGAAGCTCGGTATAGCCGGCATTGAGTTGTCCTCTTCGTTAGCCCTTTCCGCCCGGGATTTCCCTAAAATCAGGGAACAAATGCCGTCGGGAATGCGGTTCCTTGTTCATAATTATTTTCCGCGTCCAGCCGAGGATTTTGTTCTTAATCTTGCCTCACTAGATACGGATGTTCTAGGGAAGAGCCGCGCCCATTGCTCCAATGCCATCGATTTTTGTTCGGAGATAGGAAGTCCTTTTTACAGTGTGCATGCCGGGTTCGCTCTGAATGCGACCCCCGGAGACCTGGGAAAGGAGTTGGCCCATTTAGAGAGATACTCGCTTGTACAGGCGAAAACCGTGTTCGTTAACAGCTTAAGCTCGCTTTGCCGCCAGGCGCAAGCCAAAGGGATACGTATCCTGGTGGAAAACAATGTTTTAGCGCCGTTTAACCTCGTGCATGAGCGGAATGAGTTTTTACTTGGGGTTACAGCAGAGGATCTATTCGAAATACTCACCCTGGTGAATATGCCCAATTTGGGCTTACTGATCGATACGGGGCACCTTAAGGTGAGCGCGCGATCTCTTGGCTTTTCTACCGATTTGTTCCTCCGTCATTTTCAACCGCATATTGAGGCTTTGCATCTAAGCGATAATGACGGGGAAAATGACGGGAATTTCGCATTCGATGAAACTGTCTGGTTTTTTAAACACCTTAGGGATTTAAAAGCTAAGTATCTTATTATCGAGGTTAACAGTGGGGCTATGGCGGATATCCCAAAAGCTATCGCAGCCTTGAGAGGGATAACTGTTGAAAAGGGGCTAGCATAATGACTACTTCACCATTAGCAGATATGAAAATTCACGATGACGCCCCGTTAAAGGATGCTCTTGCCCTTATTGACTGTAACGCGCAAGGAATTGTGTTTGCCATAGACAGCGCTTCCAGACTGACGGGTATTCTGACAGATGGCGATATCCGCCGCTTGATCCTTGCGGGTATGCAGCTGGATGTTCCTGTATCCAAAGTTATGCAGCGTGAATTCGTGTGGCGCCATATAAATACCGATACAAAGGAAATTTTAGGACTGCTCGACGAGCGCATACGGCATATTCCGCTAGTGGATGGTCAACATGTTCTTGTGGACTATGCCTGCATACACCGCTTGCACCGGATCCAGGTAATGGAACCGCTCCTCACGGGAAACGAATTGTCATACGTTACTGAATGTATAAAAACCAATTGGATCTCCTCGCAGGGCCCATTTGTGCGTAAATTTGAAAAGATGTTATCCGATTATTGTGGGATGCCGTACGCCCTGTCAACAAGTAACGGCACCACCGCGCTGCACCTCGCCTTAGAGGCGCTGGGTATCGGTCAGGGAGATGAGGTTATTGTTCCAGACCTTACTTTCGCCGCCACTATAAACTGTGTTTTGCATGCCAAAGCTATCCCTATAATAGTTGATATCGACCCCGTAACATGGACTATCAGCCCAGAACTTATCCGTAAGGCGATAACGCCCAAAACAAAAGCCATAATCCCGGTCCATTTGTATGGGCAGCCTTGCGCTATGGGGGAAATACTATCAATAGCTAAGGAACACGGATTATTCGTAGTAGAAGATTGCGCTGAGGCTTTGGGGAGTTCCATCGAGGGGCGCATGGTCGGTTCTTTTGGCGATGTGGCTGCTTTCAGCTTCTTCGGCAACAAAACAATCACTACTGGCGAGGGGGGGATGCTTCTCTTTAAGGACCTGGCTGTTCATTCCCGGGCGGCTATGTTAAGGGACCATGGAATGACCCCCGGCAGGCGCTATTGGCATGAGACGGTGGGTTTTAACTACAGAATGACCAATCTGCAGGCGGCTGTGGGCGTTGCCCAGATGGAGCGTGTGGACGAATTTATAAAGTATGTATTGCGGATAGGGGAGGTGTATAAAAGTTGTTTTGCTGGCCATGCTGAAGTTCAAACACCGTCCCTTGTCTCTAATACTCTCAATTCATACTGGCTTTTTTCCATGCTTCTGGCCCCAAGCGCGAAAATAAGCAGAGATGAGATGATGGGGAAACTTTTGGCTAACGGGGTGGAAACAAGGCCTCTCTTTTATCCGCTACACGAAATGCCACCTTATAAACAGTTTTCGCAGCAAGGCCCATTCCATGTATCCACGGATATCTCAGCAAGGGGCATGTCACTCCCTTCTGCCGTAACCCTTACTAACCGCGAGGTTCGTGGAATCGGGGAAAAAATAGTTTCACTATTTGCGGTTAAATCAATGCTGGCAAAGATGTAGTTAAGGGATTTTAAAATGTATAAAGGTAAAACAATTTTAGCAGTGATTCCCGCCCGTGGAGGATCGAAAGGTCTGATAGGTAAAAATATCAAACTCCTTTGTGGAAAGCCTCTTATTAACTGGACCATTGAGGCGGCGCTGTCCTGTGAATATATAGACACCGTGTTAGTGAGTACGGACGATGAGAAAATCGCTAAAGTTTCACGTAAGGCTGGTGCGGAAACTCCTTTTCTGCGGCCAGAAAAACTGGCCAGAGATGGTAGCAAGGTTATAGACACCATTCTGCACGCCTTAGACTTCTACCGAGTAAAGGGACAAAGTTTTGATTATGTTGTGCTTCTTGAACCGACTTCCCCGCTTAGAAAGAACGGAGATTTAGCTAAAGCGGTGAAAAAACTTATTGAACAGGGTCCGCGGGCAGACAGTATTGTCAGTATAGGTGAAATACCTCTGGAACACCCA
>Ga0209212_1006371_pt1 | contig 13530 bp, 15 predicted proteins | sample RifGroC2_FD_183996 | JGI IMG/M metagenome (GOLD analysis project Ga0209212, IMG submission 183996) | Groundwater microbial communities from Rifle, Colorado, USA - Groundwater C2 (SPAdes) (version 2) | ecosystem: Environmental > Aquatic > Deep subsurface > Groundwater | place: Rifle, Colorado... | reverse complement strand
ATTAAATCTGGAAAAATTATCTCGCAGTAGAGAAGGGGTATTAGTATTTAAGCTTTTTTTGATTTTTGGGTGTACGACTTTTTAAACAAAGTCTATTCGTAAGGACAGAGATTTGTATAATCAATTAGTAAAACAAATGTTATCATAACTAGAAAATGTCAGAAACCTCACTGGTCTATAATGTTGTAAACTTTAGGTAAATACTTGACATAAAATAGTAAGCGAGAATATAATTAATAAATGAATATTTACAAGCTAAGAAGAACAAGTAAAGCTTTTTACAAAAGTATTGTTTCGATTTTCTGCCCAATATTAAATGATACGGTCTATTTTACCTCGGAAGGATATAATCACCTTTTATATGAGAGTTATGACCGCCCAAGAAATATAAATGAACAGTATTTAAAACTAATAAATTTACAGTATGCGCCAGACGTAATAAAAAAAGCTAGTTTAATTTCCGAAACAAGAAAAGTTAAAAGAAGAGTAAAAAATAAATTAAAGGATGCTATACATTACGAATTAGTTTACGAAGTTAATCTTGGAAAGAAAATACGAGTTATTGTTGAAAAAATCGGAAGTGGTAAACCTAAATTTAGAAGTATTATGCCTCACAACAAAAAATCAAAAAAGCGCTCCTAAGAGCGCCTAATTGAGTGCTAGTTCTCGGCTCGGATATCCTTCGCCGATGAAGGGCTTGCGCCCACTAGCACAACTTGAGTTTAACAAGGTATTTTTGGTTTGTCAAGGGGATTAAATGATGTTTTATATTGTCATAGCAACTTAAAACTTTAATTTTTACCTTTTTTCGTATCTCTTTAATTACCCTTGCAGACCCAAAAACATCATTGACTTTTGATATACTAGTTCTGGATAAGGAACGATTTCAAGCCAATTAACAGTTCGGAAATCGTCCACGAGAGCCTGCTTGAAATTTGAAAGATAGTTCTTGGGCAAAACCTTTGTTCTTCATTCAACTTGGAACGTCCCTGCAAGCCATACTTATAATTACTTAAGACTTAATATAATATTTAGAAGGTAAAAAACTTCATTTTATTTCCCAGGAAAGTCGGGGACGGAGGGAGCGGAAGCGACCCCGGTTGATGAGACTTCATCAGTCAATGGGGTAGGAGGGACAGGTGGAGTTTGATCAACTGGAACGCCATTAGTCGGCGCTGTGTCTGCCATATTAGTTTCAAGTTTGCCTAAGACATCATTAAGTGGCTCTTCGACCTTAGGAGTCTCTGGAGTTACGACAGGCTCGGTCGGAGTTGATACTGGTGCAGGAGGGGTTGTCTCGACTGGTGTGGTTGGTACTTCAGTTTTTGGTGAATCAACTGGTTTTTCTTCCGGAGCAGGAGTCGTTGCTGGAGCAGTGGGTGCAAATCCTAGAGCGGTATCAAACTCCGTTGGAGTGAATCCTTTAAGGACTACAATTGTCCCATCATCTTTTTCAATCTTAGTGACCGGGGTCCCAGCAAAATTATTGGAGACGGCAAGCATCTCAGTCAAAAAATCCTTATTACTTTCGAGATCTTTCTCTTCAAATTGCAATGTATGCAAGGTTAAATATTCTTTTTCCTGCTTCGAAAAAGCACAATCTTTAATGGTGTAAACTGTAATTTTCATGGTTCGGTTTCACTCACCATAAATCTAATTAATGAGCTAATTTTCATTATGGAGAATAATAAAACATTTGTCAACTTCTATTTTTTTGTTATTATTGTATGATGAAGAATTTTATTGTCCTAGTGGTATTATTTATCATTGGTGGTTTTGTTTGGAAACAGTTTCCCATAGTCAAAAATATTCAAACTAAATTAAACTCAACTGCTTCTACAACTCCAACTTCGTCAAGCGCAAACAGAATCGCAGGGATAAGAAAGATCCAGAAAAAAGAGTCGATATTTGTACCTGACTGGAATCTGAAAGATGAGACGATACTTCATAATGGTTATGACCGTTGGATTTACTTCGGGGGCAATGAAAAAATTGCTACATTCACCGGTTCTCTTAAAGAAAAAGAACTATGGATGACAATCAAAGTCACAAATCTAGATGAGCTAACACTTTCACGATCGGAAATAAGTAATTTGGAGAATGTGGGGCAGTTGACAAAATTTAGGGGAATAGTCCTTGATTTAGAAATAAATGGTCTAGCCTCCGATGAGTTTATTAGGCAAATAAATGAAGGAGTCAAAAAATTATACCAAGAGGTCAAGAAAAAAAATCTAAAATTTGCGGTCGGCGTATACGGAGACACCTTTTTTAGGAAGAGACCGGTTAACCTTGAGTTTATTAATAAAAACAGTGATGAAATAATGGTCATGGCCTATGATTTTTCAAAAAGTTACGGTGAACCTGGTCCAAATTATCCATACTCGGAATTTAAAAGAATGATCTCAGACTTTCTGAAGTTTGTACCAGCAGAAAAATTAACGTTCGTATTTGGGATGTATGGATATGATTGGAGATTAAAAGACGGTAAGCCTCTAGGGACGGCTGGAGCATTAACACTATCCCAAATTAAAAAAAACTTTTTAGGAAAAAAATGTTATGAAAAAAATTGCGTTGTTTCGACTGACGAGGATTCAAAAGAAAAACATGTTACCTATGAAGATGAAGCAACTCACTCGATTTATTTTGAGGACGTTGAATCAGCAGGGATAAAAATTAAATATTTAAAAGAGTGGGGGATTGGGAGTGTTGCCTACTGGGCGTGGGGCTACTTCTAGTCTATAAAGTCTTTAAAGTCGAAAGTCCATAAAGTTAGGACTTTAGAACATATTATATTTTTGACTTTATAGACTTTACGGACATTATAGACTTTTGACTCGTGAAGGCGTTGAGCTGCTTAAGTTTCCACATAAAAAGGGCTCCTTTTCGGGTGGCCGTTGAGTCAACAACGTAGCGGAGGGCTTCTTCAAGGATCGGGCGGGGAATATTTTTGGCCAGTCTAATGTATAAACTTTTATGCTTATTATCTTCAAGTTTTGAGGCTAGGTAGACACCAAATGCCTGAAACTCCCGGGAGAGATACCGGTCTTCAAGAGGATTAAATTTTTTTAAAATATCGCGGACGGATTGCATAGTTTATTATAAAGCTTAATATATTCTTTAGCACTTTTATCCCAGGTAAAATCTTTTTTCATCGCATTAAAAATCATATTATTAATTTTATTTTTGTCGTTTTTCCAAATTTCAACGGCTTTTTTTATTTTTATTTCTAAATCAAAAGATGAATATTTTTTAAATAAAAACCCGTCAACTCCATCTATAATCGAATCTTTAAGTCCTCCAGTTGACCTTGCAATCGGTAAGGTTCCATATCTCATTGCGATCATTTGTATTAAGCCACAGGGCTCAAATTTTGAAGGAACTAAAAGAAAATCAGCACCAGCATATATTTGAGTGGCAATTTTTTTATCAAAAATAGAGATATAAGAAACGTTTTTTTTATAAAAACTAGCTAACCATAGGAATTGATCTTCCCATTCTACTTCGCCCTGTCCCAAGATAATAAATTGATATTTTTCTAGATTAATTCGTCTAATCATTTTATGCATTATGTCAAGTCCCTTTTGTTTTGATTCAAATCGCCCTATAAATCCAATTAGTGGAATTTTACTCGATATGTCAAATCCAAGTTTACCTTGAAGAAATTTTTTGTTAAGCCACTTACCTTCAGCAGGGGAATGAATTTTATAAGGGTAAAGTGCTACCGGTTTTTCAACTCCATAATGAAAATTGATATTTTTATCTTTAATTGGATCCCGTGAATCATAATCAATACCATTTAAAATCCCGGATATTTTTTGTCCTTCATTTCTTATAATTTCATCAAGTCCGCATCCATATTCTTCAGTAAAAATTTCTTTAGCGTAAGTCGGGGACACTGCATTGACTAAATCAGCATGAATAATTCCTTCGAGTAAAAAATTAATTTGCTTTTTCTTAGCTTCCCATTGGAGCACGCGACATTTATTGTGGTCCAATCCGGTTCGCCTTATCACCTCGAGAGAATATTTTCCTTGATGGTGAAGATTGTGAATTGTCAGTAGAGTTTTAAGATTAAGATTACCGTGCTTTATCAGTAAAGGAAGTAGACCGGCATGATGATCGTGACAGTGTACTATTTCTGGTAACCAGCTAAGGTAATTTTTTTTTAAAATTTCAAAGACGCATAAGTTATAAAAAGCAAAAGTATCATGAGAAGGAATATCGAGTAACTTTTGATTTTTTATTATGTAAACAGGTATATCTTCATCGAGAAAATGTATTTGATAGACAATTACCTTTTGTTTTTTTCCATTGTAAAAAACATTAAACTTCCTTACTTCTTTTTTTTGGAGTCTATGAAGTTTTAAAGCTTTATAAAAAGGCAAAATTACACGGACGTCAACTCCTTGTCTATGGAGATTTTTAGGTAAGGACTTAGCAACATCACCTAAGCCTCCAACTTGGAAAAAAGGTACCAACTCCCAAACAGCAAATAAAACTTTCATAAGGAAAGTATAGCAACACGATTATGAATTATTTTTTAATATTTCTTTATAAAGTTTTTTATAATTAATGACCATTTTATTTATTGAAAAATTATCTTCGATATGTTTTCGACATTTTAATCGCATTTTTTGATATTCATCTTCAGGCATTGAATAAATTTTCATAATTGCTTCAGTCATTCCTTCAATTCCGGTTTTTTTAATGAGAAAGTTGCCGCGTATATCATCATGAGAGGGATTAATCAAAAAGCCAGTTTCCCCATCTTTAATTACCTCAGGTACCGATCCACGAGCAAAAGCGACGACTGGGGTACCTGATGCCATTGCCTCAAGCATTACTAGACCGAAGGGCTCTTCCCATTTAATCGGGAATAATAACAGTTTAGATTTTTTATATTGGTTTACAACATCACCCCGCTGAGCGTTGTATTGGATTTTAGCTAAACTATGATTTTTAGTCAGTAAATTATTGAGCCATATCTCTTGGCTTTCGCGTGGAGCGACATAAAAGTAAGCCGGTTTTTTACAATTTCTCACCGCTTCAAAGGCGACGTCAAGCCCTTTCTCGGGGACGCCGCGTCCAATCCAAAAAATTTCCTCGCTTTGAACCTGGCTGAATTCAAATTCATTTAAATCAATCCCATGATATATTGTATTAGTATAATTTAATCCCTGAATTAAACTCCTTTGCTGGTTACTGATGGGAATAAAGTGGATATTTTTATATTGTTTAAAAAGCTCCATAAATTTTTTTGTTTTTGAGTCGGACAAATTACTATGAAGAGTGATAAGAATTGGTTTTTTGACGAAATTTGCAAATGGTAAAACTACCTCTCCGTTTCCTATATTGACATGAAATAAATCAAATTCATCTTGTCTTGAAAAAGCCTTAGATAAAAGCGCGAATTCATATAATTTATGCCACTTTTCGCCAATATCTTCATCCTCAAGTGATGATAAATTACCGATGCTTTCAAGCCTCGCTTTTATATCAGAGTCGCCAGATGCAAAAACGGTTAACTCAAAATCTTCAGGGTTTAGTAAAAAGTTTTTAACATACGAATAAATAAAGATTTCAGGGCCTGCGGCGACATTTTGACTAATTCTTAGCTTGTTTGATCCGAGGATTGCAATTTTCATATTAAAATAACGGAATCAGCATTTCTTTAATAATTGTTTCAAGATTATATTTTTGGCGAACAATTTTTTTAAGCTTAATAATTTTATCGGTTTCTATAAAGTTTTGCACTATGGCAGCCGACTGTTCTGCTGTCAGGTTTTTAACATTAATATTAAAAAGATTAGATCCACCTATTTCTTTAAAGACTTTAAGGTCCGATATAAAAGCTGGGGTGCTGGTGAGGGCCGATTCAATAAGAGGTAAACCGAAGTTTTCACCTTTTGAAAAGAAAAAAACCAAATCAGATAGGTCGTATAGATCATGAACTTCTGAGTTCTCCAAAGATCGGTCAAAATGATCTTTCAAAAAAATGATATTAGTTTTTAAATCTAGTTGTTCGATTTTTTTTATTAAGGTCTCATAATAACCTTGGTTTTTTCTGTGATTTGAGACCTGACCACTAATTATATATTTAATGTCAGGATACTGTTTTTTAAGATGAAAAATTATATCTAGGCAGTATCCAAGATTTTTGCGAAAAATAATATTTACTGGAGACAAAACCAAAGGAAATCCTGCGAGAAGTTGTTTTTCGTGAAACACTTGCCAAATACTATCGTCAATCTCGAGGAATTTCCTTAGGTCAACCCCGTCGGGGATGATGATTGTTTGGTTCTTTGACAGATCCATGACCTTAGTCAGCAATTCCTTAAATGTCTCTGATATGGCAACATAAATTGCATTATCAAATGGCTTTAAAAGAAGATCTTTTTCCTCGGGATTTAGATTGACACCAGGCTTTTCTGGCAAAATATTTTCTCCGTCTATGTAAGTCTGGTCATGGGCCCAGACAATAAGTTTTTTGCTAGGATTATTTTTGAAATAGTCCTTTAAAAATGATATGAAGGGGAGATTATGAATAAGCGTTAGCATATTATGGATGATTATTATGTCTTGCGCGTCAAGGTACTTCTCAAGTTTAGTCTTAATTAAATTTTTCAAATTAATAAATTCTTCATCGACGATCCCTTTTTCGACAATTTTTTCATAAAGTGCAGGATTGAATTTTAATATTGACTGGATTTCTGGAATTTTTATAAAATTAATTTTAGGATTTTTTTCCTCGCCGTCACCGGCAATAACAGTAACTTGGCAATCCAATTCTGCAAGAATTTTGGCGTGTTCACGAAGTAAAATCTCGACCCCGCCGATATTTGGTGGATAGGCATAATGGAGCAGGGCAACTTTTTTCATAAATTTATTATATACTTATTTTTCTTCAGGAGGCATAGTTCTTGGGATTTTCTTAAGCCCTTCAATAAGCTGATTAAATTTATCACGATTTTCTTTAGACAATTTAAGCAAGTCTTCTTCACTAAAATGGTCAAAATTTAAACCAACTTTTTGAAAATCTTCTCGAACAAGTTCTATCCGCTTAGGATCTTTAAGCAGGTTAATCGCATTTTGTAAAATAGGTATAGTTTCCGGTGTATTAAAGACACTAAAATAAGTCATAAAATAAGATGTAAATTCAGGATCAGTAAGGCCTTTTGTCCATCTTTTTTCTCCAGGAATTCGATCTAATTTAAGATCGGGATTATTTTCTATATCAGTAAGCCATTTTTGCATTTCTTGATATTTTATTTTTCTTCGAATCTTTGCCCTTTGTTCTAGTATAGATTGAGCTTTAACATTAAAATTAGGTTCGCTTCTAACCATAAATAATTCAGATAAAATTTGACATCTGTTCATATGAAAATCGGTTGCTAATAAGCCATTTATATTATTAGGAGATATAAGCGATGGTTCTTTCACGATACTGTTGGTAAAGTTCAAAAGTGTATTTGTTGATCCATCTTCTATATCTAAAACAGCTTCAATTGATTTTCCGTGTTTTTTAAAATACATATCGCCGAATCTTCTTACAATAATATCTTTCATCAACTTGGCTTCTGATGGCCAACTCTGAAGTCTTTCAGGTGGTAAAAATGACTTTGCCCAATCTGGAATAGTTTGTCCTCCTGACAAAATTACTTTGTCCGTAATTCCTAAATATAATGACAAACCAGCTGCCAAAGCATTTTCTCTTCCCCAACGATTTAAAGCAAACCTTCCAAGCCGTTGCCATTCCTGGCGCTTAAGTTCTTTGAGCTGTTTTTTTTCATTATTTTTAAGATCCACTCTTTTATCAATGTCTTCAAGTTGAGACAGGTAAACCGACCCTTCAACAACCCTAAAGTTTGGTTCTTTATTATGAAGAGAATCTTTTTTGAAGTTTTGCCATTCTGTTTTTTGATCTATTGTCAGTTCGTTTTCAAGAAGAACTGGTTTTACTGGTCCTTGGCCAAATACAATGAGTCTTTCAAATTTGTTTTTACCTTGTAGTTCTTTTTGTTCTTGATATGGAGATTGTTCTTGTCCAGTTTTTGTAATTATTTTTGGTCCTAAAGTTTCCCCAAAAGGTTCTTGCATTATTGTTTTAATATTTCCAAATAGGTTTCTTCGTAGTTATTAACCATTGTTTCTGTTGAGAAATTATTTACTATATGGTTACGGCAATCAATAGGTTTAATTGTATCAATTTTGGCAAGTGCTTCATGCAATCCGTCGATTCCGCGATTGGGTGGGATGACAAAACCTGTTATACCATCTTTTATTATTTCAGCGACTGCGCCACGATCAAAGCCAATGACCGGTGTACCGCAGGACATCGCTTCTGCCATGACAAGACCAAAAGGCTCATACCAGTTTATGGTCATTAAAAATACTTTGGCTTTTTGCATTAGTCCGGCGATCTCTGATTTTGTTAATTTCAGCTCAGGCGACAAAGGGCCAACCCACTGAATTTTATCAGTCAAATGAGGCTTAACATCAGTTTCATAAAACTTCATATCTTCAATATTTCCAGACATCAAAAGACGGGAATTTGTCATTTCTGCAAGGCGAATCGCCCATTTAATTCCTTTAGGGTCCATAAATGATCCGTCGGGATTTTTTGCTTTTGAAAGCCGGCCTAACCACAATAAATAATCGTCTTTTTTTTCCTGATAAGAATAGATGTTTGTATCAACTCCGTTGTAGATTACCTTAAAGATCTTCGCCTTTTTAAATAACTTTTTATGAGCTTCGGAAATCGAGATATGATAAGCCTCCGGGAAAAGACTAAGGGCTTCATCATACTCCGGAAAAGCTTGGGCATGAATGGTTGAAATAATCGGTGTTTTTATATTTTTTGCTATTAATAGGTTGATAAATTCGGGATAAGTATGATTGTGAATAATATCGAATTGATCTGCGATTTCTTCAATTTTTTTGGCAAGTTTTACCAAATAAGCAGTCTCGGCATAGAAGGGATTTTCAAATCCGGGCATATCAACAAAACCCTTTTCAATAACTGGAATTATTTTGACTCCCGGGATGAGGCTGTCAGCAGTCCCAAGCAAACTTACATCGTGACCTTTTTTAACTAGTCCACTTGCGATTTCGTAAATTACCCGGGGTCGGGCGGCCGGAATATCTGGAGTGACCTTTCTTTTTAAAAGAGAAACTATTAGGATTTTCATAATAGAAATTGGAAGTCGGGTTTAGAAGCGGGTTAAGAAAATAGAGGTAAGAAGGTGGATTTTATTATTCTAATTTCCATTTTCAAACTTCCTAACTCGCCTCTATCCCAACCTTCCATAATCAATAGTATCAGATTTATTTGATGATCGGTTTAGGTTTTTGGAGGCATTTTTGGTAAAGGCGATAGAATTTACCGGAGATTTTTTCCCAATTAAATTTTTCCATCACGGTTCTATAAGCTTTTTCACCCATTTTTAATCTCAATTTATCATCATTAAGTAACTTGTTAACTTTCTCAACAATCAAAGCAGGGGAGCGGGGGCGGATCAAGAATCCATTGACGCCGTCTTTAACAATTGTCGAAACTCCACCCTTACGGGAGACAACAACGGGGGTTTTATGAGACATCGCCTCAAGGATGACGAGCCCTAATGGCTCATTCCAGACTGAGGGGGCGACATAGACATCGGCCCGTAGATAAAATTCATTTATTGTTTCAAGGCGGGATGAAAAGTAGCCGACCATGTGGACATTATCAAGCTTGTATTTTAAAATGAGACTTTCCAAATATTTTTTTTCCGGTCCATCTCCAGCTATGACAATTTCGGCCTTAATTTGCCTAGCTGCTTTTATAAGAAATTCGACGCCTTTATGCTCGGTCAATCTTCCGGTAAAAAGAACCATTTTATCGTATTTAAAATGATACTTTTTATCAATCCATGACACATCTCTATTAAAATCTGTTAAATAACCAATACCGGCCGGGATTGTCTTAGTTTTTTTATAAAGATCATGTCCAAACATATCTAGGTACCACTCTCGGGTAAAGTTGCTATTAGCAGTAATAAATTTTGCTCTATATGACGCATCCCGGACTAAAGATTTCCAGCGACCATCTTCTTTGAAATAATAAAGATCGCTTCCATGAGTCATTATTAAATATGGGATTTTATAGAGATTTGAAAGTTGGCGAGCAATGGGCGGGAGAAATGCCGTATGAAAACAGTGGATTAAATCAGGTTTAAATTTTTCAATTACTTTAGCTGTTTGAAGAAGATAATAATTATAAATTTTAATATGATCTTGTGAAGACATCTTCGAATATTTTTTTTCATTAGGTAGTTCGGGATTTCCGACAAAGACGCCCATAAGCGGGGGCTTAAGTGTACGCATTTTTGCGCCAGGTACTTTTCGTCTGTCCGGAGCTACAATCATCGCTTCAAAATCAGCGCCGTAATTTTCCTCAAGTCGAAAGACTAATCTTCGGAGCCAATTACCTGACCCATTGCCCCAAAGCGGAAACATATATAGGTAAAGTACTTTCATATCTTTGGAAATTATATCATTTTTTCTCAAAAATTAATCCATTTTATTGCCAAGTTCCTATCAACCTCCGAGGTTGACTTTCGGGTTGGTAGAATCATCCAGATTATAATGATTTTGATGACTTGTAGCATATAGTCCATTGACAAAAAATATCTTTTAAATAATCATCAACTTATGAGAAGAAAAGAAAAATTTAGGGAGGGTAAAATATATCATATTGTCAATAGAAGCATTGCTGGTTTTAATATTTTTAAAGATTGGAATAATTGCCAGAAATTTATAGACATTTTGGAATATTATAACAACGAAAAAAATCAAATAAGTTTTTCAAAATATTTAACTAAACATAAATATCAATATAAAGATTTGTTAGTTTTACCTGAATTTCCGTGTGTAAAATTTATTGCATTTAACATAATGCCAACGCATTACCATTTAGTAATAAAAATTATTGATGAAAAGAATTTTTCAAGCTATATAAGCGCTGTAGAAAATAGTTTTAGCCGGAATTTTAATATTATGTATAACCGCAAAGGGCCATTATGGGAATCAGCTTTTAAGGCAGTTTATATACGCACTGAAGAACAACTGCTCCACGTTACACGATACGTCCATCTTAATCCAGTTACGGATTATTTAGTTGAAAATCCAGAAGACTGGAAATTTTCTTCTTATAAAGATTACATTCAGAATCCAGATATTTTAGGAAAAATAATAACAGAATTATCTATTAAAAATCCGAAACTGTATAGAAAATTTGTTGAAGATCAGAAAGATTATCAACGAAAATTAAAAGTCATAAAAAGATTACTTTTTGAATAGTTTTATGCCAAAAGAGCTATCAACCTCCGAGGTTGACTTTCGGGTTATGGCAATGGGCTACAAAGGAACGATTTTTAACAAAAATTTAGAATCGATAAGAATGGGGGTATATGAGGGAAAATTTACTATTGCAATAATCCAAAATTAGTGCTTTGTAGCATATAGTCCATAGACAAGATTTTTTTAATCCGATATTCTTCTTTTTAAATTCATGCATATATGAGGGGGAACTTTATATATGGGCGATTGGGGATTAAATTAGCCCGCGCTCGATCTAAATGTCACCTGTCTCAAGAAGAGGCTTCACATCGTTGTGGAATTGACCGGACATATCTATCCCGAATTGAGACGGGTAAAGTAAATCCCTCCCTTAAAGTGCTATGTAATCTTTGTAAAACCTTGAAGATTAGATTAAGGAATTTGATGAGAAAGTTTTAGCTGATCTATGATTTTTGGAAATATTTCTGAATTTAATTTTGCAACTTCCTCCTGAATGAAATTGCTAAGGACATAAGTCTCACCAGCAATTTTCTTTTCGGGAACTCTATTGTCTACACCGATTCTTATCCTAAAAAAATCCTTGGTCTTTAAGTGATTTTCAATCGATTCAATTCCGTTATGGAGCTCCGGCCCCACGCCGACCTGAATATGAAATTTACCGAAAGGAATATCGAGGTCGTCGTGAGCGATGATCAAATTTTCTCCGCCAGCTGGCGGATTCAATTTAAAATTTTCAATGATTTTTTTGACGGCAATTCCGGATTTATTCATAAAAGTCGTGGGCTTGGCTAAAACTAAATTGGTTGCTGGTTGCTCGTTGCTAGTTGCTAGTTCACAAACGTCGGAAAGTAAGTATTTATTACTTTTGAATTTTACTTGCCCCTCGTAGCCCTTTGGGCGAAGTGGGGACTTTTGATATTGATCTATAAAATAATCAAGGAACTGAAAGCCGACATTATGCCGATTATTTTCATATTTTTCACCCGGATTTCCCAAGCCTACGATTAACTTCATGACAATAGTATAAAGTATCTAGTATTTAGTATCTAGTATGAAAATGAATTTCTTAGTTTCTCTTTATACTTTATACTAAATACTTTATACTAAATACTGATGGCAAATTACATTTCCGACTTTACCAAATCTCGCTTTATGGTTAGTAATCCAGCCCGGACCGCAAGGACAGGAATGGATGGCAAACCTTTCCGTTGTCCTTTTTGTCCGGGAAACGAAATTGATACACCACCTGAAACTTATCGTGTAGGGCCCGGCGAGCCTAATAAATCAGGATGGGAGATAAGAGTAGTCCCTAATAAATTTGCAATCACCGATATTCATGAAGTGATTATCCATTCTTCGGATCATGAAAAAAATATTGAGGACTTTGAAATTCACCAAGTTGAAAACTTAATCAAGACATATATTAATCGTTTTAAATACTGGAGCTTAGATTCTTCGTCGTCGACATCATCTCCTCCTCAGAATGACGGCCGTCGTAAAGGAAAAGTTTTTATTTTCCATAATTATTCATTGGTAAGTGGGGCTTCGCTAATCCATCCTCACTCCCAAGTCTCGGTTGTACCGACCGATATTCCAACCAGTACTTTGGCCCTTCAGCCAATAACCAACATAGTTGAACAAATAGGGGACTTTGCCTCTTACTGTCCTGATTATTCTGAATGGGCATATGAGGTGTGGATTGCAGAAAATCCTAAATCCGAAATCCGAAGATCCAAACAAATTCAAAACTCAAATTTCAAAGATTTAAATGAAAATCAAATAGAGGATTTGGCGACAATTTTACAATCGGCAATCAGAAAGTTGAAAAAAATTCACGGGTCAAATCCACACTACTCAAAAAAACCATTTGGATATAATTTTTATATTTCTGTGCCTAGTCACCCTAAGGGTGTCCAGAGTGAAGCGATTCCAGAATCCTGGTATCTCCGTATAATTCCTCGTTTTATGGAGCGCGCCGGCTTTGAGCTTTCAACCGGGATCATGGTTAATTCCATCGATCCGAAATCAGCTTCGGCAGAATTAAAGAATATTTAATTGTACTTCGTTAATATTATGCTTTTCTAACTTTCCAAATAAGGTTTTTGTAGCATATAGTCCATAAGGTTTATAAAGTTTAATAAAGTTACTTAAACTTGACATCATGTATTACTTTGTATTACAATATGAAAAGAC
>Ga0209212_1006370_pt1 | contig 13530 bp, 9 predicted proteins | sample RifGroC2_FD_183996 | JGI IMG/M metagenome (GOLD analysis project Ga0209212, IMG submission 183996) | Groundwater microbial communities from Rifle, Colorado, USA - Groundwater C2 (SPAdes) (version 2) | ecosystem: Environmental > Aquatic > Deep subsurface > Groundwater | place: Rifle, Colorado... | reverse complement strand
CGATTGGACGCTGGAAGAAATCCCCAACATGGACTACACCCTGATCAAAGTCGGCGAGGGGACGGGCGGCGGCATGATGCAGAATCCGATGCCGGGAGCGCCCTCAAGCTGGCTCGCCTACGTCCTGGTGGCGGACGCCGCCGCCGCGACCGCCAAGGCCCGTCAGCTTGGGGCGACGATCGTCAAGGACGTCACCGAGATCCCCGAGATCGGCTGGTTCAGCGTGCTGATCGATCCGACCGGCGCGACCCTGGCGCTGTGGCAGCCGAATCCGAAGTCGATGCCGGGTTGAGAGCCGATGGTGTGGGAAAGAGCAAAGGCGGCCGTCTGGCCGCCTTTCGCAGTTAATAGGGAGAGTAGCGCGAGTTGATATAGGCAAGAGAAGTAACGGAGTGGCGTTTTAGCGCTGATTGTCTCGTGTCAGGGGCTGACCCCTCGAGGGTGTAAAAACGATTGTGTAAATGGTCATCGTCGGTTACAACCCGTAACCACTGGAGGAACCGATGGCCATTCCCGACGACCTGCTCGATGCCCTGATGAAGGATTACAAAAATCCTGAAGACCTCATCGGGGAAACCGGGCTACTGAAGCAACTGACCAAACGACTGATTGAGCGAGCGATGCAGGCTGAGATGACTGATCATCTTGGCTACGAGAAGAACTCTCCGTCCGGGAAAAAGACCGAGAATTCTCGCAACGGCAGCTACAAAAAACGCGTCAAGGGGGAGTTCGGTAATCTCGATATCGCTGTTCCCCGCGACCGCGATGCCAGCTTTGAACCACTGATCCTTCCCAAGGGGCAGAGCCGCTTTTCCGGCTTCGATGACAAGATCATTGCCCTGTATGCCAGAGGCATGACGACCCGCGACATTCAGTCTCACTTGGAAGAGATTTACGGCGTCGGAATCTCCCCGACGCTGGTTTCACAAGTGACCCAGGCAGTGCAGGAGGAGATCACGCTCTGGCAGAACCGTCCTTTGGATGAGGTCTACCCGATCGTCTATCTCGACGCCATTCGCGTCAAGGCACGCCATGAAGGTCGGATCATCAATAAAGCCGTCTATCTGGCGGTTGGCGTCAACATCGAGGGCCTCAAGGAGGTTCTTGGAATGTGGACTGCCGAGACCGAGGGCGCTAAATTCTGGCTCCAAGTGGTCACTGAACTCAAGAACCGGGGCATCAAAGATATTTTTATCGCCTGTGTTGATGGCCTGAAGGGTTTTCCCGAAGCGATCGAGACAGTCTTTCCGGAAACCCAGGTTCAGCTCTGTCTGGTTCACATGGTGCGCCACAGCCTGAATTACGTTTCTTGGAAACAACGCAAAGAGGTTGCGGCCGACCTGAAATCCATCTACCAGGCTCCGACAATTGAACAGGCCGAAATCCACTTGGGGAAATTTGAAGCCAAGTGGAACGCCAGTCATCCGACCATCGGCAAATCCTGGCGGAGCAACTGGGTGCGGATCACGCCGCTGTTCTCCTATCCACCAGAGATTCGCAAAGCGATCTACACAACCAATGCCATCGAATCCATGAATATGTCGCTGCGCAAGGTGACTAAGAACCGGGGTTCATTCCCCAATGACGAATCGATGATCAAGTTGCTTTATCTGGCACTGCGGAATATCTCGAAGAAGTGGACCATGCCGATCCACAACTGGAAATCGGCGCTGAATCAATTTACTATCATCTTCGAAGACCGGATGCCTGCACTTTGACCGACAGTCCATTTACACAAAATGATTTACAGGCCCGACCCCTCTGCTTCTCCCTCTCTGAGCATAAACATTGGTGCCTCAAATACTGAATAATCCTATCGCGTCAGGCTATGCATCTCGGTACTTACGACAGATGCAGGCACTTCATCCCACGTCCGCCCCATCAACAACCGCCCATTCTCCTTCTTCCCTCTCTTCTTCCCATCGATCCCCCAGCCCCCCCACTGCTTGAAGAAGAAGGCCGCCCCCTGCGCCTCGCACTGACGCTTGATGTTCAGCACCCATTCCTGCTGCATCGGCCGCGCCTTCGGACCGGACTCGCCGCCGACGATCACCCAGTGAATGCCGGTCAGATCGATCTCCCCCAAATCCTCCAGCAGCGGCTCGACGGAGAGAAAGCGGATCGCCGCCGGGACGCGGCGCAGGGCATCGATGCGCGGCACGCCGTAGCGACGATCCTCGACCGTCACCCCGAGCCAGGCATTTTTGGAGGGTTTGTAGTCTTGGAAGAACGCAGCCATCCGTTCGGCCCGCTTGGTCAGGACCTGAAAGGTATGCTGCGGCGCCCGCCGGATCACGTCGAAGACCTGCCGTATGTAGTCGTCGGGAATCTCCTCGTGAAACATGTCGCTCATGGAGTTGACGAAATAAACGGTCGGCGTCTTGCGCAGCAGCGGTTCTTGCAGTCGCTTCGGCAACAGGGTCAGTTCGAAGCCCTTCTCATACCCAGCAACCTGCATCGCCTTCAGCCGCCGCGCCATCACCTCGGCATAGCAGTGAGCGCAGCCGGGAGAGACCTTGCTGCAGCCGACGGCGGGGTTCCAGGTGCGTTCGGTCCATTCGATTGAGGTTTGTGTGCTCATATCATCTCAAGGGGAAGTTGAACACTATACTCATTTCCGCACCAGCAAGCGACCCTTTCAGCCTCTTGAATCGCAAAGTTGAGTACAGAACAACCTGTTTACTGGTACACCCCCGCCTTCTCCTTCACCTTAAACCCGATCGCCCCCTTCTCCGCCCCCTCCGGCTGCATCAGCTGCCGAATCGCATCGAAGACCGCCCGGAACTGGACGTCGTACTTCTGCTCCAGCTCCTCGAGCCGCGCGGCCAGCTCGGCATGGGAGGCGAGAAGGCGGCGCAAGCGCACGAAGGTGCGCATGATCTCGATATTGACCTGCACCGCCCGCGGACTGTGCAGCACGCTCGAGAGCATCGCCACCCCCTGCTCCGAGAAGGCATAAGGCGGCGTGCGCCGCCCGCCCCACAAACTTGCGGTCGCAAATTGCGACTTCAAGTCTTTAAACTCCTGATTTGTCAGCTGGAACATGAAGTCGGCCGGGAAGCGGTCGAGGTTTCTCGTGACCGCCTGGATCAACTTCTTGGTTTCAATGCCGTACAGCTCGGCCAAGTCCTCGTCGAAAATCACCTTGTCGCCGCGAATGAGACGAATCGAACGCTCGACCCGAATTAAATCGGTGGTCATCTCCCTCCTCCTGTCTCTGTTTGGTTCATCTTGAGGTCACAATTTGTGACCTCAAGATGGCAAGTTGCCGATTTTGTTCATGTTAGAGTTGAGAAATCCCCCTGCCTCCCCTTTAGGCCCGTTCTCTGGGTCCTTTGCCAAAGGGGAACCTTGAATCGGACAAACGGTAGAGCGGCATCATAGCATCGCCGCGCACAGCATTTCATCAACAACCGCGCGTAAACGTGTATAATCCCGCCCCATGACCACTCTCATCATCGTCCTCTATCTCGCCGTCCTCGCCGCCTCCAGCGGGCTGCACTTCCTCAACAACCGTCACCTGCAACGCCATGGGGATGAAGTCCCGCCCGGCTTCGTGGGGGCGGTCGATGCCGCGACGTTGGCGCAATCCTCCGCCTACACCCTGGCCAAGGGACAGCTGGCGCTGGGGCGCAGCCTCTTTGACAGCGCCCTGACCCTGCTCTTCGTCTTCGGCGGCTTGCTGGCCTGGTACGACGGCTGGCTCGCCGGTTACCAGCTCAGCTTCATCGGCGCCGGACTGGTCTTCTTCCTGCTCCTGTCGCTAGTGCAGACCCTCCTCGGCCTCCCCTTCGACCTCTACAGCCATTTCAAGATCGAGAGCCGCTTCGGCTTCAACCGCATGAGTTTCAAGTTGTGGTGCGCTGATCAGGCGAAGGGGCTGCTCCTCTCCCTCCTCTTCTTCGCCCTTCTCGGCACGGCGGCCTTCTGGCTGATCCAGGCGGCGCCGCAGAGCTGGTGGCTGTGGGTCTGGGCGCTGCTGGTCGGTTTCGGCCTGCTGCTGATGGTCATCGCCCCCTATGTCATCGAACCGCTCTTCTTCAAGTTTCAACCGCTGCAGGGCGAAGGGCTGGAGGAGGCGATCCGCGTCATGCTGGCAAAGGCCGGCCTCCCGGGAGAACCTCGCCAACCTTCATCCGCATCCGCTCTATGCGTGGTTTTACTACACGCATCCCACCGTCGTGGAGCGGGTGGGGCGGTTGCGCGGGCAGGCGGGAATGGAGAGGCAGCAATAGGTCGTCCCGGCAAGCGTTCAGGGGGGGAGTAAACGGCGGCCGGGTCGAGGCGCCCTGACCCGCTGGATTAATTCTTCCTTCCGCGCCGGCTTTTTTGCTGCAGGATGTCCTTGATAAGTTGTATGCACTTCTTGAAGTCGATCGGTTTGGAAATGTAGGCATCCATGCCGGCATCGAGACAGCGTTCCTCGTCCTCCTTGAGGGCATGGGCCGTCATGGCGATGATGGGAATCCGGCCGCCGCGGGCTCGCTCCTTCGTCCGAATCGCGGCGGTCGCCTCAAAGCCGTTCATCAGCGGCATCTGCACGTCCATCAGAATCAGGTCGTAATCCCCGGTTTCCCACATCGCGACGGCTTGCCGTCCGCTCTCGGCGAAGTCGATGGCATGGTTGGACCGCAGCAGCAAGATGCCAAGAACTTGCCGGATGGTGGCGTCGTCCTCGGCGACGAGCAGACGCGGCCCGCTTGGCGCGGCGGCGCCGGGAAGGTCGGCGCCGGTCTCCCTTCGCCCCGGCGCGCCGGCGTCTTGGTGGCTCGGGACGGCTTCGCCGAGGGGGACGGTAAACGCAAAGGTGCTTCCTTTCCCCTCGGCACTGGCGAAGGCGATCGTGCCACCCATACGCTCGACAATCTCCTTGCTGATGGCCAGACCGAGGCCGGTGCCGCCGTAGCTGCGGGAATGCGATTCGTCCACCTGGCTGAAGAGGCGGAATAGTCTGTCCTGTTTGTCGACGGGGATGCCGATGCCGGTATCGGTCACGCTGAAGGCGATGCTCCGTTTGCCCCCGGCCGCCCGGCCACCCGTGACAACGCGGATCTCCACCTGCCCCTTGGTCGTGAACTTGACCGCATTGCCGGCCAGATTGGTCAGAACCTGATTGAGCCGGGTCGGGTCGCCGATCAGAGACCCCGGCACCTCGTCAGCCACGGTGAAGTGGAGACCCAGCCCCTTGCTCTTGGCGACGGGGAGGAGGATGTTGTACGTGGTTTCGAGGCAGTCGCGGAGGGAAAAGGGGATTTCTTCGAGGGTTAATTTGCCCATCTCGATTTTGGTCAGATCGAGGATGTCGTTGAGGATGCGGACCAGGGACCGGGCCGAGGTCTGGGCGATCTCGATATGTTTTTTCTGCTGTGCTTCCAGCTTGTCGAGCAGGATAAGATCGAGCATGCCGAGAACGCCGGTCATCGGGGTGCGCAGCTCATGGCTCATGTTGGCGAGGAACTGGCTCTTGGCCTGAGTGGCGGATTCGGCGGCCTCCTTGGCCAGCTGCAACTCGGCGTAGGCCAGATCGTGCGCCACGCGCAAGCGGACCATGCGAATGCCGTATGCCAGCTCTTCGGCCAGTTGCATCAGCAGAGCGACTTCTTCCGCAGCGAAGGCCTGCGCCTTGGCGGAATAGATGGTCAGCGCGCCAAAGGCCCGGCCGTCGTCCATGAGGGGAAGAACCTGGGAGGAGGCAAAGCCACACTTCAAGGCCTCTTCCCGCCAGGGTTCGAACGCGGGATCGCTGCGCATGTCGGCGCACCCCCCCGGCTTGCCGGTACGGATGGCGGTGCCGGTGGGGCCGCGCCCGCGCTCGCTGTCGGCCCAGGTGATGGACAAACTTTCCAGATACCCCGCCGCGAAACCGGCGGAGGCGACCGGGCGGACTCGTTTGGCGGCATCGTCCTCGGCATAGCCGATCCAGACCATGGCATGGCCGCAATCGTCGACCACGGTTTTACAGACCGCCTGCAACAGCGACAACTCGTCCGTGGCGTGCAGCAGCGCCTGGCTGCTGCTGCTGAGGGCCTTGAGGGTGCGCGCCTGGACAAAGAGCCTGGCCTCGACCTGCTCGCGCTCCGTCAGGGAACGGGCCAACTTGAGATTGCTGTAGCTCGTCCGCGAAATCAGGTCGGCCAGCTCCATGAAATAAGCCATGCCGGTGTTCAGTGTCTCACCGTTCAGCCGCGGCACGCTTTCGATGGCGGCCAGATAGGCATCTTCATCGAAGCCGTAGGCTCGCGCCTGTGCGCGGAAGAGTTCGGAGTCGACCGTTTCGTCCTTAAAGAAGAATTGGCCGATAAAGAAGTTGCCGAAGTGCTGGTCCCCGACCATGATCGGGGTTGCGGCCTCCCACATGTGATTCTTGCATTTGTACAGCGAGAATTCCCCATGGAGGACATCTTTCGTCAACGAGGTATCGCTTTCGATGCAGTTGCGGCAGGTTGCGGGATGGGCCCGGTGAAACTTCGTGCAGGCGTCCTGCCAGCCGACGCCGACCAGGATCTTCCCCTGGATATCGATCATCGCCATCGGTATTTGCGTCAGCTTGTAAAAATTATCCATGAGCGACTGCATCGAGCGGGCATCGATGAGATCGGCCAGTTCCAGATCGCCGATGTTCCCCGCCGGCGCGAGGATGCTCTCCAGCTTATGCCTGACCCGCTGTTCGCTTTCCCTGAGCGACTCCTCCGCCCGTTTTTGTTCGGTGACTTCGAAGGCATAGATACGCGCCGTATCGAACTGCGGCGCCAGATAAATGTCCTCGCGGAAGACCCGCTCGCCGATGGCGACCTCGCGTTGCAGCGTGGTCTCGCGTTTCGTTTCGAGATCCAGCAAGATAGCAGCGAAATCGTCGGGCAATAACACGGCGACGTCGCCGGTGTCCTTGCCGAGGCTGGCCAAAAGCCTTTCCGCGGCGGGGTTGACGAAGGTCACCTCGCCGCTGGAGGAAATTTCCAGGATCGGTCTCGGGTTGAACTGCGGAAAGGAGGCGAGATGCCTGATTCGCTCGGCGTTGGCGAGTTTTTCGTAGGGTTCCTGCACCGCCGCGACGAAGACGCCCCGGTAGATCAGATAAAACGCCGCGACTTTATAGAGATGTCCCAGCACGTTATAGCTGTCGAAGCCGGTCGAATAGAAAGCAAAGGCCCCTTCGCCGAAGATGCCGATGATGAACGCGGCCGGATAGTAGATCAGCGACCGGTCCCCGCTCAGCTGCATCCGCCGCCAGTACGCGACCGTCGCTGCGGCCAGCAACAGGATGACGATAAATTCGAGGTAGCGTTTGAGCGGGGTCAGCCCGACCCCCGGCAGAGCCGTGGCGGGGAGATGCTCGGGGCAGAAGACGACCCCGGTAAAGACCAACCCCGTGACCAGCAGGGCCGCGCCGAGCAGGACTTTTTTGGACAGCCAGCGGCTGTTGCCGGCAGGATAGAGGTAGGCGCTGAGCACGCAGGCCGAGGCAGCGCAGAGCCGCGCGGCGATCCAGAACTGGGTCGACTTGTTGGTGGAATTGGGGGTGATGAAAGCCGGCATCGCCACGTTGCTCATGGTATGCATCAAGTCGAGCAGGCCGACGGCCAGAAAGGCCGCGCTGAGAAAGAGCGCATGCCGGTTCTTCGACTGGTCATAGGCGAACCAGCCGATGCCGAAGACCGAGAGGGAGACCATGATGCTGAAGAACTCGGCGATGTTATGGAAGACCAGGTAGGAACTTTTGTCGATGACCCGGTCGAGTTGGGCGGGAAAGCAGAGCATCAGCAGCAAGGGGAGCAAAAACGCGACAAAGACCCCCGTCAGAATCGTGCGCGGCGCTAATGGTTTCAGGGCGATCGGCATGCATGGCCTCAAGCGGATTTTCGGATTCGCGGCACCAGCACCCCCGCGTTTTCGGTGGAGGGCGCGGACGCCCCTTATGTGGTGCAACGCACCACGAGAATGGTTATGTCGTCCGGCACCGGTCCCTGTTGCTCGGTCAGACCGATCAGTCGTCCGACCATTTCCTGGGCGCTCGCCGCACCGCTCAGGCATGCCGCCAGGGAATGGTTGCCCAGCGCCAGCTCCGGCCTCGCATCGACCAGGCCATCGCTGTAGAGAAGCAGGACGTCCCCCGTTTCCAGGAGGGCGGTCCCTTCGAGGAGGGAATCTGTACTCGTCACCCCGAGGGGCAGCCCGCGCGGCGCGAAGTCCTCGACGCGCCCGTCGTTGCGCCGCAGGAAGGCGTAGCCATGGCCGCAGTCGACGAAGGTGAGGCGTCGGGCCGCCGTGTCGAGCTGGGCGTGGAACAGGGTCACAAAGCTTTCGGAGTTCTCCAGGTCGGGCAGCAGCGCCTGCTCGGCCAGGCGTACCGCCGTCTCCGGACGGTTGTGCGCCACCGAGCGCAGGGCGGCGCGGACCGTCGCCATCAGCATCGCTGCCGCCATCCCCTTGCCCATGACGTCGCCGAGGGTGAAGCTCCAGACGCCGGGGCATACCTCCTGCCAGTCGAAAAAATCGCCGCCAACCTGTCGTGCCGGCAGACACTGGGCGGCGACGTCGAAGCCGGGAATGTGCGGATAGCTGCGCGGCAACAGCTTTGCCTGCACCTCCGCGGCGTAAACCAGCTCAAGTTGCAGCTGGTAGCGGTGCAACTCGCTTTCGCGCAGGGCCGCCTGGGTCTTTTTTCGTTCGCTGATGTCGCGGACGATGCCGATATTGCCGGTCGCCACCCCGCGGCTGTCCAGACGCTTGAGCGCGTAAAGCTCGCCGTTGAAGACCTCGCCGTTTTTGCGGCGGCAATCGATTTCCAGAATCTTCCCCTTGATCGGTTCGCGCAGGTCGAAGATTTCCCGGGCGGTCCGCCGGTAGTCGTCTTCGGCGGCGTAGAGGATGCGCACGTCGCGCCCCGTCACCTCGTCCAGCTCGTAGCCGAACAACTCCCGCAGGGCAGGCTGGTTGACGTGCAGAATCGTGCGTTCGTGATCGGTCACGACGATGACGTCGCGGATACTGTTGAAGAGGTTCTGGTAGCCCTCCGCCCGCTCTTGAATCTCGCGGTTGGCCCGCGCCAGCGCCTCTTCCGTCTGGCGCAGCTCGGCGCGCTCGGCGGCCTCGGCCAGAGCCCGTTTCACCGCCGGACCCAAACGCGCGAGGCGGTTCTTCAGCACGTAATCGGTCGCGCCGCTTTTGAGCGATTCGATCGCCGCCTCTTCCCCCAGGCGGCCGGAGACGAAGACGAACGGCAGGTCGGGGTGGCTGCTCCGGACGATAGCCAGCGCGGACATACCGTCGAAGGCGGGGAGGGCGAAGTCGGCCAGGACCAGATCGATTTCCCCCTCCTGGAGTGCGGCGACAAAGGCGGCGTGGGTGGCGACGACCCGCATCTCGCAGCCGATCCCTTCGCCGGCCAGGGCGACCTCCACCAGCTCGGCATCCGCGGGGTCGTCCTCGAGGTGGAGAATGTGCAATCGCTTGCTCATGTCTCGCCTCCCCCTTTGCGCCCCGGCGGCGGCTCGTTGACAATGGCCCAGAAGGCGCCGAGCTCTTTGACCGCATTGATGAAATCGCAAAAAATCACCGGCTTGACCACGTAGGCATTCACCCCCAGCCGGTAGCTGGCGATCATGTCCCGTTCCTCGCGGGACGAGGTGAGGATCACCACCGGCAGGGTCTTGAGGGCGGTATCCGATTTGATGACGCGGAGCACCTCCAGGCCGTCGACCTTGGGGAGTTTGAGATCGAGCAGGATCACCGCCGGATCGATGGCGTCGCGCCCCGCGTATTTATTTCGCCGGAAGAGGTAGTCGAGGGCTTCCGCGCCGTCCTTGACCCATTCGACACCGTTGGCCAGGTTGTGTTCGGCCAGTGCTTCCAGGGTCAACTCGGCGTCGTTGGGATTGTCTTCCACCAGCAGGATACGGCGCAAGGCAAGCATGGTCACTCCTCCGCCTGTTTCGGCAGCGCAAACCAGAAGGTGGCACCCGTCCCCGGCAACCCTTCCGCCCAGGTGCGGCCGCCGTGGCGGTGGATGATGCGCCGGACGTTGGCCAGTCCGACGCCGGTCCCTTCGAACTCCTCCTGCCCGTGCAGGCGCTGGAACAGGGTGAAGAGCTTGTCGCCATATTGCGGGTCGAAGCCGACGCCGTTGTCCCGCACATAGAAGCTGATCTCGCCCGAGCTCGCGTCGACCGTGCCGACCGCAATCCGCGTCACGGCTCGCGGTCGGGTGAACTTCAGGGCATTGGCCAGGAGATTGATCAGCACCAGGCGCAGCATCGCGGCATCCCCCCCGACCACGGGAAGGGGGGCGATCTCCCAGGCGATGTTCCGCTCCGGTGCTTCCTGCGCCGCCAGTTCGGCGACGATGTCGGGGACCAGGCGACCGAGGTCGACCTTGGTGTGCAACATCTCGGCCCGGCCCATGCGGGAGAAGGCGAGGAGGTCGTCGATCAGGACCCCCATCTTCTGGGCCGATTCCGAGATCACCTGCAGGTAGTGGCGGCTCTTCTCGTCGAGCGGGGCGAGGTCCCGCTTGTGCAGCAACTCCACGAAACCGGCGATGTGGCGCAGCGGCGCCCGCAGGTCGTGGGAGACCGAGTAGCTGAAGGCCTCCAGCTCCTTGTTGGCGGCCTCGGCCTGCAGCACATGGCGACCAAGCTCGGCGTTCAGCTCACCGATCATCTTCTCCGCCCGGCGCCGGTTGAGCGCCTCGACGAAGGCCACCGCGAGGGCTTCGACGTCCTGCTGGTCGTCCGGAGTGTAGCCCCCGTCCTTGTTGGCCAGGGCGATCATGCCGGTGATCCCCCCCACGTAGCGCAGCGGCACGCCGAGAAATGCGCTGAGGGGCGGATGGCCTGCCGGCTTGTCGATCGACTCGGCATGGGCGGCCGGATCGTTGATGATCCAGGACTTCCCTTCCCGGAGCCCAATCCGGTTGATCCCGCGGTTCGGCATGTTGCGCAGCATTTCGAACGCCTCCGCCCGCGGCACCCGGCAGGCGCGCCACCCCGCCTCGCTGAGGGTGGTCGTGTCGAAGTGTCCCTGGGGATTGAGCTCGCCGATGAAACCGAAGGCGCTGCCGGTCAGTTCCTCGGCCACCTGCAGGCCGATGCGCGCCACATCCTCCTCGCTGGCGCAGACCATCGTCTCGCGAAAGATGCGGATGATCGCCGTCAGCAGCGCGATCTTGCGCTGGATCTGCGCATCCGCCCGCCGGCATTCGGCCAACTCCGCTTCGAGCGCATGGTAGGTTGTGTCGGGAGGCTCGATCATGGTTTCTCCTTGTGCGGCTTGCGGGAGGGACAGTGCGGCAGCCTCGTCCAGTAAGATGATAACGCCGGTCGTGGCGGATGCAATGTCGTCAAGTGGTTTCGGCCGCCGCATCTTTCCCCTGCGCCGGCGCGGAAAAGATTTTGCGCCGGCTCGCGTTTGTGCCATTCTAGCGCCGTCCAAGAGTAAGCCGAATTGCGAGGAACCATGCCGACGTCGGAAACAGAGGTGCAAACAGCGCCGCAGCTCTACCTCCTCGACGGGTCGAGCTATATCTACCGTGCCTATTACGGTGTCCGCGACCTCGCCACCGCCGGCGGTCTGCCGACCAATGCCGTCTACGGTTTCACCAAAATGCTCCTCGACCTGCTGCAGGGGCAGCGCCCCGACCATCTCGCCGTCGTCTTCGAGCCGCCGCGGGAGGCGACCTTCCGCCGCGAACTCTACCCCGGCTACAAGGCGCAGCGCGAGGCGGTGCCGGCCGAGCTCACGCTGCAGCTCCCCTACATTCGCCAGCTCGTCGCCGCCCTCAACATCCCGGCGTTGGAAGTCCCCGGCTTCGAGGCCGACGATGTCATCGCCACCCTCGCCCGTCGCTACGCCGCCCAAGGGTGTGCCGTTACCGTCGTCAGCGGGGACAAGGACTTGCTGCAGATTGTCGGCGACGGCATCACCCTCCTCGACACCATGAAGGGGCAGCGCTCGGGACCGGCGGAGGTCGTCGCCCGTTTCGGCGTCCCGCCCGAGCTGGTGGCCGATGTGCTGGGGCTGGCCGGGGACACCGCGGACAATATCCCCGGTGTCCCCGGCATCGGCGAGAAGACCGCGGCCGAACTGGTGCGCCGCTTCGGCTCCCTCGACGGGGTGCTCAAATGGCGCAGTCTGGTCAACGGCAAGCAGCGGCGGGCGAATCTGGAGACCTATGCCGAACAGGCGCGGCTCTCCAAAGTCCTCGCCACCGTCCGCTACGATGTGCCGCTGGCGCCGGAGCTGGCCGCATTGCGGCGCCAATCGCCCAACCTTGCCGCCTTGCTGCCGCTGTTGCAGCAGCTCGAACTGGCCGCTCTCGCCCTCGCCTTCACCCCGCCGCCGCCGGGGGTGGTGGAGATCTACAGCGATGGCTCGGGGCGCGACTCGGGACCCGGCGGTTACGGCGTGATCCTGCGCCACGGCGAGAGCGAGAAGGAGCTGTGCGGCTTCGAGCCCCTCGCCACCTCGCAGCGCATGGAGCTGCTGGCGGCGATCCGCGGCCTCGAAGCCTTGAGCAAGCGCCGCACCGTGCGCGTCTTCAGCGATTCCCAGTATCTGGTGCGGGGGATGCGGGAATGGCTCCCCGGCTGGATCCGCAACGGCCGCCTGGAGACCCCCGAGGCCCTCGCCAATCAGGATCTCTGGCAGCAGCTCGCCACCCTGTCGCAGCAGCATGCGGTGAGCTGGGAATGGGTGCGCGGCCATGCCGGCCATCCCTTCAACGAGCGTTGCGACCAGCTGGCCAAGCGGGCGGTGGAGACGGGATTGCAGGCGGCGGCGCTACTCCAGTCCGAGGCGGTCCGGGCAGAGGCCGCCAACGTCGAGCCCGTTGTCCCGGTCACGCTGGCGCCGGTGCCGCACCGGGTCGATGCGGACTTCGAGTCCGAGGATGATGGTCAGCTGCGGCTTTGTTGAAGTGATCGATAAACCTTTACGGCAATTTCTCACGCGACGGCGCAACGACGCAACGTGAGTCAAGTGCATAAATCTTGGGAATCTTGAGGGCATCATTCGTGATTTCCCCGATTGAAATTATTTCCGCAGGCAGATTGGCTTCATGCTTTGGTCTTACGTTGCGTCGTTGCGCCGTCGCGTGAAACCGACTTTTTGAGGGGTTGCCCCAAACCAACCGACTTCCAGGGATGTTCACGATGAAAATCCAGCAAGTCACCGCCGAGCACCATGCCAGGGTCTACGCCCTGCTCCGTGCCGCTTTTCGCGGCAGCGACTACGAAGCGACCCTGGTGCAACTGCTCCACGCCCATGCCAAGCCGCTGCAGGAATGGGTGGCCCTGCACACCAACAAGGTCATTGCTTACGTCGCTTTTTCCCGCGCCTTTCAGGGAAACGCCGTCTGTGGCTGGCACCTGGCGCCGATGGCGGTGACGCCGGAATTCCACAAGCAGGGGGTCGGCTCCGAGCTGCTGCGCTTTGCCTTGCGCCAGGAAGTGATCAAGAGCGAGACCCTCTTTGTCCTTGGCGCGCCGGCCTATTACCGCCGCTTCGGCTTTGAACCGTGTACCGCTCCGATCT
>Ga0209212_1006369_pt1 | contig 13531 bp, 11 predicted proteins | sample RifGroC2_FD_183996 | JGI IMG/M metagenome (GOLD analysis project Ga0209212, IMG submission 183996) | Groundwater microbial communities from Rifle, Colorado, USA - Groundwater C2 (SPAdes) (version 2) | ecosystem: Environmental > Aquatic > Deep subsurface > Groundwater | place: Rifle, Colorado... | reverse complement strand
AGGGCACCGACCGCGACGACTCCCACGGTGACGACGACGGCGCCCGCGAAGACGGGGCGCGCCCGCTCGATCGTCCGCGAAAGGAGCGACGCGTAGCCGCGCTGGAGCCGTCCTGTGACCGGGGACTGACGCCCGTCGATCGGCGCCCTCGACAGGAGGAGCACGCCCAGCACCGGCGTGACCGTCACTGCGACCAGCGTCGACGCGAGGATCGCCAGGACGTAGGCGAGGGCAAGGGGCGGCAGGAAGGCACCGGCCGTGCCCGTCACGAAGAAGACCGGCACCACGGCAAGGAGGATGATCAGCGTCGCGTAGACGATCGCGCCGCGCCCCTCCAGCGTTGCTTCCAGGACGAGGGTCGCCTTCGACCGGTGGCGATCGCTCTCGCGGGGCTGACGCAAGCGTCGCACGACGCTGTCGACGCCGACGATCGCGTCGTCCACGACGATGCCGACGGCGAGCACCAGTCCGGCGAGGACGACGGCGTTGGCCGTCGCGCCGAGGAGGTAGAGGACGAGCGCGGCGGCGGCCAGCGACGCCGGGATCGTGACGAGGCCGATCAACGCGGAACGCCAGTCGAAGAGGAAGACGAGCAGGACGGCCGCCAGGAGAAGGAAACCGACCAGGGCCGCGAGGGAGAGGTTCCCGACCGCTTCCTCGACGAATGTCGCCGGCCGGAACACCGTGGTGTCGATCTCGACCCCGGAGAGACCGGGCCGCATCGCCTCGAGCGCCTCCTCGACCCCCCGGGTCACGGACAGCGTGTCGGTGCCCGGGAACTTCTCGATGACGAGTAGAAGGCCGGAGCCGTCTCCGACGATCGCATCGCCGATGAGCGGCTGGTGATCCTCGACGACCCTGGCCACGTCACCCAGGCGCACGATCCGGCCCCCGGTGTCCTCCGGGGCGATGGGCACCTCTGCCAGGTCCTGGGGGGACCGGATCGGCAGGATGTGCTGGACGCCGAGCCGCTGATTGGGCGTGTCGATGAACCCTCCGGTGCCGGGGGTCGAGGCGTCGAGGAAGGTTAGCGGCGACACCCAGAGGGCGTTCCCGGCCGTCTCGATCACGTGCTGGAGCGAGATGCGCTGGTCTCGCAGCCGCTGCGGGTCGACCAGCACCTGCAGTTGACGCTCACGCTGGCCCCAGATGGCCACGTTCGCCACCCCGGGCACGCCCAGCAGCCGCGGACGGATCGTCCAGCGCGCGAGGATGGACATCTCGATCAGGGAGACGTCGTTCGACGAGAGCGCGACCATCAGCACGCGGCTCGCCGACGAGAGGGGCTGGAGCATCGCCGGCGGCTTGGACACGTTCGGTAGCGCATGCGCCTGGGTCAGGCGCTCCGCCACGACCTGCCGCGCCCGGAAGATGTCCGTTCCCGGATCGAAGATCAGGACGATGGACGACAGCCCGGCGACCGACTCCGAGTGGATCTCGTCGAGGAACGCCACTCCGTGGAGCAGGTCCGCCTCGAGCGGCACCGTGATCAGCTGCTCGACCTCGTCCGCGGAGAGACCAAGGGCCTCGGTCTGGATCTCCACGTATGTCGGCCCGAACTCGGGAAGGACGTCGACCGGAACGCGGGGCAGCTGCGTGAAGCCGAAGAGCATGGCCGCCGCCGCGGCGCCGAGCACCAGCAGCCGGAACCTCAGGCTCCAGCCAACGAGCGAACGCATCATGCTGGAGACCTCCCCGCACGCGTGTCGTCAATGAACCGCGACATGCTCATCGCTCGGCCTGCAACGAGTGTCCGCGGACCGAAGCCCTCACGCGCGACTTGGACGTGGCGGGCCTCTCCGGTGTCGGGCCCGAGCGTGGCTCCGACCGCGGACTCGGGAAGTCGGCGAGCGCATCATTGAGGGGCTGATCGCACGTGTCGATACTCAATCTTCACCAATGTTGGGGGTCAGTCGCGACCACCAAAGCCGGGCCTGACCGAAGGGCCGGTGACGGCATGGGTGGCGCTCGACGCCCCCCGCAGGGCCGGGCGCGTGACGCGAGCTCGGCCCGGTCCTAGGCGTCTCTGACGAGGTCGTGCTGGATCGCGTAGCGGATCAGCGCCGTCCTCCCGCGAAGCCCCAGCTTGGCGGACAGGTTGGCCAGGTGCCGGCGAACGGTATGGACGCTGATGCCGAGCATCCGCCCGACCTCCCCGGGGGGATGCCCGGATGCCACCAGGCTCAGGATCTCCCGCTCGCGGGCGCTCATCGGGCTGCCGCGCTGCAGCCAGCGGACCGAGTCGTCGACGATGGCTCCCGTGACGCTGCTGTGGAGATAGCGTTCTCCGCGGCGGACCGCTCGGATCGCGTCGAAGAGCTCCCGCGAGTTGGCGCCTTTGACGACGTAGCCGGCAGCTCCGGCGGCCAGTGCCTGGCGAACCGTCTCTGACTCGCGGTGCATCGTCAGGACGACGACCCGCAGGTCCTCGTGACGCGCACGCAACGCGCGCAGCAGGGACAACCCGTCGCCCTCCGGGAAAGTGAGGTCGAGCAGGAGCACGTCGGGCCGGGCGGTCGCCACGAGGTCGAAGACCTCCTCATGCGTGGCGGCCTCTCCGACGACCTCGAAGCCGTCGGCCGCGGCGAGGACGAGCCGCAGACCTTCCCGGACGAGATGATGATCGTCCGCCAGCGCAACCCGGATCGGGCCCGGCGACGGACGCTGCGGCGGAGCGGAGGCAACGTCGGGCTCCCGCGAGGGAAGGACGGGACCGCGGCCGGCCCTGAGTCGGAGGCTCGCTTCGCCCATCAACGCACCGCGTCCATCGCCGCACCAGCGGCGCCCGAGAGGCGGGCGGACGCCGACGGGGCGCTGCGGGGGATCGCCAGGCAGACAGTCGTCCCGGCGCCGGGTCTGGATCGAACGTCGAGCCGTCCCATGAGGATGTCGGCACGCTCCCGCATTCCCTCGAGCCCCAAGCCGCGGCTCTTGGTGGACTGATCGAAACCGACACCATCATCGCCGACCTCGAGCCGGATCACGTCAGAAACCTCGGCATCGATCCAGATGCGCGCTGCGCGGCTGTGGCGCGCCGCGTTTCCGACCGCCTCCTGGACGATCCGATAGGCACCGATCTCCTGTTCCGGTTCGAGGAGGCCGGGCGGGAGGACGGCGGGATCGAACCGGACCTCGACCGGGACACCGGCCGAGTCCGCGAGATCGCGAATGGTTCCCCCCAGCCCGATCTCGTGGATGCGCGCGGGTCGGAGTTGCGTCGCCACCGCCTGTGCCTGGTCGAGGGCGGTTGCGGCGAGCGCGTGCGCGCGCCGGATCGCCGTCTGCGCCGTCGATGAAGGCGCGCCTGGTTCTGCCCGGAGGCCCGCCTCCGCGGCATCCAGGGTCAGGATGACCGCTGTCAGCGTCTGCCCCACGCTGTCATGCAGATCGCGCGCCAGACGCGCCCGCTCTTCTTCGTGTGCCTTGATCAGGCGGTCGCTCGCCTGGCGGTAGAGCGCGGCATAGCGCCGGGCGGTCGTCGACACGCGATTGGCCATGAGGGCGACGATGATGGAGATCACGGCCAGCAGCGGCCATTCCGCGAGGTCCAGCGGCTCGATCTCCATCGCGCCGCCATGTCCGCTCGCCGCTGACGCGGAGTACGCGATGTCGAAGAGCGACCCGAGCAGGATGCGCAGGAGTGCCACGCGGAGCGTGAACACGAACGCCCCGATCGCGAGCGTCACCCAGAAGGCGTCCAGGAGGATGTCGGGATCGGCCCACCCCGCGACGATCGCAAGCGCCAATCCGAGGCTCGCGGCGGTGAGCAGCCGGCCGATGCCAGGCCGACTCACGCCCGGGAGCCCCTGGCGGTCGTGTGATCGGGGAGAGACCAGTCGGTCGGCCACGGCGGGCGGCGCACGCATCTGGGTCCATCGGGGAGGCGCAGGTTCTGGAACGACCGAACCGCCCGGACGACTTCGTCCCACACGGACCCAAACCCGCGTTCGAACGCGGCCGGGAATGCGAGAACGATCTCGTGGACCGCTGGCGACGAATGCGCCATCTGTGACTCCTCCCCTCCCGGACGGGGCGTCGACAGGGGAGCGGACGGGCGACCGGAACGGTGCCTGAGCCGCATCGCACCGACGCCGGCTGTGGAGTGTACCGGCACGGAGGACTGATGAACAGGCCCTCTGTTGACAGAACGCACCGCATTCCACCGGGCCCTACCGGACCGCGCCGGACCGCAGCCGGGCATCGACCGCGGCCAACGTTGTGGTCGACCCCGACCCGGCGCCTGCCAGCTGATCTCGGACTCGTGTTGCTGTCGACCCCGACGGGCCCCCCGGTCCTCAGCCGCCCACCCGCGGCACCTCTACTTCGTGTAGACACCCTCCGGGTCGAGCTCCTCGCGGATGAGACGGAGCTCCGCGGCGGTGGGAGGTGGCGTCAGCGCCAGCGGATCGGCCACCTTCGGCTCCCAGGCCATCGTCCCGCGCACCTCGGCGAGGGTGGCGCCGGGGTGGAGCGAGTCGAGGCGCATCTCGCCCGTCTCGTCGAAGTGGTAGATGCCGAGGTCGGTCACTACCACCGAGGGTCCCGCTCCCAGCCAGCCCTGCTCGCGGCGGATCCGTGCCCCGTCGGCGCCGCCCAGGTTGCCGGGCGAGGTGCGGAAGTCGATCCTCTCCACGAAGGACCGCTTAGACTGGCGCATGATGACGAAGACGTGGCGGGCGTTGATGGCGATCTCGCAGGCGCCGCCCGAGCCGGGCAGGCGCGTCTTGGGGCGCGCGTAGTCGCCGATAACCGTGGTGTTGATGTTGCCGAAGCGGTCGATCTGGGCGGCGCCCAGGAAGCCGACATCGACCAGGCCGCGCTGGAGGTAGTAGGCGAAGAGCTCGAACATGCTGGTGACCGCGGTCGCCCCGGTCACGATGGTGGGGTCGCCGATGGAGAGCGGCAGGCGCGCCGGTCGGGCGCCGAAGACGCCCGACTCGTAGACCAGCTCGAGGCCGGGGTTGACCGTCCGCTGCGCCAGGTTGACGCAGATGTTGGGGAGCCCGACGCCCACGAAGCAGACGCGCTGGCCGGCCAGTTCCCGAGCGGCCGCCACGATCATCATCTCGGACCGGGAAAAGCCCGACTCGCCCGGCGCGCTCGCCGGCCCCTGCCCGCCCGCCGCCGACAGCCGCTCGGTCATCGGTAGGTCCCGTAGTCGACGACGCCCGACGGCGCCGGCCCCGGTCGGAGCGCGGCGATCCGTTCCACGCCCAGCTTCGCGATGTACTCGGCGCGCCCGGAGACGCCGTGGACCCATTCGGCGAGCCAGGCGTCGAGGGCGGCCGGGTCGCGGCTGATCGGCTCCCAGTCGAGGTAGAAGCGGTTGTCGCGGTCGTAGTAGCCCTGCACGTAGGAGGGATGCGCGCCGAACGGCTCGACGCACACGGCGTCGACGATGAGGCCGGGCACCACGGTCCGGTTCGGGTCGGCGCGGATCACCGCCTCGTCGACCAGCTCCTCGACGACGACGATGACCCGCTCGGCCGCGAAGGCGGCCTCCTTCTGGCAGCCGAGGAGCCCCCAGATCTGCGTGTTGCCGGCCGCGTCCGCGCGCTGGGCGTGGATGATCGCCACGTCGGGGCGGAGCGGCGGGACGGCGTAGACGACCTCGGGGCCGAAAGGCGAGCGGACCTGGCGGATGTTGGGATTGGCGCGCGGCAGGTCGGTCTCGAAGTAGCTGCGGAGCGGGTAGAAGGGGAGGTTGGTGGCGCCGGCGACGTAGCGGCCGACCATCCCGTGGTGCGAGTACTCCTCGATCTCGAGCGGCTCCGGGTCGGCCGACTCGACCCGCCGGCGGACGGCGTGGAGGCTGCCGACGCCCGGGTTGCCGAGCCAGGAGAAGACCAGTTTGCGGGCGCAGCCGGCCCCGATCATCTGGTCGTAGATGACGTCCGGCGTCAGCCGCGCGAGGGTCAGGTCGCGCCTGCGCTGGCGGATGATCTCGTGGCCGGCGGCGAAGCTGATGAGGTGCGTGAAGCCCTCGATGGCGACCGTGTCGCCGTCGCGCACCAGCTCGGCGACCGCATCGCGGAGGGTCGTCAGCTTCGAGTCCATCGGCGTCCCACCCGCTCGTCCGCTCCCGCGGCTTCAGTCCGCCGCGCCGGCGACCGCGGCGACCGCCTCGCCGAAGATGCGCACGGCCGTGCCGACCTGGTCGCCGCTGACGGTGAGGGCGGGCGCCATCCGCACCACGTCCTCGCCCGCCTCGAGCACCAGGAGACCGCGGCGGAAGCAGGCCGACTGGACCTGATCGGCCGTCAGCTTCGAATCGAAGGCGACGCCGATCATGAGCCCCTTGCCGCGCACGTCGCGGATCGTCTCGGGGAAGCGCTCGCGGAGAAGGCGAAGGCCGACCATGGCGCGCTCGCCCATGACCGCCGCGTTCGCGATGAGCCCGCCCTCGAGCAGGCGGATCGTCTCCAGGGCGGCCGCGCAGGCGAGCGGGTTGCCGCCGTAGGTCGAGCCGTGCGCGCCGGCCGTCCAGCGCATCAGGTCGGCCCGGGCGATCATCGCCCCCAGCGGCAGGCCCGAGGCGATCCCCTTGGCGCTGACGACGATGTCGGGCTCGACGCCCCAGTGCTCGACCGCCCACATCTTGCCGGTGCGGCCCATCCCCGACTGGACCTCGTCGGCGACGAGCAGGATGCCGTGCTCGTCGCAGATCCGTCGCAGGCCGGGGAGGAAGTCGTCGTCGGGGACGAGGTAGCCGCCCTCGCCCTGGATCGGCTCCACCACGATGGCGGCGACCTCGCTCGCCGGCACCAGGTGCCTGAAGATCTGCCGCTCGATGAAGTCGAGCCCCTCGCGCGTGCCGAAGGGGGCGTGGTAGACGCCGGGCAGGAGCGGCCCGAAGCCGGCGTGGTACCTGGCCTTCGAGGCGGTCAGCGTGACGGCCCCGTAGGTCCGGCCGTGGAAGGCGCCGAAGAAGCCGACCAGGTACGGGCGCCGGGTGGCGTGGCGGGCGAGCTTGATCGCCGCCTCGACCGCCTCGGCGCCGGAGTTGGTCAGGAAGGCGCGCGCCGGCGTGTGCATGGGGGCGATCCGATCGAGCTCGCGGCAGACCTCGGCGTAGATCGGCAGGTAGAAGTCCGAGGCGGAGAAGTGGAGGAGTCGCTCGGCCTGCTGCTGGACGGCGCGCACCACCTCGGGGTGGCTGTGACCGGTCGAGGTGACGGCGATCCCGGCGGCGAAGTCGAGGAAGAGGTTGCCGTCGATGTCCTCGACCACCAGGCCGTCGCCGCGCACCGGCACGATCTCGTAGGCGCGCGGCAGGCTCGGCGAGGTGTATCGCGCGTCGAACTCGAGGTGGGCGCGCGCCTTCGGCCCGGGGATCTCCGTGACGAGGTCCGGCACCGGGCGCGTCCGGGCCGGGCGGTCGACGGTCTGGGTCACGTGGCCTCCTGCCGGGACGGCGTGGTCGGGCACTGCATGGAATCTATGCAGCGTGCATGGACGGCGCCAGTGTAACAAGGCCCGGGTCGCGCGGGCCGGTCGGTGGCGGCGTCAGTCGTTGAAGAGGAGGACCGCGTTCTCCCTGACCACGACCCGGTCGATCGGCCCCTCCAGGCGGTACGAGGTCAGCTCGTCGACCAGGTCGCGCGCCATCTCGACCGCCGGGTCGGTGAGGAAGGTCGGCAGGCCGCCCACCTGCACCTCGTCGAGCGTGGCCGCGACCGGCGGCGCGCTGAGCCGGCCCTTTGCCAGCACCTGGATGCTCGCCGGACCGAGCGGGAACTCGAAGGCGAGCTGCGCCGTGCCGTCGGCGCAGAAGTGGGCCCTCGCGTTCCGTACCGGCAGGTCCCGATCTGCCAGCGCGTCGCCCAGCGCCTCGTTCACCTCGGCCTGGTCGAAGCCGACCTGGTCCGGCGCGCGGGCGTCCTCGAAGGCGTTCCACTCGTCGAGGTAGAAGGTCTGCTCCGGCTGGGCCGGGTCCGGCGTGCAGGGGCTCGGCGTCGGGATGAAGGCGAGGGCCGCCAGCACGGCCGCGATGATGATCCCACCGACGAGGACGATCCTGGCGAGCGCGCCGATCACCCCGCCTCCGCTCGGTCTTGGACGGGCCGCCGTGCGCACCGCGTCGCGGGGCGTCGGCGGCCCCTCGTCGCGCCGCGACTCGTCGCCGCTGCCGGGCTCTCGAGCCTCCTGGACGGGCACTTGCTGGGCGCCCACCTCCTGGGCATGCTCGTCCTCGCGGCGCTTGCCGGGCCGATCGGTGGCGACGCCCAGCGCCGCCGCTGGGTGGCGCTCCGGGGCGGCCAGCTCCCCGGGGGCGCCGATCGCGTCGTAGAGCCCGGCGGCGCCGGTCTGCGCGTGCGCGGCCAGCGCCCGACCGGCCGGTGGCGCGGCCAGGTAGGCGGCGATGACGCTGTCGAGCACCCCGGCGTCGAGCATCCGCAGGAAGCGGCCGAGCGAGGCGCGCGGGATCGAGGCGAACGCCCGCCGTCCGTCCCGCGCCAGTTCGAAGACCGTGAAGTCCCAGGTGGCGAGGCAGGCGACGGCGGTGAAGCCGGGGCGCCGGCGCATCGCCAGGATCTGGCCGAACACGCTGGGCGCCGGCGGCACCAGCCGCGCGACCGCGGCCGCCGGAGAGGTGGACCGGGCGGGTGCCTCGATGGGGAGCGGGTCGAGTCCCGCGACGAGCCGGTCGGCAGCCTCCAGATCGGCCGCCGAGGCCGACGCCCCGAGCGCTTCGCGCGCCGCCGCCCAGGCCAGCTCGAGGTGCGCCTGGGCGCTGATCGTGCCGCCCGCCTCGCGATCCAGGAGCGTGGCACGTCCGGTAGCGTGGAGGTCGGGGCCGAAGGCGCTCCGGTCGACGTACCAGCCGAAACGGGCCAGCGCCGGCACGATCGACGCCCGCAGCGGCGGGGGAAGGGCGCGGAGTGCCGCCCGGTCGCCGCGCAGGGCCGCGGCGCAGGCGCGCAGGCTGCCGGCGGCGAGGGCGGCGGCGGCGCGCAGGCGCGCTCCCTCCACGTACTCGCCGCACAGCTCGGTGCGGCCGGGGCGCGGGCGGACGAGCAGGCCCGGCGATGCCGGGCCGTCCATCAGGAGCATCTGGGCCGCCGCGAAGGTCCGGGCGTGGAGCGCGGCGACGCGCTCGTTGAGCGAGGCCGGCATCGCCGCCGAGAGGTGGGTCGAGTAGCCCTCGCTCCGCACCCCGTCGGGGAGGAGTGACTTCAGTTCGGCCCGGCCGGCGCCGGCCCACGACTCGATCGCGCGGGCGAAGCCGGGCCGGCGGCGGACCGGGGGTGTCGCCACCTCGGCCTCCCGGCCGTCGGCGGTGAGGACGCCGCCCCAGGCGAGGCGGTAGGCGTTCGGGTCGCCCGGGTCGAGGCGCCGCCCGGGGACCGGCAGACGGTGGATCAGCCGGCGGAAGTCGAGCTGCTCGTCACCCGCCCGCAGGCGGTACTCCTGCTCGAGGCCGAGCAGGTCGGCCGGTCCCTCGGGCGCGCCGCCGCCGAAGAGCCGTCGCAGGACGGCCCCCGGGTCCTCCCGCCGGCGGACTGGGACGAACGACGCCGTCATCGGCGTCGTTGTGCCGGCCGCGCGTCAGGCGCTCGTCGCCTGGCCGCCCGTTTCGGCCGGGGGTGTTTCCGTGGCCGGGCCCGCCCCCTCGGCCTTCTTCTCCGTCGGGAGCGCCGCCTGGCGGTCCCTGCGCTCGAGGTAGGCCTGGTAGGCCATGAAGACCTCGGGCGCCTCCTGGAGCGCCGTCGCCGGCAGGTCGCCCAGCGCGTCGAGCACGTTTCCCTTCTCGCCCACGGTCGTCTCCCTCCGCTGGTCCCTCGACGCCGTCGCGCGGCGCCGACGTTGCGGCGCAGTCTACATCGTGCCGAGTCCGGCTCGAGAACCTCCGTTCCACCACCATGCGTCGAGGCGGAGGCGGCCCGGGCCGGCATGGAGCTCGAGCAGCTGCACGTCTCCGGAGACCGGTGGGCTCGCCGCGGCCTGGCCGGCGGGGGGCGGAGGGGGGTGTGAGTCACCCGTGCATCGGTCGCGCTACGAACCAGCGTGGCGCCCTGCGCGAACCGGCCCCTTCCGGCATGGGGCCGAGCGTGTTCGTGGCCGGTCCGATGCAGAGCCGGATCGGAGGGGATCGTGCGGCCGTTCCCGGAGCCTGTCCCGACAGGTGGGCGGGGAGCTGACGCCGCTCAATCCTGCCGGTCTGCCCGCCCCGCCCGCGGTCGGGCCAGGCCGTCACGGGGGGCGGCCGGATGGGGTACCACGCTGCCACCGCGCACCGTCGCGCCGATGACCATGGCGGCCCCCACGAGGACGACGTTCTTGATGATGTACTGGCCCTCGAGTGTCGGCGCGTGGGGGAACCGGGTGAACGTCTCGGCCGGGAAGAGCAGAAGGGGTGTCGCCGCGCCGAGCATCTGGACGGCGAGCAGGAAGAGCGTCGCCCGGAGGAACCGGCCGCTGAGGAGCCCGAGACCGATAAGGCTCTCCCATGTGGCGAGGATCGGCAACGAGACATCGGGCCCGACCGCGCCGAGCGTCAGCTGCTCGATCGTGCGCGTGGCGAGGTCCTGCGCGGGGCTCAGGCCGGGGAAGAACTTGAGGAGGCCGAACCAGAGGAACACGAACCCGAGCCCGAGCCGGAGGACGACGATCCCCGCTCGGGCGAGCCAGCTCGTGATCGCCAGATCGAGGCGATCGTAGCGACCACGCCAGCCGGCCCACCTCGGCTCGGTCGCGAACGGCAGATGCATCGTATGACTCCTCCTCGGCGCCCCCCATCGGAAGCTGGGCCCGACTCATTCCTCGGTCTCCGCGGGTCGCTCATCCGGCCGCCCGCCTGGCTCGGCCGGGCGCGACCGCCGCTCGGCCGGACGTGCAGGAGGCGCACAGGCCACGGAAGATGACCTGGGCCTCCTCGACGACGACCCCAGGCAGGACGAGCGTAAGGCAGGGCTTCGCTCCCGCCAGGCAGGGCACATCGACGATCCGGCCGCAGTCCTGGCAGACGAAGTGGTGGTGCCGGTCGGCCGCCGACTCGTACAGGGTCCGACCGGGGCCGGCGTCGGCGTCGAGCACGAGCCCCGCCCTCTCGAGCGACTGGAGGACGTGATAGACCGTCGCCCGTGCGATCGGGTGGCCGCGCGACCGGGACCGCTCGACGAGCTCGTCCGCGGAGCGGTGGCCGCCGAGCTCGCCAAGGAGCCCGAGGATGGCGAGGCGAGACCGGGTGGCGCGCAGTCCCGCGCCGCGAAGCCGGGCCGCCGGGTCGCTCACGATCGCTGGGCGCGCAGCATCCAGACCTGCTTCTCGAGGCCGTGGACGATCCCGATCAGGAGATCCTGGGTGACGAGATCGTGCTCGCCCAGCCGCTCCATGCGGCCCCGCACCCGACCGGCGACGCCAGCCACGCGCTCCTCGACGAGCGCCACGAGCGCGCGGTCGTCGAGCTGGCCCGCGGGCAGCGGGGCGAGCGGGCTGTTCGCGGCGACGGTGGCGGTCCGGCCGTCTGGCGCGACGCCGATCGCCGCCAGCCGCTCGGCCACCTCGTCGTACCAGCCGCGGTAGCCGTCGGTGAACTCGTCGAGCAGCTCGTGGAGCGGCTTGAAGTTGGGGCCCGCCACGTTCCAGTGCGCCTGCTTTGTTTGGAGGCTGAGGTCGATCAGCTCGACGAGCGTCTCCTGGAGCGCGACGGCCGTGTCGGAGATCGGATGTGTCTGGAGAGCCTGTGTCATCGGGAGCTCCTGCTCTGCGTACATTGGACGGTGTCCAGTATAGCTCGGCTCCCGGCGCCCCGACGAGCGACCGTCGGCCGCCACGGTCAGGAGGACGCCGCCCCGCCCCGCGTCAATCCACGATCGTGTGGCTCTGCTCCCGCATGTAGAGCCCCACGTAGTAGGGCCCGAGGGCCGACTTGCCGGTCGAGCCGGAGCCCTTCCAGCCGCCGAACGGCTGGACGCCCGGCCAGGCGCCCGTTGTCGCCCCGGCGCGCCGGTTGACGTAGACGACGCCCGAGTGGATCTCGTCGAGGAAGCGCTCGACCTCGGCCGGGTCCTCGCTGTAGAAGCCGGCGGTCAACGCGTAGAGGCTGTCGTTGGAGAGCCGGAAGGCCTCGTCGATCGAATCGACCGCGGCGACCGCGGTGAAGGGCACGAAGAGCTCGTCGCGGAGGAGGCGGTGGTCGACCGGCAGGCCGTCGACGACGGTCGGCTCGACGAAGAAGCCGTTCGCCAGCGGCCCGTCGAGGGTGAGCCGCTCGCCGCCGACGACGACGCGCCCGTCGCGGCGCGCCTCGCTGCAGGCCCGCTCGTACCTTTCCACCGCCGCGGCGTCGATGATCGGGCCGAGCCAGATCTCACGGCGCAGCGGGTCGCCGATGGTGATCGTCTCCGTCTTCTCGGCGAGCAGGCGGAGCAGCGCGTCCTTGACCGGCCGCTCGACGTAGACGCGGCTGTTGGCCGAGCACTTCTGGCCGCCCAGGCCGAAGGCCGAGCGGACGATCCCCTCGGCCGCCTCCTCCAGGTCGGCCTTGCGGCTGATGATCGCCGGGTTCTTGCCGCCCATCTCGATGATCGCCGGCCGCGGGTAGATGCGACTGAAGGTCCGGAAGACACGGAAGCCGACGTCATACGAGCCGGTGAAGGTGATCCCGTCGATGCCGAGGTTCTCCTGGAGCTCGGCGCCGACCTCGTCGCCCGGCCCGGCGACGAGGTTGAAGACCCCGGCCGGGAAGCCGGCGTCGCGGATCGCCTCGAAGAGGCAGATGCCCATCATCGGCGTCTCGGAGCTCGGCTTGAAGACGACCGTGTCGCCCGCGATGAGCGCCGCGGCGACCGGGCCGCCGGAGAGCGCCAGCGGGAAGTTGAAGGGGCTGATCACCGCCCAGACGCCGTGCGGGCGGAGGACCGAGCGGGTGTGGACGGCGGCGTCGCCCAGGTTGTCCATGGGGCGGTCGTAGCCGCCGTTCTCCTCCATCGTGGCGCAGTAGTAGCGGAAGAGGTCGGCCGTCTCCTCGACCTCGCCGAGCGCCTCGAGGCGGTTCTTGCCGACCTCGATCGCCATCAGCGCGGCGTACTCCATCTGGCGCTCGCTGATCAGCTCGGCGGCGCGGCGGGCGAGGGCGACGCGCTCCTGCCAGGGCGTCCGGCGCCAGGCCGGGAAGGCGGCGCGGGCCGCGGCGATGGCGTCGCGGGCGTCCGCTCGGGTCGCTCTTGCGAACGTGCCGACGAGCGAGCCGTCGATGGGGCTCGTGTCGGTGATGACGCCGTCGCCGTCGCGGGGCGCACCGTTGACGTAGTTGGGGTAGTGGGCACCGAGCCGCCTCCGCGCCTTCTCGAGGCCGGCGTCGTAGGCGGCGTGCAGCTCCTCGTTATCGTTGCGCAACGTGGCGTAGGTGATCTTCAGCCGCGGGGCCGTGGGAGTGGTCATGGCTCGCCCGTCCTCGTCTGATCGCGGTCGGTGGTCAGGGTTGCCAGTCTACTCCGGGCCCGGCGGGGGCCGGCGAGGGTGCGCGGCCTGGGGGGCGCTCGAGCGGGGCGCGGGTCGACCCAGAGGCGGCCGCTCTCGGGTAGTG
>Ga0209212_1006368_pt1 | contig 13535 bp, 14 predicted proteins | sample RifGroC2_FD_183996 | JGI IMG/M metagenome (GOLD analysis project Ga0209212, IMG submission 183996) | Groundwater microbial communities from Rifle, Colorado, USA - Groundwater C2 (SPAdes) (version 2) | ecosystem: Environmental > Aquatic > Deep subsurface > Groundwater | place: Rifle, Colorado... | reverse complement strand
GTGGCACACTTTGATGGTCTCTTGTCTTGGTAAACCAGAGACTCCCCCAAAGGGTTCGTTTGTTCAAGTTCCTTGAGGGGGATCTTCTCCGAACCATCACGCTATTTGACCGGCAGCGCGGAAAAGAACATCGGGATTGGTGACCCTACTCAATTAGGCAAGACGGACGAAGGGCGAATGTTGCATATCACTTTTACCCTACGCAATGCTGACAAGAGAATTCGCGTGATTTCAGCCAGAGACATGCACAGGAAGGAGCGCACGATTTATGAGCAGACAACTTAAACATATCCCCAAATTTGCCAATGAGGCTGAAGAGCAGGCATTTTGGGAAAAGCACGACTCTACAGATTATCTGGATTGGACGAATGCCCAAAGGGTTGTGCTACCTAACCTGAAGCCCACGACAAAAACGATTTCGCTGCGGCTGCCACAACACCTTCTGGATTCCATCAAAGCCGCAGCGAACTCTCGCGATGTGCCATACCAGTCACTTATCAAAGTGTGGTTGCAGGAGAAGTTGCACAGTCACTGATCTTACTCGCCGACAATCTTTTTATGATCGGCGATCAGAAGGTCACGGATCATGACAAACGGCAGATCAGGGTTTTCCTCGGCGATCTTGCCATGTTCTGCCGACCGGAAGCAACGGTTTTTCCGAGGGCGCCGACCTCCGGTCGGCAGGCTGGCGGGACGCCGGCGCTCCCGATCACAGGCTGAAGTTGCGCTTGAGTTGATAATCAGGGTTAAAGCCCGAGCTACATTGGGCTTCAGCCCGTCTGGTGCCCCGCTACTCCTCTCACCGGACTCCGCCGTTGCCGGCTGGCATTTCTTGCGCCTCTGGCCCGGCAGATGCCTGCCTCCCGCCACGAACCGCGCCAATGGCGAATACGCATGCGCCGAAAAAAATGAGGTAGAGGAATTTCTCATAGGCGGGGAATCCGCCCCGCAAGTTCAGCAGGCAATCCAATACGCCCAAGACTATGATGATAAATCCAAATAACTTGGTCTTCACGCCCCGCCTGCTGTATTCAGCTTCCATGGTTTACCTTTGACTCAAAACATCAGGGCTAAAATATCAGGCTGCAGGTTTCTTGGTGGCGCTACGCGACCACCACAGCAAGCCACCTAAAAACAGACCAAAAGCGATCAGCCCAAAAATGAGGGGCTTGGAGCCGGTGTCCGGTTTGAGCAGCAGCCAGTACCAGGTCGTCATGGTGTGCTTCGATGCCTTTTCGCCGTTATTGCTGCCATCCCAGGCGGCAAATGCAACAGGAATGAACTTGCCTTCGGTGAACTGTACATCCTTCTCCGGGGAGGTGGTGGTAAGCGGTCGGTAGATCAGCGCCTTCCAGGTTCCGTCGCTATAGACTGCCTTTGCCACGAGCCCGGCTACAGCCGCATCGCGTTTTTCGATCTCCTTGAACCCTTTGCTGTTGAGCAGGCTGACGGTCTCTGCCGCATCCTTGGTGCCGCTCTTCCAATGCCAGATGTTGACCGGATTGGCCGCATCGCCCATGCCGAAATAAGGCTTTTGCATTTCTTTGGGAATCACGACGGGCAGTTGCACCGCGACGCCGTCTTCAGCAATCGGCGCATCGGCAAGTTTCTCGGCGCTGTCGTCTCCGGGAATGCTCTTGGTGCGGTCATCCCACTCCAGCAACATCGCGATCATCGTGTCGTTGTACATCGCCCGCACCGTGATGGTGTCATTGGAAGGCCTGAAATAACGGTCTCCCCCGATGATCTGCGGAACCAGAGCGAACGTGGTGGGTGTGGACTTTTCCCAGCGCTCATCTTCCGGTGTGACGGGCAATTCACCCTCCACCTTGTCCGCCTTGACCACGGTATTTTCCGCATTGACCAACTTATCGGTTTTGGCCAAGGAGGCCACATAGTTGGCTACATGCCATAGTTCTTCGGTCGTGAGCTTCTTTTTACTCTTGGGGTCGGCGAAAGAGGGCATCTCCGTACCGGCAATGCCGGTGGAAATACGCGTAAAGATGTCCTTCGGATCGTTGCTGCCCAGGAATGTCCACGGCTTGGTCAGGTTGCGCGGCCAGGTGCGTTCGCCGCCATCACCCTTGAGCCGCTTGCTGGCGCTGCCCTTGCCAGACTTGCCATGGCATTCCACGCAACGGTCACCATCCTCAAACAGATGTTTGCCCTTCTCGATGCTCTCTGACGAGCTTTTGATCTGGGTGCCATAGTCAACCTGTTTGGCGGGCGCCTTATCGAATCCCGCGAAGGATTTGACGTAAGCCACCAAATCCCACATGTCCTGCTCTTTCAATATGTCGCTCCATCCCGGCATGGCGGTGCCCGGCATGCCGTCGCGTATCATGCGATAGATGTCGTCATCGTTGGGCACCATCTCTTCAAAGCTGGAGGCTTTGATCTTGTAGTTGCCGGAGGTAAAGTCCCGTGGTGGCGGAAGAAGCCGATCTTTGGCCGCGCCGTCACCCGCACCCTCCTCACCGTGACACCAGGTACAACGCTTGTCGTATATCTCCTTACCTTTTTCGACCGTACCCGGTTTCGCCGATGCCGACCCGGCAAACAGCAACGCGGTACACAATGACAGGAAAGCCAGCTTATTTATAGAACTCATAATTATTCCCAAATTCCGATTATTCATGTGCCCAGGACCTTGGGCGTCTGCCGGTATAGTCATACAAGAACAGGATGACTTGCCATATTTCTTCTTCGGTCAGGAAATGCTCCCAGATAGGCATGGATGAAATCCACGGTGCCGCCTCTGCAGGCAACCCCGGTCCGCCGGTGGCGATGCGCCAGAACAGGAATGATTCCTGCAATTGCGCGATGGTACCCACGTCCTGGAAATTGAGCGGCGTGGGATTAAAGCCGGCTGCGTAAGGTCCCTTGCCATCCAGCTTGTCGCCGTGGCAATACTGGCAATTCTGGATGTAAACATCGCCGCCCGCCTTGAGCATCTCGGCGAACTTGGCCGGATCGTCTTTTTCGTATTTGCGATAGGGGTTCTCCAGTTTGGTCAGATCATAGCTCTTGCCGTACGCCTTGAACTTGTTGGGCGGTGCGGGGTGGATGGTGCGCAGCTCCACCGGCGCCTCGAAGCTGGGCATCAAGCTCGAATAGGTATAGTAACCGGCCAACAGCGGCACGATGGCAAACACCACATTGCGCAGCATTTTCTTGGATGGATCCTCGACCAGGGCCTTGATGGGATCGACCAGCTCCTGCGCCCCCTCCTCGGTGAAGGTGAACACCATCACTACCCCGGCCACCACAAACACCATATACATGGTGAGCAGGCTCTTGGGGATCAACTGACCCAGGATTATGTCGAAAACCAGAATGAAGGAGAAATACACCCCAAATATGACCAGGGCAAGCTGCAACAAACGGGGAATGCGTCTTTTTTGTGTTGTCATGATTATTTCAACCCTGCCATGTAATTTACCAGCAACTCAAGCTCCGATGCTTTCAATTGCTCGCCATAGTTCGCGGGCATCATGCCCCCCGCAAATCCTTTTGCAATAACCGCTTCGGGATCGAGTATCGCCTGGCGCAAATACTCCTTGCTCTTCTTGCCTATCTTGGACAGATTCGGCCCCAGCGAGGCCGCATCGCCCTTAAATGTATGGCACATACCGCAGGTATGCTTTGCGATAACCTCGTCGGCCGTTTTCAGCGGTGCAGCCTCTTCTGCCTTGGGCGCTTCCGCACCTGCGGCAGGCATGGCCGGAATAGCGACCGTCACTTCGACCCCGCTCCAGGACTGGAGGTAGGCGATGACGGCGGCAACTTCGGCCTCGTTCAGGCCGATTCCGCCACCTGTAACATCCGGCATCGGGCTTTCGGTGTCGTTGCTCCCCGCCTTGCCGAAACCGGCGACCACATAGGCCGAGGGCTTCACCAACCCCTCATGGATATATTCCTCGACAGTTTTTGCCGTGCCTTTGTAAGTGGGGCTCTTCATGTGCTCTTCTGCCTTCGCACCAATGGTGTCGAGCATCGGCGCACGGCCCATCGAGTTGTGGCACAGCGTACAAGTCCCCTTGCCGTTATAAATTTTCTCGCCCAGCGAGATGAACTGATCCATGGTCATGGCGCTGAGATCCAGCTTTTCCTCCACGGGAGGCGGTGCAGGGATGATCGTCGGGATGCCAAAATTCGAATACCCCCAGAATGCGCCCACCGACAATATGCTGAAGGCAAAAACCTTAAGAAAATTGGTCATGCTTGTTCCTTCCAGTAACCTTTAGCAACCACATGTTTGCCACCAATCGTGCTCAGCCAGAAGACGAAGATGACCATGGTCATAAATATAAGCGTCCCGATCGATACGATATTGGCCGCGTAACCCAGATCCGGCGTAAACGCATCCGGAGAGTTATCGCGGAACACGTTGGACACGTGCCAATGCTGGCGAATCGCGGAACGGACATAACCCATCAACCCCATCAGCCAGGTGAAGGATACGGCCAGCAGGAACAGCGCATATTGCGACCGGTTGGACATGCGTCCCCAGCGCAACGGCGCCACTTCTTTGGCACCCTTGTACATGAACGAGTCGATAACGACGCTGGCAATTATGATGACCAGCGTGGTCAGCACCTGGGGTATGGAAGCCGCCACCTTGTACACCGTGTTGGTGAAATAGCCATAATAGAGGCCCAATATCATGATATTGATGGCGCCCGCGACAAACAGGGCGATCTGCGCCGCGTTGCCCGCTTTTACCCACGATACTGTAGCCACCTTGTTAGCGCGCCGATACAACATGAAGCTCAGGAAGGTTCCCAAAAGCAGGAAGTTCACCGCCGTATTCTTGGCCGGCATGATGCCAAGTACGCCCAAGTACTGGTGGTACGGTCCGCCCAGGCTCTTGAGCTCGGCATTGGTGAGCACCAGCGTATGCGGTGTAAACCACACCAGGAAGGAGGCCACCAGAACGATGGCGATGTACTTGATGGCAGGATAGTAGCGTTTAGCCCCTTCGCTGCGCCCCATGCCGCACCAGAGATAATAGTTGGCCGACAGGAACAAGGCGCCGATCAACACCGCCTGGATGATGAATATCCACGCAAACACGCCACCCATCAGGGTGATACCCATCTGCTGGCTATAAGCATACATTTCGGCGGTCAGGTAATAGCCGGCGAAAGGCAGTGGCAACAGCGCCGCGATCGCGATGAAGTTGGCGTTATAGCCCACCCAATCGTAATGGGCGCGCTCTCCACTATTCTTGGCATTGAGAAATTTGAAGGCAGCGTAGGCGCCGACAATCGAGCCGCCATAAGCCACGTTGGCGACCACCCGGTGAATATTGATCGGATTCCACAGGAAATTATGAATCGCGGCCCAGGTATCGCCGTGGAACACGCCAGCCGGATCCAGCCCAGCCGGACTCATCATGAAGGTCGTCCATGCGTTTGCCAGGAACATCAGCAGGCAGCCGACCGCATTGAGCAACAACCCGAAAGTCAGATGCACCCATTTCTTGTTGCCGCCCTGAAGCCAGTGCCAGCCATAATAATAGACGTACAAGACCGCGCTCTCGGCAAAAAACAGCAGCGCATACGCCCACATGCTTTCTTTAAAGATCGCCGCCATGTACTTGAACAAGTCCGGGTAGAAGAGAATCAGGCCGAAGGACAACAAGCCCCCCAGAAGCGCGGTAAGCGAGTAGGCGGCAATGCTGACCTTGATGAACTCGTAAGCCATGTTGTCATAGCGCACATCCCGGGTCGCCATGCCGATCGCCTCGATGATGAACACAAACATCGGCACCGCCACCACAAACGCCCCGAACCACAGGTGCAGCTGGGCCACCAGCCACACTGCCACCCGTGAATTCACCCCCTTGATAGTCGGGTAATCCGACGCGGTCAATTGCGGCACGGGGATGGAAACTCCTCCCGCCGCCTCCGCGTTGACCGATGCGGCAGCGTCTGCGACGACGACTGCTGCGGACGCTGCCGTCTCAGACGCGCTCGCGGCAGGCGTGAAGGCTGGCAGCATAAATATGGCAAAAACAGCCAGCAAAAATGCGCCGCCGATTAATCTTATATTCCGTGTTAGCAAGATTTACTCCCGATTTGTTCGATATACCGTATTGAAAAGACCCATCCCTGGCACACTTGCGTGCATCTTATTAAAGGACGAAGCCCCTTAAACGATGACAACCAATCCCTTAATGGTGAAACATCAGCGTCAATCCCTGAAGATTCATCATGGCGAAATCCAAGGCAAAAAATACGACGCTAAAGACAACGAACGCACCGACAAATGGCAAAAAATAAGCTTTCATGTCGTTACGCTCCCAAAAACCACACAAAAAAAGCGAGCACTGCAATCAGTGTCGCCACAAAAAAGGCCGGTCCCGCCCAAGGGTACTTCGTTGTCCCACACTCTTCTGTACTGCATTCATCTGCGCTCATATTTCACCCCTTCTCTCAGCGGTTTTGCTTGTTACGGACGCACAACAACTTCAAAAGGGAGGAAGCCCCCCCTTTTGGAGCACACTTTAACGACTACAAAACAAAGTAATACATGATCAGGCAAATAAAGATGACGTTCACCATCATCCCGGAAAAAATAAGCCCGTCAGCAAGATATTTTTTGTTCAAGTATTTTTTCATTCAAGCCACACACCCTATATTCTATTTGCCCATCTTGCGGATATAGGCCAGCAACCCATCCACTTCAGCCGCAGTCAAGGTTGATGCCCAAGGCGGCATCAAAGGCGATTTGCTGATGGCCGGACCGCCATCGCGGATGACCGTCTTGATGTCCTCATCGGTGCGCTTTGCCATATCTTCTTTATTGGTGAAATTACGCGGATCGGTGGCAAAATCCTTCGTGACGTTAACACCCTTGCCATCACCCTTAACCCCATGACATTGGGCGCAATAAAAATCGAATACCTCTTTTGCATCGGCTGCCTGCGCTGAACCTGCTGCACCCAGCGCCAGGCCAAGTACCGCAGCGGTTACTATTACAAATCTCGACATGAGTTTATCCTCCGTTGGTTCGCAATTACTCGAAAGTAGCTACATACGCCGCTACGTTCTCCAAGTCTTTCGGGTTGAGTACGCTGGCAAAATCCGGCATATCCCGAACCGGCTTGAATGCCTTGATGTTTGTCATATAAGCGTAAATCCAGTCCGGGTTCAAGCGCTTGCTGGCTCCAGCCAGGCTAGGCCCGCTCTTTCCGCCACGCAGCACACCTTTGTCCGAATACTCATGACATCCACTACACGGCGCTTTTTTACCAAAAATATTCTTGCCCTGTACATTACTCTTGGCCTGAATCACGCCCGCCTTGACTTCCTTCGAGGTCAAACCCATCAGGAATTCCGAAACATTAGCCGCATCTCCGGCAGACAGCTTGGGATGGTCGCCCGCATTCTTGTCGGTGAGCGAGTTATATTTCATCGGGCGAATCGGTTTGGGAGCCTGCAGCCACGCCGTGAGCCAATCCTTCTGGAATTTGCTGCCTGCGTAGAATAGTTCGGGACCCTTCTTCGCCAATTGATCCGCTATCGTCTTTTCTTTCGCGGGACCGTCGGTGTAATGGCAACTGGTGCAACTCTTCTTGAAAATCGCATCTCCTCCAGCCGCGTAGCTGGGCGCTGTCATCGTGACCAGCAAAGCCGCACCAAGGGAAACGGTGACTGCTAGCAATCTCATGTCATAACTCCTTTCAATTTCTGTGGATTCAAAAAAACAAATTGGTGCGCATCATTTCTAATTTTTCACTCACTGAATGCTTTGATGGATGCCCAGACCAGCAAACATCCTGCGCATACGACTCACGCAATCATTACATCATTGTGATTTTTTGGCTCGCAGGTTAAACCGTACGATCTTGAAGCTCCCTTTTGCACTGTATTTGTGCGCAAGCTGCCAATTGTTCTTACGACAATTTGACTGCGACACTTTGCCGCGCCGCGAGATTCTGTCCCAACCAACAAAACGTGTCAACCCAAAAAACGTATCCACCCAAAAAAACAAAAATGTTAGCCCCAAATGAAAATGTTCACTTCAGCCAAGGGCGAAATGCACTCAAGGTCGTCCGGCTCATCAATAGCGCTACCGATAGAATGACCAACACTTTCAAATGCACCCTTTATCCTGGAAAACTCAGTTCAAGCCACGGTTTGACTGGAACGCGGGCTTCCAGCCCGCAGGCGGACAGGATGTCCGCGCTCCCGGTATCCATTCTTGAACTCGCCCAAAAGGTGAATCGCATCAACAACGATAAAGTTAATCATCACGTGGGTTTCAACTGGAATAGAAGCGTTCAACTGAGGTTTTTAGGTTTATGCGGCACAGGACGCGGAGCGTCCAGAGAAGCATTCCCACGCGGAGCGTGGGAACGATGCATGCCATACAACAAGTAGGGCGGAAACGTTATGGCCGAATATACGAGAAAAACGCCGGCAAGTCCTGCGGCTCATCCACGTCGTGCAGCAGCTGCCCGACATGCACCGGCCAGCCGAGCTGCTCGATGCGCGCGAGGGTGGTGCCAAAAACGGCATCGGTGCTCCAGGGCATATCGCTGAACAGGAATGAAGCAAATCGCTTGATGCCCAGCAGCGCATAACCGCCGTCTACCGTGCCATAGATAACCGCATCGTGCGTCTGCAACGCCAGCGCGGCCTCGCGCAACAGGCCGGCGGACATTTCCACGCAATCCGTGCCGATCAACAGAACCGGCCCGGCATCGGCCAGCGCGCGCTCCGCAGCCAGCGCCAGCCGCGCGCCGAGATCGCCTTCGCCCTGCTCGGAAATCTCGATGCCTGCCGGGAGTTGAATGCCGCGCCATGCGGGATCGTGAATCGCCGGGGCGACGCACAATTCGACCGCGCCGATCTTTGCGGCGATGGCCTCGCGCAACGTATTGAACAACATCTGTTGCGCCAGCTCGGCAGCCCCTTTCGCGCCCAGCGCCGGGATCAGGCGCGTCTTGGCGAAACCGGGCAGAGGCGCTTTGGCGAAAATAATTATCCGGGTCATCGGTATGACTTGGCCAATTCACCGGCAGGTACGCCACGCCAATATAGCCAGCGCAATCGCCACATCAGCCAGATCGTTTTCCATACCCCGCGCGTTTCCCAACGGCGCCCGGAAGTGGCCGCCCGATCCCTCAGACAAACCGGCCTGGACAGCGCCAGCAGCCGCCTCGACAACTCGACATCCTCCATCAAGGGCTGATCCGGAAAGCCGCCCGCCGCTTCGTAGGCGCGACGCGTCATGAACATGGCCTGGTCGCCGGTAGCGATTCCGCTGAGGCGCGAGCGCCAGTTCATCAGAGCGGCGATCACCCGCAACATGAACGGGCGGCCTGTGATGCACACATCGAAACGCCCCCACACATCCCGCTGCACTCCCCCACCGCGCTGGATGGCGATTTCAATGGCCTGCTGCGCGGTGGAGGGCAGCCGGGTGTCGGCATGCAGAAACAACAAGGCGTCGCCCCTCGCAGCCGACGCACCCGCATTCATTTGCCGCGCCCGGCCGCGCTCGCCGCAAATCACCAGCGCGCCCATCTGTGAGGCTATTTGTCGAGAACCATCCTCACTTTCCCCGTCCACCACAATCACTTCACTGTCGCACCCGCATCGCAAGGCGAGATGCCCGAGCAAACCGGGCAATTCTTCCGCTTCATTGAGCACCGGGATAATGATCGAGAGTCGCATATTCCTTAGTCCTGAAGCAGTAATAAGCGCGTTACTTCTGAATGGCCCGAACAATCCGTTTGGCGATCAACGGAAACACGCCGAGCAAAGCGAGGGACAGCAGCACCTCCGGGGAAATAATGCCGGACAGTCTATCGATACGCGCCAATTGTGTGCCCGCGTTCACGTACACCAGGGTTCCGGCCAACATGCCCAACTGGCTGACCCAGCAATAAGTGCGTGTACGGATTTGGGTCAGGCCCATCAGCAGGTTGATCAGGAAAAACGGAAAGGCCGGCACGAGGCGCAGCATGAAAAGATAAAGCGCCCCATCCTTCGCCATGCCTTCGTCGATCACTTTCATTCTGTCGCCAAAGCGATGCCGGACGAAGTCGCTCAACAAATAGCGCGATACTAGGAATGCGATTGTCGCGCCTATCGTTGACGCAAAAGACACCAGCAGCGTGCCATAAAAAAGGCCGAACAAAGCACCCATTGCCAGCGTCATGATGGTCGCGCCCGGTAAGAACAACGCCACGACGATCACATACAGCACAAAGGCAACCAGCGTGACCCGCCAGGGATGCTGCGCCAGCATGACTGCAAATTTCTCCTGATTCTCCTTGATCGCACCCAGCGTCAGGTATTGATCGAGATCCATGCCAAAGAACAGGGCGATGGCCGCAACCACCAAGACGGCCAGAATTATTTTTTTCATGGGGTACGCTCAGCCATGCAGCGCGCCGCCGCAACTGCTGCCCTGCCCCGCCGTGCAACCGTAACAGTGATCGGCGACACGGATGGGGTTGCCGCGCAAACCGGTTTGCAGCAAATCGCGCAGATGCGGGCGGCTCTCGTCGCCCGGCAACGCCAGGCCGAGTTGCTGGTTGAAATCGCAGTCGTACAGATAGCCCTGCCAATCCACGCTGACCAGGTTGCGGCACATCACGTTATCAAGATTGGCGGCGGAATAATTTTCCTTGAGCAAGCCCATATATTCGTTGAATTGCCCCCTGGAAATCAGCGTGCTGCCAAAACGCTGGATAGGCATATTGGCGATCGTGAGCAACCGGTTGAAGACGATGCCAAAACGTTCGGACAATTCGCGCTGGTAAGCCGCCTGCAACGCAACCTGATCGGGAGGCAGCGCGGGGCCTTGCGGGTTATAGACCAGATTCAGGATGAGGCCGCTGCCCTCGCGCCCATAACCCAGCGCGTTGAATTGCAACAGCGCCGCAATGCTCTTGTCGAACACGCCCTCACCGCGTTGCCGGTCAACATTCTCCGGCAAATAGCACGGCAGCGACGCCACCACTTCCACCCTGTGGTCGGCCAGAAATTCGGCGAGGCCATCCTGCCCGTGCTCGAACAGGATGGTCAGGTTGCAGCGGTCGATCACATGTACGCCCAGGGCGGTTGCCTTGCTCACCAGGTCGCGAAACTGGTAATGCAGCTCCGGCGCGCCGCCGGTCAGGTCGAGCGTGCCGATCCGGCGCGCCGCCAGCACCTGAAGGATCAGGTCCAGCGTCTGCTCATCCATCATTTCCTGGCGGTTGGGGCCGGCATTGACATGGCAATGCAGACAGGATTGATTGCACCGATAGCCCAGGTTGACCTGTAGCGTATCGAGCGTGCCGCGATGCAGCGCAGGAAATCCGGTGGCTTGTAACAGGGGCAAAACAGCGTGCATCATGTACCTCGGTGTGGCGGGGGAACGCCCCGATTTTAAATTATTTTTTCCGCAAATCGGTCGCTGCATTCGTACCCGAAGCGCGGCAAACCGCCGCAGATTGTAACAGCGAAGCCCACAATTCATGTTCTGGTCAAACTGCAATCAAGCTCCAGATTCCGGGCGCGATTCAAACTGATGTGAAAATATCCGGAGATCAGAGGACTTCGCCAGCCGACCCTTTGGGCGCGGCTTTTCAAGTGAATCTGAAACAGGTTAATGCGGCCTCAGTAGGGTGGGCTCCGCCCACCATGTCGGGCAGAGCCCGACCTACATTTGGTTCCGGCTCGTCCGGCTTAGGGAAATGGAAATTACAAAAATACCGTTTATCCGAGATTATCCATTAGCCAAAAACCGCGTCATTCCCGCCTTCGCGGGGGAATGACGAAGTTAATGGATTTTTTTATAAAAAATCTGGGATGTTAAATAAATTGGTACATTTGTAATTTCCTGTTCCCTTAAGTTCCACATCAGTTTGAATCGCACCCCCAAATTTCCCGACAAAACCCGTTTCAAATTTGTTAACATGCAATCCTGCTGTCGTATTGTTTCCTGGCTGGCTCGCCGTAACGCCACCTTGTCCTTTTTACTAAAGGAGAGGTCGGGTCTGACGGTCCGCGTGTAGCTGGTCTGGTTCAGATGCGATGGAATGTACCGTATCAAAGCGCTGCCAGCGAGCAGGTCAGCAGATCCTATTGAGGTGCGAAGCTCCAAACGATCACGACAAATCCGTCGCAATCGAGTTGATGGAGCTTTCCATACGCGTGAATCCTATAACGGGGTTTGGCGTAGACGTCATCCTATCTGCCTTCCTTTGCGAGTTCCGGTCGCGCCTTCTTTGTTTAATTAACGGGAGGTTTCCAATGTTTACACGCATGCTAGGGGCGCTGCTATGCGCGCTGCTGTTTTTCCCTTGCGCCTCAATGGCCAAGGAACGGAGCGGTGAAGTCGAGCTTGCCGTCACCATCGCCGCGCCGGACGACAGCAAGAATGTCAGGGTCTGGATTCCCTACCCGGTCTCGAACAGCACGCAGGACATCTCCAATGTCAGGATAAGCGGCAACTTTTCGCAAAGCGGTGTTTACGGCGAGAAAGAAACCGGTAACCTTGCCTTGTACGCCGAGTGGGCAACGCCTATCAAAGACCGCGCCATTACATTGACGTTCGACGCGGCTGCCCGGGAATTGGTCAGAAAAGATTTCCCCGCAACCGAGCCCGCTATTCCCGTTGAGATCAAGGAGTACCTCAAGAGCACCGCGTTCATTCCGACGGATGGCAAGGTCGGAGAAATTGCCCGCAGCATCACCAATGACAAACAGAAGATTAGTGTAAAGGCGCGCGCCGTTTACCAGTGGGTGGTCGAAAATACGGTAAGAGACCCGAATGTTAAGGGGTGCGGCACCGGCGAAGTTGATATCCAGATTGTAAAGAGGAGCGGGAAGTGTGCCGATATCAGTTCGGTTTTTGTTTCGATTGCCAGGGCGGCGGGTGTACCGGCGCGCGAGGTGTTCGGCCTCAGGCTGGGCAAAAAGGATGACGAGGATATGACCGGCGGGCATCACTGCTGGGCCGAATTCTATGTGCCCGGTTACGGCTGGGTTCCTGCCGATCCGGCCGATGTCAGGAAGGCCATGCTGGTAGACAAACTGGATCTCAAGGGCGCCCAGAAAATCATCGATTATTATTTTGGTGCCGTTGACGAATACCGGGTTGCGCTGGCCACGGGCGGAAGGGGTTATTACCTGAACCCGCGCCAGAATGACGGCCCGCTGAACTATTTCATGTATCCCTACGCCGAAGTCAACGGCAAGTCCCTCGAGTGGCTGGCGGCCCAGACCGACCTGAAATTTAAAGTCAGGTTCAAGGCGCATTGAGCGATGAGTGATGCCGAATACTGAATGCAGCAGGCAGTAAATTTTTGGTTCGTCAGTAAAATGAGTGGGTAAGCTTTGGTTCGGGTAATTTCCCAAGTACATGATATAGCGCGAGTTCCAGCATTTTGAATGTCCTGAAACCGTAAGCTTTTCTCATAGTGACTTTGGCTTTGTTGTTCAGGCCTTCGACAATGCCGCTAGAAAACGCTTTTCTGGCCCGGAAATAGTTGAGCAGGAGTTCGCGGTGATTGCGGACGGTGCGGA
>Ga0209212_1006367_pt1 | contig 13535 bp, 10 predicted proteins | sample RifGroC2_FD_183996 | JGI IMG/M metagenome (GOLD analysis project Ga0209212, IMG submission 183996) | Groundwater microbial communities from Rifle, Colorado, USA - Groundwater C2 (SPAdes) (version 2) | ecosystem: Environmental > Aquatic > Deep subsurface > Groundwater | place: Rifle, Colorado... | reverse complement strand
CGATCAGCGCGCGCCAGCCAGCACTGATCGGTACGAAAATCGGAATTTACCCGGCGTTTAACGGCCAAGGGCCGGCGATGTCCCTTTAAAACAAGAACAAGAAGAGGCAATCAAAATGCTAGAAGGTCTGATGCAGAAAGCCCCGCTGCTGATCAGCGGCATCCTCAGCCATGCGGCGAGCGCGCATGGCGATCAGGAAGTGGTGTCGCGGCTGATCGACGAGCCGTTGTGGCGCTACGACTACCGGCGCCTGGCGCTGCGGGCCGCCCAGGCGGCGGCGCTGCTGCGGCGCCTGGGGATCGGCGCCGGGGATTGCGTGTCCTCGCTGGCGTGGAACACCCATCGCCATTACGAGCTGTTCTTTGCCGTGCCGGGGATCGGCGCGGTACTGCACACGGCCAATCCGCGGCTGGCGGACGAGCAGATCGTCTACACCATCAACCACGCCGGCAGCAGCGTGCTGCTGTTCGACCGCAGTTTCGCGCCCATCGTCGCGCGGCTGCGGCCGCAACTGACCAACATCCGCCAGTTCATCGTGCTGGCCAACCGCGAGTGCGAGCTGCCGGCGCCCAGCTACGAGGCGCTGATCGCCGCCGAACAGCCGCTCGACTGGCCAACCTTCGACGAGAATGCCGGCGCCATCCTCTGCTACACCTCCGGCACCACCGGCGATCCCAAGGGCGTGCTCTACAGCCACCGCTCGGTGGTGCTGCATGCGCTGGCGGCGGGGCTGAGCGGGGCCTTCGCTCTGTCGGCGTTCGACTGCATCATGCCGTGCTCCTCGCTGTACCACGGCACCGCCTGGGGCCTGCCGTTCGCCGCGGCGATCAACGGCTGCAAGTTCGTCCTGCCGTGCGACAAGATGGACGGCCGCAGCCTGCAGGAGCTGATCCAGAACGAGGGGGTGACCCTCTCCGGCGGCGTGCCGACCATTTGGACCATGTACCTCGACCACCTCGAACGCACCGGCGAGGATGCCGGCACCCTGCAGCGTCTGGTGATCGGCGGCTCCGCCGTGCCGCGGGGGATGGCTGAGAAGTTCCAGGGCAAGTACGCGGTGACCATCCGCCAACTGTGGGGCATGACCGAAACCAGCCCGCTGGGGGTGGTCGCCACGCCGACGCCGAAACTGGCCGCGCGCGGCCAGCAGGCCACCGACGAGGTGATCTGGACCCGCCAGGGGCGGCTGCAGTTTGGCATCGAGCTGAAGATCGTCGACGAGGACGGCCTCGAGCTGCCGCGCGACGGCGAGAGCGCCGGCAAGCTGCTGGTGCGCGGGCCGTGGACCATCGAGCGCTATTTCCGCAGTGAGACCAGCGCCCTCGACGCCGACGGCTGGTTCGACACCGGCGACATCGCCACCCTGGATGGCGACGGCTTCATGCGCATCACCGACCGCAGCAAGGACGTGATCAAGTCGGGCGGCGAGTGGGTCAGTTCGATCGACATCGAGAACGTCGCCGCCGCCTGCCCGGGGGTGAAGATCGCCGCGGTGGTCGGGGTGTTCCACCCGAAATGGGAGGAGCGCCCGCTGCTGGTGATCGAGCCGCATCAGGACGTGGAGATCTGCGTGCACCGCGTGCTGGCCCATCTCGAGCCGCACATCGTCAAGTGGTGGATGCCGGACGCGGTGGTCATCGACCAGGTGCCGCTCACCGCCACCGGCAAGATCAACAAGAAGGTGCTGCGCGAGCGTTACCGCGACCATCTGGTAGACGCGAGGACTCCGCTATGACGACGAATGCCGGGCCCCGTCAGGGGCCTCTGGCCGGCCTGCGGGTGCTCGAGTTCGCCAGCATCGGCCCCGGACCGCACTGCGCCATGCTGCTCGCCGACATGGGCGCCGAGGTGCTGCGCATCGAGCGCGAGGGCGGCAACGGCTGGCCCAACCCGGTGGCCGACCGCGGGCGCTCGGTACTGGTGCTGGACATCCGCAGCGAGGCGGGGCGCGCGCGCTGCCTGGAACTGGCCGACCAGGCCGACGTGCTGATCGAGGGCTTCCGCCCCGGGGTGATGGAGCGCCTCGGTCTGGGCCCGGAGCTGCTGCGGGCGCGCAACCCGCGGCTGGTCTACGGGCGGATGACCGGCTGGGGCCAGAGCGGCCCGCTGGCCGGGGCCGCCGGCCACGACATCAACTACATCGCCCTCACCGGCGCGCTGGCCGCCATCGGCGGCGGCGCGGGCACCGCCATTCCGCCGCTGAACCTGGTCGGCGACTTCGGCGGCGGTTCGCTGTTCCTCGCCTTCGGCATCATGACCGCGCTGTGGGAGCGCGAGCGTTCCGGCCAGGGACAGGTGGTCGATGCGGCCATCGTCGACGGCGTGTCCTCGCTGATGAGCTTCTTCGCCGGCGGCACGCTCTCGCTGGCGCGCGAGCACAACCTGCTCGGCGGCGCGGCGCCGCATTACCGCTGCTACACCTGCGCCGACGGCCGCGAGATCGCCGTCGGCCCGCTGGAGCCGCAGTTCTACCGCGAGCTACTCGAGCGCATCGACGCGCCGGCGAGTGTGTACGAGGGCAGGGAGGATCCGGCCAACTGGGCGGCGCACGCCCAGTGTCTGGCCGCACTGTTCGCCAGCCGCCCGCAGGCCGAGTGGTGCGCGCTGCTGGAGGGCAGCGACGCCTGCTTCGCCCCGGTGCTGGCGCTGGACGAGGCGCCGCTGCATCCGCACCTGCAGGCGCGCGGGGTGTACCAGGAGCTCGACGGCAGGCTGCAGGTAGCGCCGGCACCGCGCCTGTCGCGCACGCCGGGCCAGGCGCGGCCTTCGGTCAGGCTGGATGCGGATGCGCCGGTGTGGGGGGAGCGTGCGGGGTGACTTTGGAACGTGCTGACGATGGACCAGCCGCGGTTACGCAGCCGGTTCCCGGGGTGTTACCCGGCCATGATGGCGTAACGGCATCTGGGGCTCCCGGTAACGTGGCCGCGGTTTTTGGGGCCTGGAAGGCTGCCGCTTGAACTCTCAAGGTATTGATTTTAAAGGATTTTCAAAAGTTGGCACGGCATCTGCTTTAGTATTCGCACAACAAAAACAAGAACGCTGAACCAACACAATAAAAACAAGACGTAACGGCTCCAACACAACAAAAACAACAATGTGGAGGCGCAGCAAACTGATTCTTTTGGAGAGGAGTTGCCCGATAGGGTCTCCCACGACCGGACCGAGAACAATAAAACTGCCCCGAGGCAGCGTCCATGACCGGTTGAGCCCGCAAGGGTAGCGGCAATATCAGCGTCCAAAATAATCCGTTTATTCTTGGGTCCCGTCTTGGGACTACTACCGGGCCACAGGTCTGGGCGGGCGGCAAACAAAAACAACAAGCCTGTCAAAACAACAAGAACAAAGCACCAAATCACTTAAGGGGAGCCTCGGCTCCCCTTGTGCTTTCTGCGTTTTGGGCTTTCTGTCGTGCTGTCGCATACCACGCGGCACCGATGTGCTGGGCGTAGCCGCGACGGCGACACGCTTGCAGGGGCAGCCTCCCGGCGGGCAGGGGCTGCCGGTGTGGGGGCTTACTGAGCCTCCACGGTCACGGCAAATTCCGAGTTCTGGCGAATCACTACCTCGCGATTGAGGTACTCGGGCTTGATCTGCACATCCGGACGGACCTTGTAGGTGCGGCGGCTGCCATCGGCAAACTGCAGGGTGGCAGTATGCGCGGTGGTGTCGATCGCCTTGACCACGGCGATGGTCGTATTGGTACCGGCCACCAGCAGGCCCGGCTTGCTGCCTTCCGGCGGGGTCAGCACCATCGCCGCACCTTCCCGGGATTCCTCGTCGGCCTTGCCCGGCTCACGCAGGTAGATGGCGCTTTCCACCTTCTTCGTTGCTGTCAGCTTGTCACCGACCGCCAGCTGCGGGTAGTTGCGCATTTCCGGCGGGGCTGTAACGGTGCGCCGATTGCCCAGCTCATCCTGCAGGGTGAAGGTGCGCTTGCCGCGGTCGAGGGCGACTACCGTTGCCCGGACTTGCTCCTCTTCGAGGATTATTCCGCCAGGTACGCCCTGGGCAGCGACCGCGCTTTGACTGGCCGTGCCGGTCAGTTGCTGGTCGTCGGGCTGGCTGGCGCAGGCGCCGAGCAGGGTGAGACCGACCAACAGGGGAAGGTTACGAATCACGGACATCGGGCTCTCCTTGATTATCTTGTGCGCGGTTTTTGCGCACGTCCTTCGCAGCATAGTTGCTGTTTTTCGCGGCAACACGGATCAGCAAGGGCCGTTATCCGACCCGCATCGAGTGCACATCCGCGGCCTTGCCCTGCTCGCCCCAGAGCAGACGGGGCGGCAGGTCGAGCAGGGAATGGACACTGCCGCCTCGCTCTTGTCGCCTTTCATCGCTTGCCTCCTCGCGCGCATGCAGGGCGTCGGTCGTGACGGCCGCTCGATCCGGCGCTTGTCGCTACGGCACGAGCCGGGCAGCGAAGGTGGGGAGGGGCAATGCCGCACGTTCATGCCGAGCTGTCCAAAGCAGATGTTGCGCTGGGGCTGGAAATGGGGGGCGATTCAGGGCGCAGATTCCCCGACCACTATCAACCCCATTTTCAAAAGCTATTGGCTGCGGCGCTCTCCGCCCGCCAAGCTGTTGCCAACGGCTGGGGATGTTCAATGGAGGCGATGCCGGGGTAGCCCAGCCCGAAGCTGAGCGGGCTGCGCTCGCGATGTCCGCAAGTTTCCTGGGCTAACCTTGTGAAACCTCAACAGCTTATAGACGCCTCATCTGTGCAGCAGCGACAGGACTGCCAGAGGAGGATCTGCGGACGGATTGCCACGGTTTGTGAAAACAAGCCCATGAAGTCATGAACGGAGATGAACATGAGCGGAAATAACCTTAATGCTGCTGGCAAATGCCCGGTGATGCATGGTGCCAACACGGCTGCCGGAAGCTCGAACACGAGTTGGTGGCCGAATGCCCTCAATCTCGACATCCTCCACCAGCACGACACCAAGACCAATCCGCTGGGCAGTGGCTTCAACTACCGCGAAGCGGTCAAGCAACTCGATGTCGCAGCACTCAAACGGGATCTGTACGCCCTGATGACCGACAGCCAGGACTGGTGGCCGGCCGACTGGGGCCACTACGGCGGCCTGATGATTCGCCTGGCCTGGCACGCCGCCGGCAGCTACCGCGTGGCCGACGGCCGTGGCGGTGCCGGCACCGGCAACCAGCGCTTTGCGCCGCTGAACTCCTGGCCGGACAACGTCAACCTGGACAAGGCGCGTCGTCTGCTCTGGCCGATCAAGAAGAAGTACGGCAATCGCATCAGCTGGGCCGACCTCATCGTGCTGGCCGGCAATGTGGCCTACGAGTCGATGGGCCTGAAGACCTTCGGCTTCGGCTTCGGCCGCGAGGACATCTGGCACCCGGAGAAGGACATCAACTGGGGCTCCGAGAAGGAATGGCTGGCCCCGACCGGCAGCGAAGGCAGCCGCTACTCCGGCGAACGGGATCTGGAAGATCCGCTGGCGGCGGTGATGATGGGGCTGATCTACGTCAACCCGCAGGGCGTCGATGGCCAACCCGATCCGCTCAAGACCGCCAGGGACGTGCGCGAAACCTTCAAGCGCATGGCGATGAACGACGAGGAAACCGTCGCCCTGACCGCCGGTGGCCACACCGTCGGCAAGTGCCACGGCAATGGCGATGCCGCGCTGCTCGGCCCGGAGCCCGAGGCGGCCGACGTCGAGGAGCAGGGCCTGGGCTGGATCAACAAGACCAACCGCGGCGTCGGTCGCGATGCCGTGACCAGCGGCCTGGAAGGCGCCTGGACCACCCACCCGACCCAGTGGGACAACGGCTACTTCGACATGCTGCTCAACCACGAGTGGGAGCTGAAGAAGAGCCCGGCCGGCGCCTTTCAGTGGGAACCGGTGAGCATCAAGGAAGAGGACATGCCGGTGGATGTGGAGGATCCGACCATCCGCCGCAAGCCGATGATGACCGACGCCGACATGGCGATGAAGATGGACCCGGAATACCGCAAGATTTCCGAGCGCTTCCACAAAGACCCGGCCTACTTCACGGAAGTCTTCGCCCGCGCCTGGTTCAAGCTGACTCACCGCGACATGGGGCCGAAAACCCGCTACATCGGCCCGGAAGTGCCGCAGGAAGACCTGATCTGGCAGGACCCGGTGCCGGCCGGCCGCAGCGACTACGACGTCGTCGCGGTCAAGGCGAAGATCGCCGCCAGCGGCCTGAGCGTCAGCGAGCTGGTCAGCACCGCGTGGGACAGCGCGCGGACCTTCCGCGGATCGGACCTGCGCGGCGGCGCCAACGGTGCGCGCATCCGTCTGGCCCCGCAGAAGGACTGGGCAGGCAACGAGCCGGAGCGTCTGGCCAAGGTGCTGCGCGTGCTCGAAGGCATTGCGGACAATACGGGCGCCAGCGTGGCTGACGTCATCGTGCTGGCCGGCAACGTCGGCATCGAGCGGGCGGCCAAGGCCGCAGGTTTCGACGTTACCGTCCCGTTCGCTCCGGGCCGTGGCGATGCGACCGACGAGATGACCGATGCAGCCTCCTTCGAGGTGCTGGAACCCGTCCATGACGGTTATCGCAATTGGCTCAAGCAGGACTTTGTCGTCAGCGCCGAAGAGCTGATGCTCGAACGCACGCAGCTGATGGGCCTGACCGCCCATGAGATGACGGTTCTGGTTGGCGGCATGCGTGTTCTGGGTACCAACCATGGCGGTACCAGGCACGGCGTGCTGACCGATCGCGAAGGCGTTCTGAGCAACGACTTCTTCGTCAACCTGACCGACATGTCCAACACTTGGAAGCCGGCCGGCAACAACCTGTACGAAATCCGCGACCGCAAGACCGACCAGGTCAAGTGGACGGCGACCCGGGTGGATCTGGTGTTCGGCTCCAACTCGGTGCTGCGTTCCTACGCCGAGGTCTACGCCCAGGATGACAACCAGGAGAAGTTCGTGAAGGACTTCGTGGCTGCCTGGACCAAGGTGATGAACGCCGACCGCTTCGATCTGGCGTAATCGCCAGGCGGACCGGGCCTGCAATGCAGGCCCGGTCCATTCCCTTTCATGCTTCGGGCGTCCGTTGTGAGCGCCTACATCCACTCCCGTTCCGCTGCCGCCCCCAGCTCGCCCCACAGCACCCGCGGCGGCAGATCGAACAGCGAATGGGCGCCGTGCTGCAACAGCGGCAGCGCCCGCGCGGCGGCCAGCATCATGCGTGCCGCCAGCTCCGTCTCGTTGAAGCGGGCTTCCAGCAGGAGGGCGGCATGGCTGGCGTTGCTGGTGGCCGCGTGGCGCTCGAGCAGTAGGCCGCGATTGGTTTGCTCCAGCGTGGCGATGCTGTCCACCGGGAATACCAGCGTCTGCTCGTCCAGATAGAGCGGGTCATGGCTGATGGCGTGCTCCACTGCGGCGGCATCGGCGCCGGGTTCCAGTTCGACATACACATAGCGCTGCACGCTGCCGTCCTGGCCCTTCAATTCGGTCGCCAGCGCCTTGCGCACGCCCTTGATTCCTTCCGCGGCCAGCGTGTGGTGCAGGCTGCCGGCGCTATGCAGGCTGCTGTGGGTATGCCCGTGGGGGATCAGCAGGGCGAACTGGCTGCGCAGTAGCGAGAGGATGCCCGGATCGCAGCCTGCGCCGACCACCACGGCGACCTTGCGCAGGTGCGCCACCCGCTGCACTTCCGCCTTGTGCGCGGCAAAGGCCTCACCGTGCAGGCGCGCACACTCCACCAGCGGCAGCCGGTGTTGCAGCAGTTCCTCGGCAAGGCCGAGGACCACGTCCGGCGGCACGCAGAGCAGCGCGGCATCGACGGCGCCCAGCTCGCGGACATGGCCGACCACCGGGATGCCACGCAGCCAGTCGAGCGGGGCCGGAGTGCGCCGCACCACCCCGGCCAGCGCCAGGGTCGGATCGGTCAGCAGCGCCTCGGCGCACCTGCGCCCCAGGTTGCCCAGGCCGATGACTGCGATCTGTCGTTTTTTCATGTCGTTTGTTTGCCTGTCTGGTGCGGCCTGCGCGGGAAAGGAGGGCGCTGGCCCCTCGGCAAACTATAGACAAGCGGGGCGTCCGCTCCGCGGCCTGAGCAAAACCGTCAGTGCCCATTCACCGCGCGCTGGTTGGAGCGATAGATGTTGTCCGCCTGCAGCGCTTCGCCGAGTTCCACTGCCGCCAGCCACTCGGCGGTACTCGCCACCGCGGCGAAACCGGTGTGCATCACCACGGTGAACACGCGGTGGATCTCCTCCGCGCTGGCCGCGCCCAGGGCGTTGGCGTAGGGCACCGCGCCGGCGGCGTCGTGCAGCAGTTCGACATTCCAGCCTTCGTGGCTGGCCTGGCGCACGGTGGAGTCGTCGCAGTTGTGGATCATGTAGCCGACCACGCTCAGGGTGTCGATCCCGCGCTCGCGCAACCAGCTGCCGAGGCCGGTGCCGGTGAGGGCGCTGGCCATGCTCTTCTCGACCAGCAGGTCGCGATGCCGAGCGGCCACCAGCGGATGCAGTTCGGCCTGCGCGCTGCCGCGGGCGAACAGGGGCGAGGTCTCGGGCGCCAGGTGCTGCACGACCACCACCGGGATGCCGGCCGCCTGGGCCGCATCCATGGCGCGGGCGATGTTGGCCAGCGACTGTTGGACGTCCGGGTATTCGATCAGCAGATTGCCGCTGACGTATTCGTTCTGCACATCGATGACGAGCAGGGCGCGCTTGGGTTGCCGGGACATGTGGGTCTCCTTGGGATTGGGGAGTGAGGTTGAAAGGATTATTCGCTCGCCAGCCACCCGCCGTGAGTGGCCTGAATGACAGACTCCGCTAAGGGGCACCTCTAAAAACTGGCCTCCTCACGGTAAAATCGGCGCCCCTTGATCCTCCGGTGCCCTACCATGCTCAGTCTGTTTGCCGACCAGGAACGTGAAGCCAAGCTGGATAGCCTGGGCGATCCACTGGCCCTGCTGGACAAGCATGTGGACTTTACCGCCCTGGCAGCCGAGATCGACCGCTGGGCGCCCAGGCCCAGTCGGGCCAAGGGCGGTCGGCCTCCCTACCCAACGGAGTTGATGACCCGCTTGCTGGTGCTCCAGCAGCTGTTCAACCTGTCCGATGAGCAGATGGAGTTCCAGCTGCTCGACCGCATGAGCTTCCAGCGTTTTGCCGGGCTGAAAAACTCCGGCCGAGTTCCGGATCGCAACACGATCTGGGTCTTTCGCGAGCGGCTGGTACAGGCCAACGTCGAGCACCAGATCTTTGCCGAGGTGCAGCGCCAGTTGCAGCAGCACGGATTCCGGGCCCGCGAGGGGCAGATCATCGACGCCAGCATCGTTCGCGCGCCCATTCAGCACAACACGGCCGATGAGCAAGCGGTGGTGAAGGAGCAGGCGATACCGGTCGAATGGTCGCCCGCCAAACGCCGGCAAAAGGATGTCCAAGCGCGCTGGACGAAGAAGCACGGTAAGTCGTATTTCGGCTACAAGCTCTCGGTCAGCGTGGATCGCCGGCACAAGCTCATTCGCTGCGTGAGGGTGAGCGATGCCAGCGAGGCCGACACTCTACATCTGGTGGATGTGCTCGACCGGAGCAACAGCAGCCGGGACTTCTGGGCGGATCGCGGGTATCACGACAAGCCGCGGGAACGCTGGCTCAAGTTGATCGGCTGGCGACCGCATATCCAGCGCAAGGGCCAGGCCGGCAAGCCTATCGGGGAGCGGGGCAAGGCACGAAACAAGCGCATAGCCAGCCCCCGAGCCCGCGTCGAACATGTCTTTGCCAGCCTCGCGCAGATGGGCGGCAAGATGATCCGGAGTATTGGTCTGGCGCGAGCCGAGTTTGGCCTGATGGTCAAATCGGCGGTTTACAACCTCAATCGGATGTCGAGCCTGCTGGAAATGACCTGAACCGGGCACCGGTTGCGTGATGCAACCGGCCATTCACGATGCTCTGCGAGCGTCCAAGCCGACGTTCGGGTGCCAAGGAGCTGCACTTTTGCACCTTGGCTCAGCCCGGATGTGTGTTTTTAGAGGTGCCCTACAACCGCCAGCGACGCCTCAGCACGCCGGGGCACATCAGCCCGGAGGCCTTCGAGGCCTGGATGAGTGCTTAAGCCCGTGTCAACGACTGCTGGGCAAGATCACCCCATTTTTAGGTGCATTAATTTATGGGGGTCTGGAATCGCATTCTTGAAATGCATCGCGTGTTGTCCTCTTTGTAGATGGCTAGAGTCATTGAGCAATGTTTCGTTGCATAGTTTTCCCATGGCTTACCAAAATCACTATCTCCTCCGAGGATGGCCACTGCCTGCTTGTAGTCATAATTGGTGATTTTTTTGTTAACTATGGAAACGGCCTTGTAGAATCCATCGTTGATTACTCCTGTGCGCAAGTATATTAACTCGCTTAGGCGGGTGCTGGTGATCTGAGTAAGGCATGATAGTCTATCAATCGATGCTTCATTTCCATAGTTAGCACTTTCATATGCGTCGTCACAATATTTTTCTTTGAATTTAATCCATGCTATTTGGGTCTGGGTTAGGTTGTTTTTTTGTTTTTTATCCAGTTTTTCAATTAGATGTCTATACTGCTTATTAAGTGTTTCATCGATTTTTTTAAATGTTTCTTGGGAGCATTTTATGATTTCAGGGTTGGTTATGTTTTCTCTGCTGCATAAGTTTTCTGCAAATGCGTAGTTGGATGGTAAGAGTAGAAGTGGCGCCAATTTAAGATGGCGAAAAGCTATCTCCAGCAATTGCATTTCAGTGCTTCCTCAAAGTAGATCGCTTCATTTTCTCGTCTGTTGGCTACTCCACGCTGGGCTGGGTTGTTTTCCCAAAGTCTTTTCATGCTTCTAAGGCGGGAGGGGATTAGATGAGTTTTGTTGTTTTTTAGATCGGTCTGGATTTGCTTCATTTCTAGTCGAGATGTGTTTTCTGGGTCTCGATGCGCTAGGGCCTTTCCCCGATTGATAACCAGTGACAGTAGGGCGCCTTGGCAGTCAGGGTGTAGGTTGATTGTTTTTGGGTATATGTCAATAACTTGCTGCGCATATCTCTTCTTCATGATAACTGCGAGCTTTAGTGCGTTCTCTTTGCTGATTGCGATGCTGCTAACTAGTGGTAAATGATTTCTGGCTGCTTCGCCTTTTTTGCCAAGCGCGGTTTTTAGGGTCTCTATTTCATTTGCTGTATACAGGCCGGTCAGCTCTTTATCAACAGTTTCTGCAGTTTGTTGTCCTAGGTCATATCCGTAGGCTATGGTTATGCCGCTAGTTTCGTCTGGAAGGGTATATGGGAGCTCGCTGTAACTTTCAATTTCCAGTATGAACTCAAACAGTTTTTTGGAGACTACAAACGTGCCTGCTGTTGTTTCCAGTTCATAGGTTTCTCTCTGGCATTTTCTAGGGCAAGGATTCGAGAAAGTACTTGCCACCGTTATCGGCTGAAAATGCCAAACCACCCCGCTCGCATTGACCTCATGTTTTCCGACCATTTGCGTCCACCAAGATAATGTCTCGATCCGCTTCTTCTCCTCAGCCCAGTTCAGATTCGGCTCGGCGGATCTGTGCTCCATCAAATCGTCCAATTCGTCCCATTTTGCTGGGTTCCACAACCATTCGCTTTCGTAACGGGTGATGAGTTGTGCGATGGATTGGGCATGCCAGGGTTTGCCCAAGGCGGCACGAACTTCCTCGGCAGTGATTTTCTTGTCGGTGTTGCTGTCCAGGATAGAAATTAGGCGTTGCTTGATCGGGCCTTTGTCGGTCTGGTCGATCACGCCCTGGTAACTGGCGCGCTCGCTATCGTTCAGGCGACGCATGGCCTCAAGGTGATAGGCCAGGGCTCCGGCCTGGCGTTCGCTGTCCTCGATGAAGTCGTATCCCTCCCACTCCCAAGGGCTATGTCGGGTGGTAATCATGTCCTGCTCGGCTAGCCAGCCGCTGATGGGTTTGCCGTCCTCGTCCGCCAGCAGGTTGTCGAGGCGCCACCAGCGGATCTCGGGGCGGCATGTAGTGCCGCCAGTACTGGCGGGCACTACCAGCTTGGCGTCTGCCGGCAGGCTGTCGAGCAGGATCTGCGGGAGTATGAGATCGACGCCAACTGTCACACCGTCGTCGCTGAGCTTCGGCGGATTGGCTGCGTTGATACCGGCATGGTGCGGGATCAGTTTGCTGGCGCCCTTGTGGACCTTCAGCAAGGTTTTCTGTGTCTCCGGTAGGCGAGCGGCATGGGCTCTGCTTTGGGCAATGAATGCCGGCACATCCTCACAACTAAAAACTTCCAGATGCAGGATGGCTTGGGGCGAACCTTCGTTGTGGTTCTGGTAAAGACCGAGGTGGCCGATGAGGTCGCCGGCCTTGATCGGCACCGGGCTTTCCAGCACCACTACGCTGCCTTTGGTTTTGGGTTCGCTTTTACTTTCCAGAGAGTCGCGCCAGACGAATCCGGGCAGTTCACCGTCCTCTTTTGCAATCAACGCAGGCACGGGGTCGCCGCGGACAACCTCGAGCAGCTTGTGGTATTTGCTGGCCGCTGCTTCGCTGCTGATCTTGACCTGCGTGCCGTGCGGGAGAACGGCAAGGATATCGCTGGTGCTGTTGGCAGACGCCCGCACGTTGAGGCCTTGCGGCGGACTGGGAGGCGCATCCCTGGCCTGCTCGGCAATCAGATAACTCTTGCCGCCGAGGCTTTTCAATTGGCCTTTGAAGACCCATCCGGTAGCCGCTGTCAAGCCTGCAGCCAGGGGCGTCACGTTGACGAGCTTCAGCCAATTACCGTCCGGGCTGACCTCGTCAACTTCTATGCGGGTGCCTCTGGGCAAGGTGCAGAGGATGGTCCGATAGGCGCTGTACTGGGCGTGTTCCACTGGAACCCTGTGATGCCCGCGGACATTCAGGCCCAGCACGGGATCGGTGGTGTTGGTTTTGACCTGGTAGATGCCTTTCCCCCAAAAGCTTGGGCGGGGCAGGTCCGGCTGGGCGTGGTAGCCGGCCCAGTCCTGCAGGTGCATATACAGGCTGTAGAAGGTCAACGCCGGCGGCGGGGTGGTTGAAACTTCTGAGCTCAGCGGCGGTAGCGCCAGCCGGTGCTTGACTAACACGAAGCCCGTGGAAAAGCGTGCTTGTTTGAGCTGGGGAATATCGCCGAGGTATTCGCTGATCGGGTACGTGTTGTCGATGCGGTAGGCGATCACCTCGCCATCGGCGATGCAGCGCACGCTGGATTGATCGAATGCGCCGGCGGTGCCTTGGTCGAAATGCACGCCGCCATGCCATAGGCCATTGGCGCCCATCGGGTAAAAGCCGCTCGTGGTCTTGGCCAGACTGGTCAGGTTCGCCAGCGGATTGCCGTTGGCGCCGGCAAATGGGTAGCTCCAGTTCTTCACGTTATCGATCATCGTTACTTACCTAAAGTCCTTGTTCCTAGTCAGGCGGGCAGTCAATTGCCCGCGTCCTTGCGGTCCTGTTCAGCCGGAGAAGTTGAGCATGCGCTTGGCCTTGGGTTTGCCTGGCGCGAGTCGATTGAGCCGCGCGTCATCCAGAAGGTTTCCCGCCTTATCACCATCCGCCGCCCCCGGCAACC